>Ga0209636_10006835_pt1 | contig 11657 bp, 9 predicted proteins | sample DeeMarSWOR152_54_FD_187464 | JGI IMG/M metagenome (GOLD analysis project Ga0209636, IMG submission 187464) | Marine sediment microbial communities from White Oak River estuary, North Carolina - WOR-1-52-54 (SPAdes) (version 2) | ecosystem: Environmental > Aquatic > Marine > Intertidal zone >... | reverse complement strand
TGCTCCAAGTGAAGAGGAATTCAATAAAATTTGCGATTCACTTGTCGATGCTTCTGATAAGACTGTCTGCGTTGTAAGTAGCACAGCTCCAAACACAAGGGAAGCTATACGGCGAGCTAAGTACGCGGAAGATGCAGGCGCAGACGGATCGATGTTAGCCTTACCATATGCATTTCCCTGCCTAGAGACTATGACAATTGATCACTATCGGCTGGTTGATGAAGCTCTTAAAGGCGATCTTGCGATAATGGTTTATAACTATCCTCCACTAACAGGATTTAATATCACTTCCCACCTTTGGGAGAAGGAATTGCTAAAGCTTGAGAGTATAAAGGCTGCTAAAGAGTCTAACTTCAGCATAGACCACCGCGACGATGTATTGTTCACTATTGCAGATAAAATCAACGTTTTCTCAGGCATCGAGAGCACATTTTGGCATGATTCATTACTAGGAGCCAAAGGAAGCATAGGTATATTAACGTGGGTTGCACCGAAGTTAATGTTAAAGTTTTATGAAGAGTGTAGGAATGGAAACCAACTGAAGCCATGGACGGTTGATGTGCACAAAAAGCTTGTAAAAGTATTCTCAGCGATGCTTAACCTCGGATTGCCTCTGATTTCATATGAAGGTGCCATCCTTAACGCTCTTGTAGAGATCGGTGGAAACAGAACCGGTCCTCCGAGAGAACCATACAAACCGTTGCCAGAAACAGCTCGAAAAAAACTTCAGGAGACAGTCAGACCTCTTCAAGAACTAGAAGAAAAAGCGTAAAATCGCTTTTCTAACTTTCGCAGTTACTGTTGAAGAAATATTTAATGAACAAAAATAAGGTGATCGTGTGGTTGAAGATGAAGGATTTTTTTATTCCGGTCAAGTGATCGGAATAATAAAAGAAATGAGAACGGCTGAATGGTTTAAAAAAACTTTTGGTGAAGTTCCCAAGGACTACAAGGAAGATTTCCTGCCAGGGTCTCTTGAAAACGCTACTTCATTTGAGTGCCCAGTTCAGTACAAAGCCGTCGACATTTCGCAATTTCCTGAGGGCCCTCGAACAATAAGCCCTGCTACTGAGCTAGGGAAATTGATGGTTGAGAAAGCGAAGGAGTTTGAAAGAGAGGGCGTTAAGATTGTTTCTACCGACTGTGGCTTTTACGTCTACTTCCAAGATGAGATAACTAAGGCATTGAATATTCCTGTTTGCACCTCTGCATTGCTAATGGTGCCTCTAGTTAGCAAATTAATAGGTGAAAATAAGAGAGTAGGCATTATGACGTGGGACTCTCGTGTTTTGTCTGAGGAACATTTGAGACGCGCTGGGATCGATGAGTCAATTAAGATCGCTATCATGGGTTACGAGAGCTCTAGAGAGAGACGAGGTGAAGAATGTCCCCTTGTTGATATGAACTTAAAGCCGGAAAAAAGGTTAGAAATGTTAGAGGAAGATCTAGTCGCAGCAGCTAAGGAGTTAATCTCAGAGTATTCCGACATTGGGGCAATTGTTTTGGAGTGCACGGCGTTTCCGCCCGCTGCTTACGCTGTTCAGAGAGCGACAGGTCTACCAGTATTTGACATAGTTATGTTTCTGAACTGGATATACCATGCCGTTGTTAGGAAAAGATATCCTCTTGTGTAGATTCCGCCCAACATGAAGTGTTGGTTAAGATAGCCCAAACAGGAATGTCCACGAAAACTAGCATGATAGAGTACAATTGTACGTAGTTGACAAAAAAGAGTAAGATAACACGCTAGCGCGTAGGTCCGATCCCTCGTATTTTCTGTGTAATGAGGACGTTTTAGTCTGCAAAATATCCGAAGACTTCGCGGATTTGTCTGAGGTCCTCTTCAAGAAGTTTCCATCCCAATGCGCCCGTGTTCTCCTTGAGATGTGATATCTTATCTGTTTTTACAATCATAATTGCATATGGTTAGCTAATAAGCCAGTTCAAAACCGCCCGAACGATGGTCCTCCAATGTCCTCTATTGATCCGTCTAGGAGTTGCACCTGCTCTCTCCAAAATTCACTCCCTTTACTTTTTCCATTGAAGCCCATGGTAACACTGTACTGTTGTGTTGCCTTCAGTATGGAAGATTTCTCGCTCTATTTCTCTATCCAGAAGACTGTATTTCACCAGATTCGACATGATCTCTTTTCTTTCATATCTTCTTGCTTCTTTCATGTCACGCACAAGAGTTTTTTACAGAAGTTTCTCTAGTTGTTTGGTTACTGCGACTAATGCTAATTTGAAGCTGAGTTCTTGAAGGAAAGAACCTACGAAAAAAAGTCTATCCAAGCGTTGCGCGCGCTACCTAAAGTATGAAGAAGAAGGCTAAAACAGCATCTCACCCAAAAAACGCACAAATTCCTGAATAGATGAACAAGCTTGCTAAGAGTTTGGCAGCATCAATTGCTTGGGTGTTCAGGATCAATGTTGGAAGGTACTTCAACAGTGGCAATAATAGGGAGTTCGAATTTTTGACTAGGTTTAGACCTTAAAGCACCATAATTTTAATAAGTTAGGCGTTAAGAGTAATCTACTCTTAATTCTGTGTGTGGAACCAAATTTAGGCGAAGGTGAAGATAGCTATGAGCTGTGAGAAATGCTGTACAGCGGTGTTGGTAGGTAAAAATGCTTCAGTAACAGGTTCCCCCGTATTTTGTCACTTGGAGGATAACGGCGTAGATGATGCTGTGCATCTGGTGTACTTTCCTCGAATGAGACATCCAGCAGAAATGATCAAGCTTTCACAAATAGAGATTCCTCAAGTATCCGAAACGTTTGCATATTGGGGAATAGTTCTTGCACCGGATACTCCTATGAGTAAGGAAGCTGTTGCAGAAGCCCCTACATCCACTTGGATCTTATGCGGCATGAACGAATATGGGGTCTCTATAGGGGGTCACGGGGTCTCCTCTAAGGAGCCGATAAGTAAGAAAAAGGGCTTGTCATTTTTTGAAGTCATTAAGCTTGTAATGGAAAGAACAAGAAATGCGCGAGAAGCCGTTAATCTTATCGGCCAATTGGCTGAAGAACATGGCCAAACAGGGATGGGAACAGACAACGCATATTGCGTTGGTGGTTCAGATGGTGGCTGGATTGTTGAAGTTGCAGCTAGAAATTGGGTGGCTAAGAGGTGTCCTGATGATGGCATCATCACATATGCGAACCAGTATCTGATCGAGTCTGAGTGGGATTCGTCGTCTGCCGACTTGATCAATTACGCAGAACGGCGAGGCTGGTATGTCCCTGGTCGGAGTGGGGGTAAACCTTTCAGTTTTAGGGGCTGTTATGGTAAGAATTTTGACATGCCTTACAACACTTTACGTGAACAGCGCATGAGAAGCTTGCTTGATGACAAAGTAGGACACATAACGATTCAAGATATAATAGAGTTAACGAGAGATCATTATGAGGGGACTGAATATTCCCGCTATACCACTATTGATAAGGGTACATCAAAAGAACCGTATCCTTATCCACCACATAAATCACCATATAGAACTATCTGTGTTCCTCGGACGCAAGCATCCATGGTTTGCACGTCAAGAAGTGATATGCCCAGAGAGATTGGAAATATAATGTGGCTTTGTATGTCTTCACCTTGTTCAAGCGTGTATCTGCCCATATATGCCGGAAGTTCAAAAGCTCCAAAAGAGTACATGATGGGTAAGGGTGAGTATGATCAAGCATCTGCGTGGTGGGCTTTTGATCAACTACAACGACTTGTTGACAACTTCGTCGTAGATCGTAGACATGTGAGAGAGACATGGGATCGCTTCGAACAAAGAGAGTTCGAGCGACGAACAAAATTTGAAAAAGTTATAATCCAAGTCTACAAGCGTGACCGTGCCTTGGCAGAAGAACTGCTAACAGAATACACTTGTCAACATCTAAACGCCGCTCTGGACATGGCAAAGACAATGGTTTCCCAAGGGCTTCATAAGCCCTAGGTTCAGCGGAACCTTCTATGATTTTTGCATCTTTCATCAGAGCTTAGGCACAAAATTTTCACTTAGCTTTTACAGCTAATTTCCTTTTGTGGGACGTTTGTATCCATAGGCGGACACGAAAAAATCTTGACGCAAACATTTTATATTAGTAGGGAAATGTAACTTGAGTTGTGATAAAAATGAGTGTTAATGTGCGACTATACCCGTATCAAATAAGCAACAAGTTGGTCAAGGGTTGCAGACAGATTCTAAAGGCATGCCAAGTAAAAGAGAACGCGAAGGTAACTATACTTACAAGTACAGAATACCTTCAGCAACACATTGTGAACTCTTATTACCAAGCCGCTTTGGATCTGGGTGCGGAGGCCACAATAATCATGAATGAGCCCTACAAGATTCCAGGGGTCTTTGGTCCAGGGTCAATAAGAGTTCCCAAAGCAACCGAAGCAGCGCTCTGGGCGTCAGATATGGTAGTCCTTATGGGGGTCAACATATTTTACACTCCTGTTCTGGATCGAATCAAAGCTGAGAAGAAGCCGACGTTCTTTGGTTACAACAGCCCTGCTTCAACTGAATGGTTAATCACTAGATATCCACCTCCAAATGCAACAGTAGTCAAAAGGACGCATGCAGGTGTTGAACTGCTTACAAAAGGCAGCGAAGTTAGGTACACTACACCTGCCGGCACAGATCTCATAATGGGAATAAGAGGAATGAAAGGCAGTACGGAAGTCGGCTTCTTAGAACCGGATAAAGGTCATACATGGGATATTCTTGCTGGAGCAGGCATGTACGCCTTCTTTGAATCAGAATCTTGTAATGGCACATACGTGATAGTGACTGGTGACTACCCAAGCCAAATCGTAGATCGAGAAATCGGTCTTCCATATGTAGGAGATAAGATCACGTTCACGATAAAAGATGGCAAAATAACAAAAATTGAAGGGGGAGATGGCGCGAAACTTATGAGACAATGGTTTGAATCATGGGGTACTGAAAAAAGTTACATTCTTGCTCACATGGGAATTGGAACAGATCCTCGACCGAGAAAAGATTTCGAGAGATATCCATTTTACGGAGTGTCTGGCTGGGATGGCGAGTGGATAGAAGGACTTATCAATTTAGGTGTTGGTTTTGAACCTTCGCATATCGATTTCGAGCAAAGACATGGAAGCTGTTGGATTGACAGTGAAAAAATACTGGATGACGAGAAATTCATAGGCCCCTTATCCGATGAAGCATTAGGCATCAAACCTGAAGATAAAGAATAGGCGTTATAAACTTGGTTTTCAAAATAAAACAGATCAACCCTGTTCCTGAGAAGATATGGGAAAAGCCTTGCCTAGAGGTACTTGAGCCATTTAGAAATCCAGATACCGAAGTGCACATTGCAACAGTAAGGGGAGGTCCCAAAGAAATCATGAGTGCATATGACGAAGCAAAAGCAATCGGTTACGCGCTTGAAGAAGCAGAAAGAGCAGAACAAGAAGACTTTGATGCCGTTGCAATGTCATGTGCCCTCGATGTTGGAGTTGATGCCATGAGAGAAGCCTTGAGCATTCCCGTAGTTGGTGCATGCCAAGCAGCTCTTCATTTGGCATCTTTGCTTGGTTCAAAATTCTCTATAATAACTAGTGGATATGGAAGCTCAATTAGGGCTACTGAAGATCTTGTAACTAAATACGGGTTCAAATCCAAGCTGGTATCCATCCGTCAGATTAACCTTACTCCTCTCCAATTTGCAGTGGAAAAAGAGAAATTGAAGAAGCAACTAGTAGTGGAAGCGAAAAAAGCAATTAACGAAGATGGAGCAAACGTTATAATTTTCGGATGTTCGGGCATGAACGTGGCCTTGTGGCTTCAAGAACAGGTGGGTGTACCGGTGGTAGATCCACTAATAGCGGTTATCAAAATTATTGAAGTCTTAGGGAAGATGAAGCTTACTCACAGTAAACTTGCATATCCAAAACCGTAATCTCTTTCATAGAGATTTCACCAGGGAGCTGGATAGGAAAATTTTTATGCTCCTCCTTCAGAGGGACTAAGGGATTGAGTGGTAGGTTATGGACGAGTCGAGATTTGAAGGGAAAGTGGTGCTAATCACAGGGGCTGGATCAGGGATAGGTAGAGCTACTGCCAAGCTGTTTGCTAGGAGAGGAGCCAATGTGATAGTAGCTGATGTTGATCCTGAGGGCGGGAAAGAGACAGTGGCTATGATCAGGAAAGAGGGGGGAGACGCGGCTTTCATTGAAGTCGATGTGACCAAGTCGGAGAACGTCAAGCGAATGGTAGAGTTTGCATTGGGGAATTATGGAAGAATCGATGTGCTTTTTAACAATGCCGGAATTGAATTGCATGGAAAATATCGGCTGGAAGACACTTCTGAACAGGGCTGGGATAAGGTTCTAGACGTCAACTTGAAGGGTCTTTTTTTATGTTCTAAATATGTCATTTCGGAAATGATTAAGCAAGGGGGCGGGGTTGTTGTTAACAATGCTTCCATAGACGGCCTGTTTTCTTTTCCAAGCCCAAATGCCAGTTATTGTGCGTCCAAAGGGGGTGTGGTTTTGCTGAGCAAGACGATGGCCCGAAACTGTGCAGCGCATAACATTCGAGTCAACTGTATCTGCCCTGGACCAGTTGCAACAGGCATGACCAAGCCCACTGAAGAGATGTTGAGGCAGATTCCAATTCACAGAATTGGAAAGCCAGAAGAAATTGCTAAGGTAGTTCTGTTCTTGGCTTCAGACGAATCGTCATTCATGGTAGGCTCGACCGTAGTAGTCGATGGAGGCCAAACAGCATAGGTATATTTCTTACATAGTAAAGACATGTGTTTTTTATATAAAGCTGATTTGAATTCATCTTTGGTTTTCACGAAATTTATACACAATTTTTGGTTCTCACTGAAAATTTGAGAAAATTCCAGAAAGAAAATACACATGAGAGTGTATATCAGGACAAACCGTTTTATACATAAGGCAAGAGTGTCCAGATAGCTTAAAACCGCAGGGCAACCTTTCGTTTTAGCAAGATTTATAAAAAGAAAATAGTGTATAGAGACTATAACGAAAAAAATGAGGTATTGAAATGTCTCTGATTGAAAAGAAAGCGTTGACGAAGATACAGGCGATTATCATTGCTTTGATAATAATTGTTGCAGTTATAGCAGGGGCAGCCTACTATCTATTTATGACTGGGCCTGAAGAAGCACCACTAGAGGAGGAGATGGAGCTTAACGTCGCTTGGGTGAGCGAAGTAACTACTGTGGATCCGCATACTGGTTGGAGCACAGATTCCCTTATGGTAGTCAGAGGATGTTACGAGAGGCTGGTAAGGCTAAAGGGAAGCACCATGCAACTGGAAGGGGTTCTGGCAGAAGACTGGGAAGTTTCTGCAGACGGATTGGAATACACCTTTGATCTGAGGGAAGGAGTTAAGTTTGCGGATGGAACGCCCTTCAACGCTACCGCCGTAAAAGTGTCCTTTGAGAGGCTGATTGGAATAGGTCAACAATCACACAATTTCGTGGCTGTAAAGGACGTTGAGGCAATTGGTCCCTATACTGTGAAATTTACATTGGAATACCCGTTTGCACCGTTTTTGAACGCCCTCGCCACGATGCAGGCATCCATAACAAATCCTAAGGCTCTTGAAACGCATAAGACGGCTGATGATCCATGGGCTATGGATTGGTTCCACGATTGGACCAACGGAACTGGACCTTACAGGATGAAAGAATGGAGAAAGGGTGAAGGATGGACGCTGGTTAGAAACCCGTATTATTGGCGAGGATGGGAAGGCAAACACATAACTAAAATAAATATGGAAATAGTTGTCGAACCTGCCACTAACAGAATGATGATGGAAAAAGGCGATGTTGATATTTCATTCTGGATGCCTAAAGAAGACATTCCTGAATTGCAGCTTAACCCCAACTTGAAAATAGTGGAGTATCCTGCTCTTTCAACACTATATTTGGCCTTCAACAATGAGAAGCCTCCATTGGACGATGTGCATGTGAGAAAAGCGATATCTTATGCTTTCGATTACACCCAGGCTTTAGCTGTGATACTGTATCATGGGAAACAGAGTAGAGGGTGCATGCCTAGTGCTCTTTGGGGATGGAGTAACGAGACTTTCCAGTACACAAAGAATATGACTGCGGCGAGGGAGGAACTGGCTCAATCGGCTTATCCTGACGGAGGATTCACACTATCATACCTGTATTGCGGAGGAGTTGAGGAAGAACGCAAGTTGGGAATGCTTCTGCAATCATGCTTGTCTGAACTGAATATTGATGTTGCTATCGAAGTTCAGCCTTGGGCTACATTAACCGCTACCACCACCAATCCGGAAACCGCCAGGCACATTGTCGCCCTATTCGATTTCGTCTTTGCGCCTGATCCACACTTCACGGTTAATGACAGGTTCCACTCTTCCAGGATTCCCCCTGGGGGATACAACTGGGATTACTACAATAACACTGAAGTGGATCAACTGCTGGAGCAAGCTACCCTGGAACAAGACAAGGAGACCCGAGCTAGCATGTACCATCAAGTCGATCAGATACTAGTGGAAGAAGCAGCCGCTCTGTTTGTTTACGAGGAATCGAAGATTGTTACGATGGGGGCTTGGACCCACGGTTTTACACCTAACCCAGCTCTGGTCGAGACGTTCAACTTCTATGACATGTACGTCGTCGAAGAAGAAAAACCATAAAATTTTTAACCCCTCTTTTTCTTTTACTAGAATAACCCTCAGGGCATTAAAATGGGAATACAGCGTTTCTTCGCGAAAAGGCTAATGTGGATAGTATTTGTTCTTGCAGGTTTAGCAGTAATCACTTTCTTCGTTTCCTTCATGGTTCCCGCGGACCCAGCCAGGTACTTCGCGGGACCCCATGCAACAAACGAACAGGTGGAGGCATTGAAACGACGATATGGATTAGATCGTCCTCCCCACGAACAGTTTGTTAATTACATTATCCGACTGTTTCATGGAGACTTAGGGATGGCCCTCCATACGAGGAGGCCGGTGATTGAAGACTTGAAGATACGTTTTCCAGCAACTCTTGAATTGGCATTGATCTCTATTGTGATAGCCACTTTGGTGGGGGTTTTCGTTGGGGTAGTTTCCGCCGTCAAGAAAGACACCTTAATAGACAATGTAATGAGAGTGTTCGCTTTAGGAGGAGTGGCATTGCCTGGTTTTTTCCTTGCCCTAGTCTTTCAATTTGTGTTTTACGCTCGACTAGGCATTTTTCCAAGCGGAGGTAGAATAGATCCTCACGTTCAACTACAACGTATAACAGGATTGAATCTAATTGACAGCGCAATTACACTAAACTGGCCTGCTTTCGTCAGTTCGTTCTATTATTTGATATTGCCTTCTACTTGTTTGGCTTATATAGCCCTTTCAACAATAGCCAGAATGACGAGATCTTCAATGTTAGAAGTCTTAAGTCAAGACTATATGAAAACAGCCAAGGCAAAAGGTTTGGCCAATTTTAAAGTGATATACAAACATGCGTTAAGGAACGCATTGATTCCCACGAGCACTGTTATCGGATTAACATTTGGAAATATCTTGGGGGGATCGGTGTTGATTGAACTCATCTTTAGATGGCCAGGAGTCGGCACGTATTTGGCACAATCGATGATAACCCTAGACTTTCCAGCGATAATGGGTACGACCTTATTGATAGCTGCAATTTACGTAATAGTCAATCTGTTTGTTGACATCGGATACTCCATTATCGATCCAAGGATCAGCGTGGAAAAGTAATGAGAACCGTAATCCGTCATATAAGAGAATGGCGAACCAGAAATAAATCAAGAATCAAAGAATTCCGTCTCAGTGTCGACTATTTCATGAGGAGTCCTCTCGCTGTCGCTGGCCTAATAGTAATACTGGGAGTTATTGTAGTCGCAGTTGCGGCTCCTATTATTGCGCCTTACCCTGCAGTGTACGTAGATCTTGAGAACAGGATGTTGCCACCAAGTTTGAATCATCTTTTCGGTACAGATGATATTGGCCGTGATATATTCAGTAGGGTGCTATACGGATCTGGAATCACGTTGCAGGTCGGAGTGATTGTAATACTTGTGGCTTACTCGATAGCAATTCCATTGGGAACCGTAGCAGGCTATAAGGGGGGGTTGACAAGTGACATAATTATGAGATTTACAGACATGTTCTTAGCATTCCCATCAATAATATTAGCGATGGCATTTTCAGCAGCATTGGGACCAGGGATAACAAACGCTATGCTCGCCCTTGCACTTACTTGGTGGCCTTGGGCCACAAGAATAACAAGAAGTCAAACTTTATCCATCAAAGAGAGCTACTATGTGGAAGCCGCAAAAGCGTTAGGCGCTTCCGATTCTTATATTATCTTTCACCACGTAATACCTAATTGCATGGGTCCAATCGTTGTACAAGCAACTGTGGATTTTGGATGGACAGTCCTAGTTGCAGCATCTCTTGGTTTCTTAGGGCTTGGGGCTCAACCTCCAGCACCTGATTGGGGATTAATGGTGAGTATTGGACGTACGTATTTTATATCGCAACCTTGGTTAAGTTTATTTCCTGGTCTTGCAATTTTTGTAACCGTGTTGGCTGCCAATCTCCTTGGTGATGGGTTAAGAGACGTTCTTGATCCTAGGCTCAGAAGGCGATAGTCTATCAGTTTTAGATCAATCTTTATTAGCTTCGGTTACACAAATGCTTAAAAGGTGAACTATGTGGAAGAGAAAATGAAGATATTGTGGATCAACCCAGTATCAGGCATCAACGAATTTGACGAAAAAATCCGAAAGATTTTCGATTCCGTCAAAAGAACCGACGTAGAGGTTGAAGTAACACATCTTACTAGGGGACCACCGCATTTAGAATACAAATCCTACGAGCCGTTGATTTTGGTTGACACTTTGGAGAAAGTGGTTCAAGCGGAGCGCAGTGGCTTTGACGCTGTGATAATTGGATGCTTCGACGACCCAGGCCTTCAAGAAGCCAGAGAACTAGTAAGCATACCTGTTATTGGTCCTGGTGAGGCGTGTATGCACATTGCTTCTACGCTTGGTCATAAATTCTCAATAGTTACAGCGAAAAAAGAGGCTCTGGCCCGCCTTGAAGATCATGTACTTATGTATGGTTTAGAAAAAAAAGTTGCATCTTTCAGATTCATAGACATGGGAGTTCTTGAAATGGAAAAAGAACCCGAAAGGGTTCATGAGGCCATACTTCGTGAATCAAAAAAGGCAATTAAAGAGGATGATGCTGAAGTGATAATTCTAGGGTGCACAGTTGAGACAGGTTTCATGGACCAGTTGATCAAAGAGTTGAAAGTACCCGTTATAGATGTAACTGTAGTATCTTTTAAATTCGCAGAAATGCTAGCTGATCTGAAAAAGAAGACACACCTATCCCACAGCAAAATCTGTGGATACAAAAGCCCGAGCAAAGATGACATGCTAATAGGAGTGACTCCATAGAAGTGGAGCTAATTACCGAAAAACAACCAAACAAAGATGTCAAAAAAAGGATCCTAAGCGTAAGAAATCTCAAAGTCCATTTCTACACTTACGCAGGTGTCGTAGAGGCAATCGACGGAGTCAACCTAGACATACATAAAGGAGAAACCCTAGGATTAATCGGAGAAACCGGTTGTGGCAAGTCAGTTACTGCATTGGCAATTTTGAAATT
>Ga0209636_10006834_pt1 | contig 11658 bp, 9 predicted proteins | sample DeeMarSWOR152_54_FD_187464 | JGI IMG/M metagenome (GOLD analysis project Ga0209636, IMG submission 187464) | Marine sediment microbial communities from White Oak River estuary, North Carolina - WOR-1-52-54 (SPAdes) (version 2) | ecosystem: Environmental > Aquatic > Marine > Intertidal zone >... | reverse complement strand
CTACCCTCTTTGTCAAGGGCCAGTTACCTATGCCCTCTCATTTCGATGGAGGCGTAGTCATGGCCTGCGGGGCCTGATTATATACACAAGGATATCCATGGCCCATCCCCGCTGCATTTATGCCCCCGAATCATCCTTGTCCAGCTCTATCGGGAGCATTACCGGTTTTTTAATATAGTAGCCAATAGCTTAAGGGTATGGGTGTCTTTTTTTTGATTATGCCCTCAAATAGCTCAGATTAGTGGGCGTTTCAAAATGGTTTATATAGACGGAGCTTATGATTCTAAGGTTTAGGAGGAAATAAACCATTTTGAAACGACCTAGTAAGGGCCCATATTATAGGGCATAACAAAAAAAAGACACCCATACCCTCTCTTTAATTGCTAGTTTTAAATTTGATAAATAGATGTTGCTTTCCTCGTTAAAAAACCGGTAATGCTCCCGCTCTATCATCATCCATGAGGCCTTAAAATGATCTTCAGTGCTCTTCCTGTCAGGGCCGTCTCGAAGGCTTCAGCAGCCTGTGACAGGCGGTAGGTCGCTGATACCACGGCCATGAGATTGATTCTTTTCCCTACTAATAGGTTCAGCCCTCTCTTGTAGTCGGCATTGGAACCTCCCGTGACCCCGGTGACGATTAAATTTCGATAGTGAATCAAATTTGAATTTATGGTGATTTTGGGGTCTTTGTGGGGGAGACCCCCAAAAAAACAGATCCGCCCAAAGGGGGCGGCCACTTCAATGGCTTGTTCCTGAACCGAATGCACTGGGCAGGCCGTAACAACTACATCAGCGCCCTGCGCCTGCGTGAGGGACAGGATCGCCTCTTTTGGGTCAGATCTCTGGGGGTTGATGATATGATCTGCTCCGAGCTCCTGGGCCCTTCGGAGCTTCTCATCCATTATATCGCAAACGATCACGACCCCAGCACCGCTGAGTTTCGCCAGCATCAAGTGGAGAAGCCCCATTGGGCCTGCGCCGAAGATAACGATAGTGTCACCCAACGCGATCCGGCACGCAAAGGTGCTATTAATCACGCACGCAAGGGGCTCGTTCAAGGAACCCTCTTCAAAGGAGACTTCATCGGGCAACGGCATGACGTTTCCCTGAGAAATTACGGATGCTGGGATCTTCACGAATTCCGCGTGGCCCCCATCGAAGGAGATTCCAAAGGCTTCGTAGTTTGGGCACATATTGGCCTTGCCCTCAATGCATTGGCTGCAAAGGCCACAGCCTACATTGGGGGCAACTGCCACCCTCTGCCCGACATGATAGTTTTGGACGCGGCTTCCTATTGTCTCAATGGTTCCAGAGAATTCATGGCCTAAGACGATCTTCTGACCATGTTGGAGCTTATGATGCCCGTGCCGGATTATTCTCAAATCCGTACCACAGATGCTCGAAGACATCACCCTCAACAGCATCTCGTCATCACTAATGTTGGGAATAGCTACCTCTTCTAAGCGGAGTTCTTCGTCTTGGGTGTATGTGGCAGCCAACATAGATTCTCCCTGTCTTACCCTAGTTCGATGGGAATGCCTGTTTGGATCGACTTGTTGGCTGCAATAACGGCCTCGACGGCCTTTTTCCCATCCCCGCCGGTAACACAGGGCTCGTTGTCATTGAGGATGGCCGTCACAAAATGCTCCATTTCCGCTAGGTATGCGTCCTTGAACCGATGTCGCCAGCTTTTGAAGGCCGAGCCAACCGTCGTTCCGTCGGCCCTGACCTGGCTGAAACCTGGCTCCTTTACATCACCAATTTGAATCAGACCCTTCTCACACAGGATTTCCACCCGGGCGTCATAGCCGTAACCCGCTGGGCATGTTCCATCGATGGAGCCCAAGGTACCGTTCTTGAGGCGAACGTTTACCACGGCATTGTCATAGAAGCTGGGATAATCCTGTCTCAAGTCCTCGCATTTGAAGTTCTCTGCCTGGGCATAGACCTTTTCGTAATCGCTGCCCCCCAGCCATCGTATAGAATCAAAATCGTGGCTATTCACCTCGGCCAGCATTCCGTTACTTCGAGACAAATCATAGGCCCAAGCAGGAGGAAGCCCAGGTCCCCTGCCGGTGGACTTTATGATCATGACACGACCCATCTCACCGGAATCGATGATCTCTTTCGCTTTGATGAAGGCCACATCAAACCGGCGCATGAAACCTATCTGGAGCTTGACGGCATTCTTCTTCGCTGCATTGTTGATGCGGTCACACTCATCTAGGGTCAGGGCCATTGGCTTCTCTAGCATGATATGTTTTTTATTCTGAGCTGCATAGCAGGCGATCTCTGCGTGTGTGAAGGTGGGTGTGACAATGATCACTGCGTCTGCATCATCCCTGTTTAAGGCCTCTTTGTAATCTATATAGAGGTTTTTGATACCGAGTTCCCCTCCGCTCTTTTCCAGGGCTTCTTGGTTAGTATCTACGAGGGCAACCAATTCCGCATTCTCCAGACGATAGACGACATTCTTTGCATGGACCATTCCAGCCCGGCCCACCCCCGCTAAACAGAGTCGCACTTTCTCCATTTACTTCTGATCTCCTTCTACCGCCTTTTTTCGGGCTTCCATGGAGGCTCCAGAGATGACCCCTCCTTAAGAGCCCAGTAAGATCCTTCTTCGTCAATCAATGCCTGTTTTCCAAAGCCACGACCGAGATAGTTGCTAAATTATCGATGAGGAGGTCAGTGCGAAATATCTTCATCCTGCAGGCCAAGAGCTGAGAGCGTCTCCTTCCTTGGTACCCCGTTCTCATCCCAACCCCGCACCTGGTAATACTCATCCAGCATCTCTCGGTACATCTCCGGGGTAATGACCTTCCCCTTGGCCATGCCTTCGGGCAGTGGTTCCTCCGTGATCCGTCTGGGGAGCAGGTCGTCCTTTCTCGTAATCCCTTCCCGATTGAGAATCAGCCGCTCCAGGGTACAGATCCTGTTCCCGATGGTCATTAATTCGGGATTGAAATCATATCCAGTCACATATTCCAGCACCTTCCGCGTGGGTGTATCGGTAAATCCCAGGGCACCTCGCACGACCGTGCAGATGCCAAGAGAGTCCACATATGCACGATTGTCCTGGAGAGTCTGAACCAGGCGCCCTTTTCCCTTCGTCGCGAAGCGGTCATGCGTTTTGGTCAAGAGCTCATCGCGAATGGTCCAGCCGCCCACGTTGTGACAAGCCCCACGGCTCGATGTCCCGTATGCTAGACCCATTCCGTAAAACGCCCTTGGTTCATAGTGAGCAAAAGCCAGTCCCTTCACATGCATCATGTAGTATTCCAATTCAGGCCGCTTTTTCTTGATCTGAGAAAATCCTCCAGCCAGAAGATCGCCCAACCCATCCCGTGTCGCGAGTCGATGAACCATCTCTACCATAGCTTCCCCATTGCCAAATCGGAGATCAAGACCATCCGTCTCCTTCTTGGAAATCAATCCTCTCTCAAAACACTCCATGGCAAAGGCGATCAAGGTTCCTGTTGTCATGGTATCGATACCTTGCTCGTCGCAGATCTGATTAGCCGCAATAATGGCACCGAAATCACTAACCCCGCATTGACCTCCGAAGGCCCCGATGGTTTCATATTCGGGGTCACTCTGAGCTCCTTTGAAGCGTCCTTCCTTGACCTCACAAACCTTGCCACAGCCGACAGGACACCGATAGCAGGCTGTGTTCCGTACAAAATAGTTTTCCTTCATATACACAGAGCTGATTGTTTCAATTCCTTGGAACACAGCGGTTTGAAAGTTTCGTGTTGGATAGCACCCCAGCTCATTAATGACTTCAGTGTACTGAGCTGTGCCGTGGGTGGTATGAAGATGCTTGGATACACGCACGCTTTTGCGCGCCTCGTTTATGATCTCTTTGAGGGCTTCAGCGTTCGCAATGTCAACCTTTCCCGTTCCACAGGCCACTAGGGCCTTGACATTCTTCGAGGCCATCACTGCACCTGCTCCTCCACGGCCAAAGCTCCTTCCATCGACCTGAATGCACGCAACCCGGACACCTCGCTCGGCTGCGGGCCCAATGGACATCACGCCACTTTTTTTCCCGCGCAGCCCCTCTTTAAAGTATTTCTCAACCTCCCTTGTCTTTGTACCCCAAAGATGTGAGGCATCTTGAAATTCGGCGCCGCTGTCACTGATCAGGATGGAGGTGGGTGAGGATGCTTTACCTTCAAGGATAACCCCATCATAGCCCGCAAACTTTAAATGGGGACCAAAATCTCCGCTGGCATTAGAACAGAGGTAATGTCCAGTATCTGGAGAGCGGGTTGCTAATTGCATCTTGGTGCTCGCCAGAACCGGCATTCCGGTCAGAGGGCCTGTCATAAAAAAAATCGTATTGGAAGGGTTCAAAGGGTCAAATGAGGAAGGCATGTGTTGATAGTAGAGATAGGCTGCAACGCCGCGTCCTCCAAGATACTGTTTTCTCAGATCATGCGAATAGTCCATCTCATAAGACCGGGAACGGTCAAGGTCTATTCTCAATATCCTTCCCGTGTATCCACCTCGAAACATGGTTTCGTTCCACCTGCTTATATTTATCGATTCCTGCTAAGTTTCAAATTGTATCGATATCGGTCTCCATGGTAGACGCCTTTGACATATTCGACCGGATCGCCATCAATCGAATAGGCGATCCGTTTGATCACTAGCGTAGGGAAGGAGGTTTTCAACCCGAGGAGCAGAATCTCTTCCTTGGTGGACATTGAAGCTTCAATGCTCTGGTTCGCCTCCTTGAGAAGGATACCGTGATTTTCAAAGATCTTATAAAGCGATTTGGAATAATCCTCTTCAAGGCTGAGTTTGTACCGAGCAGGTATATATGAATGGAGAATCCCTAATGGGCTTCCATCTACAATCATCAGTCTTTCTAAGTAGAGAACCTGTTCATCAGGAAAGAGGGCCAAGATCTCTTTGATCTTGGGAGGAGGGTCGATGTATTCAGCGGACATGACTCGTTTGGTCGCATTCTTTCCTGCCATTTCCTCGGTAAAGCTCTTCAGCGCAGGAAGTTTCTCCTCAATCCTGGGCTTCTTCACCATTGTGCCCTTTCCCCTTTTCTTTTCGAAGAACCCCTCGCTAGACAACAGCTCGATCGTCCGTCTAACAGTGGCCCTGCTGACTCCATAGAATTCTTGCAGAGCGCTTTCAGAGGGAATCATGCACTCTTCAGGCCATTCCCCACTCTCAATCTTTTCCACGAAGATTTCTTTAAGCTGATAATAGAGGGGGATGAAGCTATTGTGGTCGAGTCTCTGGATTTTCCGATTCATATTCTTACCCTACACCTAGATGTTAAAAGGCTAGCTTGTCCGGTTCCTTACACCAAGCAGGTATCTTTTTGGAGAAAAAATGTCAAGAGCAGTATTGAATGTGTTTCAATCTTGAAAATTTGTGTTGACAGAGCCCGCGGATGTCTGCTACTTGTCAGGACGTCCTAATGTTAGCAAAAGGAGGTGAAAAAGGCAAATCAAAAAGCAACAGAATTATAAGCCTTGAGGAGAGAAGGGGGATTCTTTCAAGCAAGCTAAAATAGTTGTTCCTGCAGCCATCATCATTAGTATTTTTGCCGGTATGACGCTGACCGGGGCTGCAAAAAGACCATACAGGATTTCTGAAGAGGGAGGGAGAGAAAGTTGTTTAATAAAGTTGCTGTTATTACTGGAGCAGGTTCAGGTATCGGTCGGGCAACCGCATTGCTTTTTGCGAAAAAGGGCGCCAAGGTCGCAGTCGTAGACCTTGATTCCAAAGAAGGCTCTAAGACAGTTGACAGCATCAAGGGCCGTGGTGAGGAAGCGACGCTGGTAGTGGCAGATGTTTCCAAAGCCTCCAATGTGCAGCGCATGGTCAAAACGATTCTTGAGTTATATGGTCGTCTGGATATTCTTGTGAACAATGCGGGCATCTTTACTGAAGGCAGTGTAGTGGGAACCACCGAAGAGGACTGGAATCGTGTCCTTGGGGTAAACTTGCTTGGTGTCTTTCTGTGCATGAAGTACTGCATCCCCGAGATGATTAGAGGGGGGGGAGGCGTTATTGTCAACGTCGGCTCTGAGGCTGGCCTTGTGGGAATAAGGAATCAGGTGGCATATAATGTATCAAAAAGTGGCGTGATCGCCCTGACCAGAAGTACCGCTCTTGATTTTGCTGAAAACAATATCAGGGTAAATTGCCTTTGTCCAGGCAGGGTTCTGACCCCCTTGGTAGAGAAAGTGATCAGCGACTCAGAGGACCCAGAAGCTACACGGCGTGTCCTTTCTGAGGATCGGCCCTTGAGAAGGATGGGAAAACCAGAGGACATAGCCGCCGGGATCTTGTTCTTGGCTTCCGATGAAACCCCCTATGCCACAGGAACTATACTATCCATAGACGGAGGGTATACAGCCCAGTAGGATCCTCCACCTCGCGGAGGAAGCAAAGGATGACTGGCTCATCCTTCCTGTTATAAGCAGAAGCTATTGACAAAAGCTTTCCCGGAATCCACGCGATGGAAGGGGTGGATTTCGACTTGTAAGAGAGAGGTCCACGCTGTTCATAGAGGCTCATAGACTTCTTGATGATTTCGGTGTCGACGTAAGTCCGCGACAATGAACTGGCAGCCTGGGTAGGGCGGAAATGCAACTGGTGGAAATTGCGGGAGCGCGGGGATCCTCGCTGCGGAGCGTGGATCTGGAACGCTAGACCGATTGAAACTCGGCGCATTTAATCCCTCCAGTCTCTTGATGGGGATTTCAATTACCCAACTGATAACTACCAGCTTGGAAATTGTTGTTTATCTCATTACGATCTACTTCTTAGGATTCCCAGGTAAAGGTAATCCGGCATTTGCTTTCTTGATTGGGCTTCTAACAATTCCACCAATTTTAGGAGTAGGTTTATTATCTGCAGTTGCGTTTAAAGATGACAAATTAGCGATGAGTATTCCCGGAACAGCTGGTATCCCACTGAGTTTCCTATCGGGGGCATTCTTCCCCCTTCCTCCTAAATTGATCCTCTTTGGCGAGGTGGAAATCTGGCATGTGAATCCACTATATTCGGCAAGTGAGGCGATTCGGAAGATTCACTTTTACGAGTATACCCTATCACAAGTATTCATGGAAATTACATTCCTTTTAACTATTGGAAGCCTTATATTTCTAATCGGAGCGGTTTTATTTGTTAAAAGAGTATATAGACTCGATTAAGCGGGAAATAATGTGTAAAGTCCCCGCCAGAATTACTTTTTAAAAATAGTTCGATGATAAAACTCAAAACTTCAAGGTGATCTGAAGATGGGAGGTTCAAATTTCATATGCATCAATCTCGGCGCAACTGAAACCAAAGCCGCAATGGTTTCAAGCAGCCCATAATTCGGCGCAAAATAAAAAAAGGAGGTTAACGCGTTGGAATGGGAAAGAATACAGTTGTTTTGTATTGAAAACTTGGTATGGGTCTTAGTCGGAATCACGTTCATTATATTTTCAGTACTTAATCCTCGTTTTTCTGCGCCCCACACCATATATTCTATTCTTCAAGATGCCAGTATGCTAGGTCCTTTGGCGTTGGGATTGGGGCTCTGCCTCCTTGCAGGAAGTTTCGATGTTTCATTATGTCGAATAGCAGGTCTTTCATGCGTTATAGCTGCTTGGCTCTGCAGGTTTACTGATTTACCTTTGTTCTTGATTATTCCGGTACCGCTCGTAGTAGGGCTAGCTATCGGAACTTTAAATGGAGTGCTTGTCGGAAAAGGAGGACTAAATCCCTTCCTGGTTACGCTTGCGGGCTATTTAATGTGGTATGCCCTCTCGTGCGATATTATGTACGGTAAGTACTTCCCACCTGGTCGCTTTGACCCAATGATCCTCCTTTTTGGAAGAGGGCGAATCGTGGGGGGGATATTTGTTTCTACGGTCATCTTCATAGGATTGCTTTTACTCATTTGGTTTTTTGTGAAACACACCCGTAAGGGAAGTGCAATATACGCTGTTGGGGGATCGGTGGATACGGCGAGAAGACTCGGGATAAACACGAATAACACAAAGTTGCTGGTTCACGCCATAGCCGGGGTACTCGCAGGATTCTGTGGACTCTGCTATGTTGGTTATGCAGTAGAAATCAAACCTGTAGTAGTCCCTCCTTACACAATATTTCCCGCTTTCGTTGCCATAGCCATAGCTGGAATTAGTATCACTGGCGGTAGAGGGAATCTCCTCAACATTCTAGGGGGGGTGATTTTAATTGCGATGACTAAAGTAGGAGCCACCATGATGGGAGCGCCATTTGAATTCGCATACTACGTCGTACCGGGGATTCTATTTCTAGTTGTGATTATTCTAATCAATCGGCTGGATGTATTCAGAGACAGGATACTATCCGGAATCTACATCCGTTCTTACGCGGGATCGGTTCCCTCAGAAGGACGATCTGGATCTAAAGAAAAGTACGGATCGATTCGGGGGGAAGACCGAAGAAAAACATAACCTACGGAATCCAGCTGTCGTCGGTCTAAGAGGGCATCAGCAGACGGTCTTTCATTTTGACTATGATTGAGTCCATTATTATCCCTATGAGTATTAAAATGCCTATTGTAAGATGTACCCGGGCTACGGGTGTTATACCCAGCATGTGAGCCCCCATATCCACAGTACCGATGAAAAACATGCCAGCAATGACGTTCTCGATGTTTCCTCTTCCACCCCCAATGGCTATTCCGCCCAATATGGCCATCGCGAAAATCCAGAAGAGCCACTCGTCCATCATGTACGGTGAAGTTGCTCCAACATCCCCTATGAAAATCAAGCCACTGAGACCTGCAATCATCCCTGCAAGTGTATGGACGAGGAGCCTCATATCCCCCACATTTATTCCCATCATTCTGGCAGCATCAGCGCCCCCCCCGATCGCGTACATCCTCACCCCGGTTCTGGTATAATTCAAGATCAGCCACGTGAGAATTACCATGAGCAGCAAGAAAACAATTGAAAAACTGAATTCCCCAATAATCTTTCTTCCAGGGAGAAGAAGTATGTCGCTGTGCGTTATCCATAAAGCTCCCGGACGGATTGCCTTCCTCACCCCTATAAATAAAAAAGATGTTGCCAAAGTGACAAAAAAAGAGTGAACTCCTGTCCTGCTAATGATCAAACCATTAACGGCTCCGATCGCAGCCCCAACAATCAAGGGCAGAAGGAACAGAAGGATACTTGGCGCACCTGGGAACCAAATTTCGCCGAACTCAACAATAAAAGCTCCCGCAAACCCACCAATTGCTGGTAAGGATAGGTCCATAGATCCAGAAAGTAGACAGATCCCCGTTGCAATAGCAAGGACGCCGTATCCAGCATACACCCGAAATATATCAACAACCATTGAAAGGTCGAAGAATAAACCTGGTGATAAGATAATAAATAATGTATACCCAACTATCGCTATGATCCACGCAAAACGCTCCAGCATAAACAGCTGAACTTTTCTCCAGTTCATGTTTTCACTGTCCCCCTTTTTATCTACCCCTCTTTTACCATATTAACTGGGCTTTCACGCCTTTTAATTATTTCACTACTACAAACTATACCTACACCGAAAAAACCTCAGACTGCGGCTCTCTTTCACGCACTAGGGAAACGTGTTCACCGATACGTGCGTAAATCAATATGAGATCTTGAATGCGTTGATAGTATCTATTGACAACCATTTCCAAAAGTGTCATAAATTTGGAATGAGTAGGGGGGGGCTTATAAGCTTCTAATTTGCTTCAATATGACTTAAAATAATAAAAAAAGGAGGAAAATAAAAATGAAAAAGATTCAAAGAAACATTGTTTTTCTTGCTCTGGTTTTGCTGCTTAGTGTTCCACTTGCTTTGTTTGGTGCCGAAAAGGAAGAAGAACCGGTCATCCTCCAGTGCCACGGTTATAGAGGTACCACATCAGAGGTTCTCCGGGCTTCTGGATTCCTAGATGGGGTAATGGGAAAGACGCTTCCACCGGCCAAGGCAAAGGTTATAGATGTCGACCCAGCTGCTATAGAAACATGGAATACCTGGAAGGTGGAGGCATATACTTCGATCTTTAAGAGCACGGTGAAAAATCCAATTAAAGCGGGGAGGGTGCCTTACATCGGCTATATTCCACTGAGCATATACAATCCGTGGGACATGTTAAATAAGGATGCCTTCGAATGGTACTGCAGAGATGTTCTAGGGTGGAAGCACAAGGTATACTGGTGCGATGCGGATCCAAAGAAGCAAAATGACTTGGCCGCCATGGCAATCAAGGATGGTGTCGACGCCATCGTCCTATGCTGTGCAGATAGTTTAGCGAATGCAAAAATAGGAGAGATAGCTGAGAAAGCAGGTGTTCCGGTCGTTTGCTTCGGAATCGATATCTTCAACCGTTGGCCAATGGCATTCGTCCAGCGTGACGATTACGAGTCCGGATGGTACTGCGGAAAATACGTGCGCGACAAGCTGATAGAGAGATTCGGTCCAGATATTAAGATTGGTATAGATATACCTATCGTAGACATCGGTAACTCTTGGGATGCGGAGGCTGAATTTCCATACGTCAAGGCAGCAATGGCGGCCAACCCGGATATCGTAGCAGTCTTCGAGGTAATGGGAGGTTACCACGAAGCCTGGGTAAGAGGAGCGAAGGACTTAGGATGGTCTGAGGGAAAGATTAAGGATGTCATAGCGGTAGATGTCGATTTCTTCCCCGTTAACCTAGACGGGTACATAAACGGATATCAGGACTACTGCCGTATGATGCCGACTGGAGGCTACATGACAGCGACATGCCTTGAAATTTTGAAGCGGTTCTGGAAGTATGGTCCGGAGGCCCTGCCCAAGATGGGAGACATTTTCTCAATGGCAAAGTACGTTCCGGAGTTACAAATAAAGGCAACTGTGCCGGACACGGATTTTGCGCCCCTACAATGGTATGAGCATACAAAGCGGGGCGTCGTTGGATATACGATAAGACCCTCTACCTGTGGCGCAGCGTATACTCCATGGATTCTTATCCCGGACCGGGTAGTCACCGAAGCGGATTACAAGGAACCATTCATTTACTGGAACTGGCCTGTCTTTGGATATCCTCATCGACCCGAAATACTAAAGTGATAATTCGCAACGTTGTCGCAATGTAAGACCCGAAGGGAAGGTTCGGAATCGAGGACGTGACTTTCGTCGCCGACAGGGGCGGGGCGTCCTCGACGAACCTACGGGACTTGGGTTGCGATTACATCCTCTCGACGAACGGGTAAAGGAAAAGCCAGCGGGGGTGTGTTCTCGGTTCCGATCTACTCGGAGGGGAGAAAGCACATACCGAGTGTGAACGGGGAACGGGAGTTGGACGGAAGATTTGAGAAAAAATTTCCTAAATTATTCTACGGGGGGTCCCACGTATAATCTGCAACCCCCATCCTCCCTGAGCTCTATCCGAAACTCTTTACCCAATACCACGACAAATTTATGTTTGGATTTGTCCGCCTCTTCTCTGTTTATATCTTCTATTGACTCATATCCAATTTTTAGCGTATTTGAAACAAGTTCTTTCTTTTCCTCTCCCCTTCTGAATAGGTTTAGTACTCCTCCTAAGGAACCTCTATTCTTTGTTTGACCCCTCATTACTTCGAGAGCTTCTTTTTCGGTGACTTCTCTAAGTTCTTCTAC
>Ga0209636_10006832_pt1 | contig 11660 bp, 6 predicted proteins | sample DeeMarSWOR152_54_FD_187464 | JGI IMG/M metagenome (GOLD analysis project Ga0209636, IMG submission 187464) | Marine sediment microbial communities from White Oak River estuary, North Carolina - WOR-1-52-54 (SPAdes) (version 2) | ecosystem: Environmental > Aquatic > Marine > Intertidal zone >... | reverse complement strand
ACGTGTTACCAAACTTATATGAAGCAGGGTGGTCAGATGATCAGATTAGCGAACAAAAGACCTTTACTGACGGTAAGATTGTTGTACTAGGGGATAAAGTACAAAGGAGAAAAACTAAAAGAGCCGATTATATCCTCAGAATATCTAGAAACTTCCCAATCGCGGTTATTGAGGCTAAAGCGGCATACAAAAATCCCGGAGATGGATTACAGCAGGCAAAAGAATATGCTGAGATCCTCGGACTTAAGTTTGCTTACTCAACGAATGGACATGGAATAATTGAACATGACTATATCACAGGACTGGAAAGGGAACTTGCCAGACTGCCTTCTCCAAAAGAACTATGGAATCGTCTTAAGGAAAACGAAGGAATTACTTCGGATGTAGAAGATAAATTACTAACACCTTATTACGCGCTTCCGGGAAAGCAAGCACGATATTATCAAGAGATAGCGATTAATAGGTCTGTTCAAGCGGTTCTTAAGGGTAAAAGGAGGATACTCCTCACATTAGCTACGGGTACAGGTAAAACCTACATTGCTTTCCAGGTAATCTGGAAGTTATGGAATGCTCGATGGAATCGAACAGGGGAATACAGAAAGCCAAAAGTTCTCTATTTGGCGGATAGGAATGTCCTTATTGATAATCCTAAAGATATGACGTTCTCAGTCTTTGGAGATGCCCGGTGGAAAATAAAGGGCAAAGTAGTAAAAAGTAGAGAAATTTACTTTTCGACCTATCAAGCCATTGCCAAGGACGAAAGAAGACCTGGTTTGTATAAGGGGTATCCGCAGGATTTCTTTGACTTGATAATCGTTGATGAATGCCATCGAGGAAGTGCGCGAGATGATAGCAACTGGCGGGAAATCCTTGAATATTTCAAACCAGCAGTTCAGATTGGAATGACCGCTACACCGCTGAGAGAGGACAATCGTGACACATACAAATATTTTGGCAATCCTATCTATACCTACAGCTTGAAGCAGGGTATCGAAGACGGATTCCTTGCCCCCTACCGAGTTCACCGGGTTGTTTCTACTGTGGACGCTACTGGTTGGAGGCCCTACAAAGGACAGTTGGACAAATTCGGGCGAGAGGTTCCTGATGGGCATTATGGTACTAAGGATTTTGAACGCAGTGTTTCATTGATGAAACGGACCGAAACATATGCCAAACATCTAACAGAATATTTGAAGGACTTGGATAGGTTTGGGAAAACGATAGTCTTTTGTGTGGATCAGGACCATGCTGAACAGATGAGGATGGCTTTGAACAACCTAAATACAGATTTAGTAAAGGAGTCCGCAGATTACGTGGTTCGGGTGGTCTCCGAAGAGGGACAAATTGGAAGAGGACACCTCGATAGGTTTATGGATGTTGAAACAAGTACTCCAACAATAGTTACAACCTCTAAATTGCTCACTACCGGAGTAGATGTTCCAACCTGTAAGAATATCGTGATATTCAGAGTTGTCAATTCAATGACTGAATTCAAACAGATAATTGGAAGGGGTACAAGGGTCAGGGATGATTATGGAAAACTATTCTTTAATATCCTTGATTATACCGGAAGTGCAACCAAGCTGTTTGCAGACCCGGATTTCGATGGTGAACCGGTTTGCATTACAGAAGAGGAGATTGATGAAGAAGGAGAAAGTGCCGGTATCATCTACGAGGAAACTTCAGAAGAAGAGAATTGGGCTGTGAAAGAGGATCAGGCACAATACGGACTGATACAGCCATCATTGCCTGACGATTCTGAAGGCGAACCCAGGAAATACTATGTTGATGAAGGGATAGTTGAGATTGCTGCCAATTTGGTGTATGAGTTGGACCAGGAGGGAAAACGTCTCAGAGTCGTGGAATACACCGATTACACACGTAAGCAGCTAATACACATGTACACCTCAGCAGCAGAGCTCAAATCTAAGTGGAGCGATTCTGAACAAAGGAAAGTGGTCATCCAGACGCTGGGGGAGAGGGGAATATCGTTTGAATATCTCGCCAAGGTAACTGGACTGTATGATGCCGATCCCTTTGACCTGCTGTGCCATGTAGCGTTCAATGCACCGCTGCGAACCAGACGAGAAAGGGCTGAGATGGTGAAAAGGAATAAGCAGGACTTCTTTGACAGATATGGCGCGGTAGCCAGAGCGATATTGAACGAAATCCTGGATAAATACATCGAATTTGGTCTCGAACAATTGGATGATTTTGATATTCTTAAAGTCCCACCCATTTCCAACTACGGGAACCTCATGGAAATCGCCGATGCCTTTGGCGGAATTCCCGAACTAAGAAGCGCATTATCAGAACTCCAGAACGGAGTTTACGCTTATTAGAGGAGAAAGAACCAACAAGAAAAAATAAATTATAGACACAGATTAACACAGATGAAACAAAAAAAGAAAAAATCCGTGTAAATCCGTGTCTCAAATAGAAGGAGGTTATACTTTATATACAATAAAAAATGTCGCAAAAGAAAAGTGATAAAATGCCGAAAACCACAGCACAACAGCTTGCAAGCATCATCAAGTCATGCAGAGACATAATGAGAAAGGACAAAGGTTTGAGTGGCGATTTAGACCGCCTCCCGATGCTGACCTGGATCATGTTCCTGAAATTTCTGGATGATATGGAGAAGATCCGCGAGGCGGACGCACTTTTGCACAGTGAGCGATACGTACCGGCAGTCGAAAAGCCTTACCGCTGGCGTGACTGGGCAGCGAAAGAAGGGGGGATAACAGGTGACGAGCTTATTGCATTCATTAACAACGATGAGGCAGTACGTCCTGACGGGACACGTGGTCCCGGACTTTTTGCTTATCTCCGCTCACTCCAGGGTGGTGATGGTGGAGACAGACGTGATGTAATAGCCACTGTGTTCAGAGGAACGATTAACCGTATGATCAACGGCTATCTTCTTCGGGATGTTTTAACTAAAGTCAACAGCATTAACTTCACGTCAACCGAAGAGATTCACACACTCTCCCACCTTTACGAGAGCATGCTCAAGGAGATGCGAGATACTGCGGGTGATTCTGGAGAGTTTTACACACCGCGTCCTGTAGTTCGTTTTATTGTTGAAGTAGTTGATCCACAATTGGGTGAGACGATTCTTGACCCTGCATGTGGCACAGGTGGTTTTCTAACAGAGACGTATGAACATCTGCTGAAACAGGTTAATACCACCATGGACAGGGAGATATTGCAACGAGAATCCATTTACGGCGGTGAGGCTAAGCCTTTGCCGTACCTACTGGGGCAAATGAATCTCTTACTTCATGGGCTTGAATATCCTCAGATTGATCCCGAAAATTCGCTGCGGTTCAACCTGAGGGAGATCGGCGAGAAGGATAGAGTGGACGTAATCATGACCAATCCTCCTTTTGGCGGGGAGGAGGAGCGTGGAATCCTTGGTAACTTCCCAGAGGACAAGCAGACCTCCGAAACAGCACTTCTGTTTTTACAGCTCATTATGAGGAAATTGAGACGACCTATAGGTGGGAAGCAGGGTGGGAGATGCGGAATGGTTGTACCTAACGGCACGTTGTTTGGAACGGGAGTCGCCGAGAGAATAAAAAAGGAACTTTTAGAATCTTATAACCTTCATACCATTGTACGACTACCCAAGGGTGTCTTCGCTCCGTACACGGACATAGAAACGAACCTGCTGTTCTTTGCACGTGACGGCCCGACAAAGGAAATCTGGTACTACGAGGTGCCGCTACCCGAAGGAAGAAAGCAGTACACAAAGACAAAGCCAATGAAGTTCGAGGAGTTTAATCCTGTTCTCGACTGGTGGAACAGTAGAGAGGATGACGAACATGCCTGGAAGGTGTCAGCCGATGACGTGGCAAAGAATAACTATAACCTGGACATCAAAAACCAGAATAAAGCAAAAGCAGAAGAGTTCAGAGCTCCGGAAGAGATTGCCGCTAGCATTATTGAGAAAGAGAAGAGGATTTTTGAACTGATGGAGGAAATTCAGGAACAGGTAAACAATGGCTGAAACGATGAATAATAATTGGCCCGTGGTTAAACTTGGGGAGATACTCACAGAAAGGAAAGAAAAACCTGATTTAGAAGCAATCCTGACTGGTGAAATACCAATTGTGGCTAAGATTGGATTTGGCACAGGGGAAATCGATTTAAGAGAAGAAAGCAAGACAAAAACAAATATGATTTTAATTAAACCCGGGGATTTGGTTATTTCCGGGATAAATGCAGAGAAGGGAGCTATCGCAATCTATGGAGAAGAAAATAAAGAATTGGCTGCGGCAACAATTCATTATTCTTCCTATGAAATTAACAAAGGAAAAGCCGATTCACTTTACCTCTGGTATTTTTTGAGGAGCAGGACTTTTCGAAACATTCTTCTAAGCAAGTTACCAAAAGGCATTAAAACAGAGGTAAAACCAAGAAGACTGCTTCCTATTGAGATCCCCTTCCCTGACCTAGAGAAACAAAAACGCATAGTTACCAAAATTGAAAGCCTGATGAAGAGGATTGAAGAGGTGAGAAGGCTTAGGGCGGTGGCAATTAAAGAAATGGAGATACTGTTAGGAAAGTCTATAGAAAAATATTGTTTTAAAAAAGCACATCCAATCGTGGATTTTGGAGATTTAATCGTGGATGCAAAAAATGGAATATACAAACCTACAATATTTTTAGGTCGTGGTGTCCCTTGCATTCGAATGTTTAATATTCATAATGGTAAGATAAACTTATCTGATTGCATTTTATTAGACGTAACAAAAGAAGAGTTAAATAAGTATGCGTGTAACCCGGGGGATATAATTTTCAATAGGGTTAATAGTAGAGAACTTGTTGGAAAAGCTGGACTTGTCCCTATAGGGCATCCCAAATGTGTTTTTGAAAGTAAAAATATTAGATTAAGAGTTGACCTAAAAAGAACCATTCCAAAATTTGCGAATTATATTATAAACTCGTATAATTCCAAAGATTATTTTAGCGGAGTTTTAAAACAGCAATGTGGTCAAGCTACGTTAAACAGAACACACTTAGACAAAATGCCTTTTCCTCTTCCTTCGATAGAAACACAGCAAAGTATCGTTGCCAATCTTGATTCACTTCAGGCTAAGGTGGATGAGTTGAAGAAACTACAAGCAGAAACGGAAAAAGAACTCGAAGAATTAGTGCCGAGCATTCTTGACAAGGCGTTTAAAGGGGAGTTGTGAGTTTTTTATGGTTAAAAAATATATAAGGAAAGAGAAATGTAAAATTAAAAGATTGGAGTGATAAAATGGTTAAAAAATGGCTCGACTGTAAAGAGAGAAAACCTTGTCCTTATACTTGCTTTAAAGTTGTTGATGTGCAAGAGACAAGTGAACCTCCTCCCGAAGTTAAGTCAATCCTTCTGGATCAACTTAAAACCGCATATTTTTCCCCGGAGTATTTGGAGTCAATGGCCGAATTTTTAGGATGGAAAAGAGTCAAGAAAGACATTATTGCAAAAAAAGTGCCAACTCTCCCTAATATAAAAAAGGGTGATTTCGGGGAAGCTTTGATGGTTACTCTATTAAGTTATTTTCATGAATACCAGATTCCAGTACCTAAGCTTCGTTTCAAAATAATAGGAAATCAAACCCTCCCAGCAACGGATTTTTTGGCTTTAAAAATTGATAAAAATAATTCGATTGTTGAAGTTTGTTTTGTGGAATCTAAGTTTCGGGGATATTTGGACAAGTATGCGGCTGTTAATGGCTACAACCAGTTACAGAATGATTATAGTGTCAGGCTTCCTAACATTTTGACCTTTGTTGCGGAAAGATTGTATGAATGTAAAGATGTTTTATACGAATCTTTCAGATATTATATGCGAGATCGAAAAGATACTACAGATATAGATTCTTTTCATCTCGGTCTCTGTTGGGAGCGAGAGTCTTGGGAAGAGTCTGTTTTGGAAAAGCTCGAGGAAAACGGAGTGAATTTAGATATTCTTACGGTAAGCGTGGTTTGTATAGGGGGTATTCGTAACCTCACCGAGGAGATTTTTTAAAAAATTGGGATAAAAAAGTGATTGATGATGATTGAGAGTAATGATTTTCCAGGCCAAATTTTATCACTTGTTCGGGGCAAAGATTTTAAGCTTGAAACTGCCCAAATTCAGGCCAAGGCGTTATTAGGTGCGATCACCGATGAGATGCCAGATTACAATTGGAATTACATTCCGAGGAGAATAGTTCGAAATACTTCATTTGCTACATTTGCTCTTGAAAGCATTGTTACAAGTGATTTAGAGCTAAATGTAGATTTAATAGGGGCTGCACGCAGGTTAGCGATGCTATGGGAGTCGTTAGCAAATTTGGGAGAAGGTATTAGTAGAGAGACGGCTCTTCTAAACGCTGCCGTATGTTATGAGTTGGCTGGCTACCAAGCGAACGCTGCTTGTATCGCAAAAAAGCTTCTTGAGGATTCAAAAGAAGGTGAAACTTCCCTTACTAAAATGACCGGCTGGTTCCTTCAACGTTCTTTTGTCAGATTAAATAACATTTCAAAAGTTGTGCAAATTGAACCTGAAATTGATAATTATGAGGAGTTTTCTCTCATTGAAACCATGATTAAAGCTATTATTGGTAAATGCTTTTCTCAGGCACTTAGTTTTTTCTTAAGAGGTGATAAGCAAGCTTTGAATAAAGCGATTGAAGGGTTCAAAGTGGCTCATAATATGCTCGCAACTCAAGGCTTAGTTGAAGAGTCTAATTTATTTCGAAGCCTAAGGAGTCTTTTACCAGTCATGAGGAGAAGATCAACATGGACTATCCTTCCCGGATTTGCTTCTAACAATCCTCGGTGGGAACGATATTTGAAACTGTTAGCTCGAGGAGTAGGAGAGGACATTTATCGAGGGCAATCAATTTCAGAACTTTGGCCTTCTCAAATCACTGCGCTGGTAGAAGGGGGTCTACTTACTTCATCATGCAATAAAATTTTCAAAATGCCTACTAGCGCTGGAAAAACAAGAATTGCTGAACTTGCTATTGTTCACACACTTGTTAATGAACCTGGTGCGAAATGTATATATGTAGCCCCCTATCGTGCACTGGTGACAGAGTTACAAATGACATTTTTGAACCTGTTTAGCGATTTGGGTTATCGGGTCTCATCTATTACTGGAACTTATGAATCAGACGAATTTGAGGATTTGATGTTTAAAGAGGCTGATGTTTTAGTAACAACACCAGAAAAATTAGATCTTCTGCTTCGAGCCCATCCAGAATTTCTCGAAAATGTCCGCCTTTTCGTCTTAGACGAGAGCCATATCGTTCACGACCGAAATAGGGGTATAAAATTTGAATTGCTTTTGACAAGATTAATGAGAAAACTGTCAAACACACGATTTATCTTTATATCAGCTGTTGTGCCTCAGGAGACCTTAGAGGATTTTGCCTCCTGGTTAAAAGTTTCACCAAATGAAGACATATCAACTTCAAAATGGCGACCATCTATCCAACGATATGCAAAGTTTGAGTGGAAAGGGCAAACAGGGGTGATACGATATGCAGCCGAAGAAGAAATTCAGAAACTCCACGAATTTGTACCCGGGGTGATCCAACAGCGAACATTTGAATATATCAAACCAGAAACTGGTCGTATCAACCATAGAAAGTTTCCGAAGCCTGAAAGCAAAGCAGAGACTGCTGCAGAGTTGGCTTTAAAGTTTGCAGAATTGGGTCCTGTTCTGGTTTTTTGCTCACAAACACCGTCTGTGAGAGCTGTTGCGACTGCTTTACGAAATCGGGTGAAATTATCATTACTGAGCCAGGAAGCATTACCTCATTTTTTGCAAAATACTGAAAATACACGCTCTGCAATCTTAGCTGAAGAATGGTTGGGTGAGGATCACTTTGTAACCATGTCCCTGAAGTCTGGAGTGGCTGTGCATTATGGACCTCTTCCTGATGTCGTTCGGACCGCTATTGAGACGGATTTCAGACAGAGAAAATATCGTGTACTTGTAGCGACGAATACTTTAGCTCAGGGGGTAAATTTGCCTATTAAAACTGTAATCGTTCATAGTGTCTGGAGATATCTTGATCAAGAGGGAGAGCAAATGATGAAAAGAATATCTGCCCGTGATTATTGGAATATCGCTGGTAGAGCTGGCAGGGCTGGACAAGAAACCGAGGGAATTATTATTCACATTCAAAGAACTATGGATGCGGAAGATTATAACTATTACTTAAGCAAGAGGGAAAATGTTGAGCCTGTAGAGAGTGCTCTTTTTCAAAGGTTGGTTGATTTATTAAACGAGCGTCTCTCAGAGGAGGCACTCAAAACCGAAATCGACCCAGAGATTCTTGCTTTACTCGTTGAGGAAGGTACTGATACGTCTTTGGAAGGTATTGCTCAAAATATACTTAAAGATAGCTTAGTATATGTGCAGGCAACCCGCAATGAACTTCCAATTGAAAGGTTAAATCAAGCAATTGTTGACACTGCAAATAGCATAGCTCATCGAGTTGCCGATGCTGAACATCGAGCGATTTATAGCTCGACCGGACTGAGTTCTGATAGCTGTGATCGTATTCGGGCTCATATTCTTGAGAACGAATCAGATGTGCGGGATTTCCTTTTGTGCGGGGAAATAGAAAATCTCACAGGAATTATCAACCTCTTGCTTCCCATTTTGCTATATCTACCAGAAATGCAATCCACTGAAGAATTTAGTGGAGGTGTTAATGAATTGTTAAAAAAATGGATTGAAGGAATGGAAATTCGTGGATTAATGAATGAATTCGAAGATCAAGCGACTTCTTTAGAAGATTTAGGACGATTTATTGACAATCTGTTTAGATATCTGCTACCATGGGGGATATCAGGATATATTCGCATAGCTGCAAAGCTATTAGATATCGATCATACGGAATTTTCAGACTTTACAAAGTTTTTTTCCTCGATGGTAAAATATGGACTCCCGGATTCAATAGCATGCTGGGCAATGTCAGCAGGGATACCTCTGCGTCGAATAGCTATTGAAATTGCTGCGGCTTACCGTGATGAAATCGAAGATCCTACTTATCAAAATTTTCTTGAGTGGCTTAGTACATTGAGCAGTGAGCAACTTTACCACGAATTTGGACTTGAAAGTCCCTTACTTGAAGAGGTAAGCAGGTCCATTTTTATTTCAAGTGTGAATCCCCTGTTTCAGGAGTTCACTACCTTGAATGAATTTTTACCTCGCGAGGTGGCAATAAGAGGTATTCGATATGATAACCGCACTGTGGTTGCCCTCCAAGCAAAACAGGGACAGCGAGTAGAGTTAGTTCGCGATTACGATAATCCTTTAGATCGTAATGCAATCGCAGTTTATCTATTCGGACAGATGATGGGTTATCTACCACATCAAGTAGCACAAATATTAGCGCCTGAAATGGACACTGGGACCCGTATCCAAGCTACTGTCGTGAGTGCTAGAGAAAAGCGCGCTCTAAGGGTTTTTGTACGCATTGAAATGAAGGATTAATCTTGTGCAAATAACAAAGATTATGAAGACTTAAAACGAAACGTTAACTCTAAATGAAATTACTTAAAATTTTTATTGCTTACCTCTTCGCTTGGTTTTCACCAAAATAATATTTTCAGTAAACCCGGGGATACTTTCGGAACTAATGTAAACAAAGCTAACATTATTTCTTTTCTACTACCCTTATTTCTTATTTAAAAAGTGGAAAGTGGAATATTTTTATGAAAGACCCTCGTAGCTTAAAATGGCAACTGTGAGAGTATGCAAATTTCCGGATGTTCTTATTTCAATTATCCCAACTTTATAGCACGTATTCAACATATATACTATGCGAAATAGCAAACGAAGGATAAAAATGTAGCAGGGAGGTTAAAATGAGAACATATCTTGACTGTATTCCCTGTTTCTTCAATCAAGCACTCCGTGCAGGGCGGATAGCAACGGGAGATGAGAATAAACTAAAAAAGCTCTTGGATGGAATAGGAACGATGCTAAGAGACATTCCTCTTGAAAGCACCCCACCAGAAACGGGAATGCTAATATACGAGAAAGTAAGGGAAATCACAGGAGAATTTGACCCATACAAGGAAATAAAAAGGGTGAGCACTAAGAACGCCCTGGCATTATATCCCTCTTTGAAGAATAAAGTTGAAAAGTCGAACGACAAGCTCCTCACAGCGATAAGAATTGCAATTGCTGGTAATGTGATAGATTTTGGCGTGAGTAGAAACTTCAATATCGAAGAGGAAATAGATAAAGTACTCAAACAGGATTTTGCAATATTCGATTACGATAAATTTAAGGATTATTTAGATAAAACCGATGAGGTTCTGTATATTGGTGACAATGCTGGTGAATCTGTTTTCGATAGAATTTTAATAGAGGAGATGAAAAAGCCAGTAATATATGTAGTTAGGGTGATCCCCGTTATAAATGACGTAACGTATGAAGATGCCATACAGGCGGGAATTGATAAAGTTGCATCTATTTTATCATCTGGAACCAGTGCACCTGGAACTGTTCTTGAAACATGCAATGCCGAATTCAAAAGGGTATATAAGAATTCAAAGTTTGTAATAGGTAAGGGTCAGGGGAATTATGAGGGGCTTTCTGATGAAAAACATCTTATATTTTTCCTGCTAAAGGCAAAGTGCTGGGTTGTCGCTAATGATATTGGTGTCAACGAAGGAGATATTGTACTGAAAGGGATAAACGTCTAAAAATTGAGGGGCTACTTCGCCTTGCCCGGTGGGACATTGCTCCCTTCAGTCGCAACGTCGTATATGCTAGTACCGTTACCTCCTTTGTTTAACCAAACATATCGCAGCCAACACACCAATTATAGCGAACAAAAATTCAAATCGAATGTGGCATAATACCCAATAACTTTACAACCCCCCCAAAAGCGAAAAGCATTTAAAGGGGTATGGCAGTCATAACATATATGGGAGGGGGGTATAATTATGGATGAAGAAGAAAGATATAAGAGGGCGAAAGCGAGGGTGGAGGAGCTAAAAGGATTTTACGAACATTTAACAATTTACATCGGTGTGAATATAACGCTCGTCATTATTAACCTCGTTACAAGCCCAAATGTCCTATGGTTTTACTGGGTAACCGTTTTCTGGGGAATCGGTATTATTTGGCATGCAATAGATGTTTACGGCAAGCTGGGCAAAAAGTGGGAAGAGAAGAAGATAAAAGAACTCATGAAAAAGGAGGAAAGAAAATGAAGAAGGAATTAGGGTTTATTCAGCACCCAATAAGTTGACAGTCCAAAAAATAAAAAATAGAAAAGTTTTATATCCCTTTATGCAAAGTAATTTCAGGCAGGCTTCATATGTAAGTAGGGGGTATAGTGACTTATAATCAGCTACTATAATTCTCATCATTCTGCTCTGCCTGAACGGGCAGGGCAGGGGAAGAAGATGAATATGAGACCACTGCAGCCAACTCCTTTTAGCGATGACAGGTCTAATCCTCATGTCTACATCGCTGCGGGAGGAAGTGCATATGATAACACGAGAGAGGTTCTCTCACAAATCAACCTCGCTGCTGCGGTCAAAGGTAAGCGTGTTCTTTTAAAGCCCAATGCAGGGCGAATTGCTACTGCCGGATCGGGGATTACAACCAACCCCCAGGTTGTGGCTGCGGCAATTGATGTATTTCT
>Ga0209636_10006831_pt1 | contig 11660 bp, 8 predicted proteins | sample DeeMarSWOR152_54_FD_187464 | JGI IMG/M metagenome (GOLD analysis project Ga0209636, IMG submission 187464) | Marine sediment microbial communities from White Oak River estuary, North Carolina - WOR-1-52-54 (SPAdes) (version 2) | ecosystem: Environmental > Aquatic > Marine > Intertidal zone >... | reverse complement strand
ATTTACAGAAACGGCAAATTGAGAGAAGAGGGTGACATACCTGCAGAAGGCTTTACAGGAACGGCTTATATCGGCGGCATTGACAAACATAATGGCGGTTTCTGGCGGGGTATGATTGATGAGGTGGCGATTTTTAACCGCGCATTGACCGAAGAAGAAGTCGGGCAGCTCTATCTTATGACCGGCGAAATGGTCGCAATGGGCCCGACTCTGACTCAAGGCGTATCGGGTAATGGTTATTATTTCGATGGAAATGAGGACTATATTGAAATCGGTAAAATATCGGGTCTGGACGCCGAACAGACTAAAATGTTATGGATAAATATGGAAGCCTTTCCGTTGACAAATGAAATGTACCTGATTGATGAAGGCGGCAATAATAACTGGATTGAATTGATCGATTCAGATAGCAATGGCGTCCCGGAAGTCAGGGCCGGATTTGACGAGGAGAATTACTTCGACAGTGAAAGTGAGATAGTACAAGGGTTCTGGTGCCACATTGCGGTTGTCAGTAAGGCTTCCGGAGATATAGATATTTACATTAATGGCGTCCTGGACAGTTCAGGAACCGGTTTTTCCGCTACCAACAAACCAGAGGCGATAATAATTGGGACAGACTCAGATACACAGACGGCGGGTTTCAAGGGTATAATCGACGAAGTTGCAATTTTCAACAGAGCTTTGTCCGATTATGAAATCCAGCAGGTTTATCGGAATCTTGGCAGGTTGAGCGGTAATGAGCCGGGATTATTAGGATACTGGAACTTTGATGCCGATGAAGGGGACATCGTAAAAGACAGCAGCTCAAATCACAACGATGGTAAACTGAGTGTTAGGTGATTGTGTTGCCATTGTAGTTGTTTCCTTTATTTGGATGTTTTCACTCTCGCAGGTCGCACGAAACAAATCCCAAAATGGTGCAATCGCCGACAGGTATTTGCAGTAATAGAAGGCCACACTGCTATAGCAACATTCGCCAAGAAGCACTTGGCATCCTTCAACAAAAACGGCAATATGCAGCCCGTACACCGCACGATTCGGATGATGATATGACGTCTCCATTGTAAGACTTTTCAAAATAGCACCTTTATCCCGAACTTCAAATAGCGAGAATTCTACAACACAGCAATATAACCAAGCCCTGCGGCGGGTACAAAGGCTATGGCGGACAACAGCAATAATTTCACCTCTTTATTATGTATTTAGCTTAGATATTGACATGGAAACAACAAACAAATAGAATTCGGTTGTATTTAGCAGAGCGCAATTTGGAAATTCCATTTGAGAAATAACGGCTTTTTCTGTCAACCAGTGGAGGTGGCTTATGGCATCGCACACAATCATACACATCTTAATAATAACGTTGGCAACAGCACAAGTATCGGGCCAGGTTTCGGGCTTTGACGATTTGGCAAGGCTGATGCCGGGACGAACAGCTTCTCAAAATGCCCTGTGGAGTGAAAATCCGCTCAGCTCACGGTTCAATTCATCAAAACGCGTGGTCGTGGCTGAAGTGAAGGGCCCGGCGGTCATCACAATGATACATTTCGCTATGCCTGCTGTCCTGAAACTGAATCGCGACCTGCTGCTGAAGATATACTGGGACGGAGAGAGCGAGCCAAGTGTGGACTGTCCGCTGGTGGATTTCTTCTGCGACCCGGCCGGCCTGCGGGATGAGGTGAATACGGCGCTTGTGAACAAACGACGCGGCTTCAACGCGTATTTTCCCATGCCGTTCCGCAAGTCAGCCAAAATCGTGCTGGTCTACGATGGGCCGGTCGAGCCGGGCAACGAACTCTGGAGAATCATGCCCTGCTATAGCTACGTTATGCACCGCAAGGTGGACAGTATCGGCACAGACCAAGGCTACTTTCACGCCCATTGGCGGCAGGAAGGTCTTTTGCTCGGCAAGAGCGACTATGTAGCTCTGGAGGCTAAGGGTAAGGGCAAGTTCGTCGGCTGGAACGTGACGGTGCGCAGGCCCGGCCGAGCGGGCTATCCGGTGGATGAAAATGAAAAGTTTTACATCGACGGAGAAAAAGTCCCTTCCATCGAGTTTCAAGGCATCGAAGACTCATTCGGATTTAGCTGGGGATATCCTGAAACAGAGAGCATGTTTCCGCTGACCGGCTACTTCCCATTCTTAAAAGGGGCCCTCGGTTATCGTTTCTTTGTCAGCGACGCCATCAGCTTCGAGAAATCGCTGCGCGTGGCGATTGGTTTCGGGGAAAACGAAAACCCGGTGTTTCGCAGTGAGTTCAGCAAACCTGGCAGCACGCTGCAATTGTCAAGTGTCGTATACTGGTACCAGTTGGAGCCTCACGCCCCCCTGCCGGCTATGCCTCCTGCAACTGAGCGTGTGCCGGCACCTGAAGAGCCTTTCTGGCCCGAGAAGGAAAAATTACCCACGGCCGAAGACCTGAAGGAACGTGATGTTAGCCTTTATATGTTGTGCGGCCGACCGGAACGAGAAGTCATTTATGCCGAACCAGGTTTCGCCGCGGATGCTAAAACCGGATATACATACGATGGCTGGAGTCTTCCGGTGTATCACTGTCGGGCCGATGACCAGGAGCTGCAAATTGAATTGACAGTGCCAAAGAGAGCGCGGGGCACAGTACGGTTGTACGTAATCGATCCGGACAACTTTCAGGGCGGTCGCAAACAAACGGTAAGAGTGGCCGGCAAATCGCTGGGGCTGGTTGAAAACTTTCAGGAAGGTCGCTGGCTCGAACAGCAAATCACACCTAACGAATCGACCGACGGCAAGGTTCTAATCCAGGCTCGCAATGCGCGACAGGGTTCCAATGCTGTGATTTCAATCATTGAATGGATAGGGAGGAACTGAATTGCGTTACAGGACAAGTATCTTCTCTTGACAAATTTTTGTTAGATTCACCGCTTTTTTGAGAATAATATCAAATCTAATGATTAAAGGAAAATCTGGTAATGAAAGAGCGCAGGATAACACGGCGTAACTTTTTGTTCACTGCGGTCGCCGGTACAACAGCAATCGCCTTGACAAAACCAACAAGAATATCGGCGGGAGTATGCGAGACGGTCAGGATTGGAGAACCGTTTCATGGGGCGGTTCTGAACCGAAGGCACGGAGAAAAACTCAACAACGGCCTGAAGATTCGTGTATCCGGTCAAACACCCCTGCGCGACCGGGTAACGGTCAACGGAAAACCAGCACGACGCGCAGGTAGCCGCTTTACCTCAGAGGTGATTCTAAAAGATAAAGAAACGGAAATCGTTGCCGTTTCACAGGGCAGCTTTGGCCAACATGAACATCGTGTCCGGGTAGTATGGGACCGGCATTCGCAGCCGAGGTATCGATTCTCGATTGATGACAACAGCTTCTTTCTCCGTGACATCGCGCAGAAAAAATACGCATCACTGTTCGACTGTTTCTACCTCGATATCCTACGGAAGCTGCACACAAAATACGGTGCTCGCTTCGTTCTCAACATCTATTACACAACGGAAGACGGTTTTACCCTAGTCCAATTTCCCGACCGTTACAAAGGCGAGTGGCAGGACAGCTCCGACTGGCTCAAGCTCGCCTTCCATGCACACTCGAACGAACCCGCCCGGCCTTACCAGTACGCGCCGCCCTCACGGCTGATTGCCGACCTCGACAAGGTGGCCGAGCAAATCCATCGTTTTGCCGGTGAGCAGACCTACTCGCCGCCGACAGTCATCCACTGGGGAATGGTGCAGCCGACGGCCCTAAAGCCCCTCTATGAACGCGGAGTTCGTGTGCTCAGCGGCTATTTTCGTCGCCAAAACGGCATCTGGGACGTAAATTACCTGCTTGATGACGTCCGGTCCGAGTATCTATCCCGCCACGATGCCCTTATGGACTTCGACAGCGGTATTGTTTTCTCTAAAATTGACATTGTCTGCAACAGCACACCGCTTGAACGTATTGTGCCGACACTTGAACCTTTATCTAAAGATCCCAACTGTGCCGAGATTATGGATTTGTTCACTCACGAACAGTATTTCTGGCCATTCTACAGCAACTACCTTCCCGACCATGCCCAGCGGCTGGATGCCGCCATTCGCTGGGTAACGGAACAAGGCTATAAGCCGGTGTTCTTCCACGAGGGCTTCCTGGGCGGGCCGGCGTAAAGAGCCGCACAAAAGTGTAATAACATAAGGAGATAAAAACCGTGAGAAAATATTTCACTTTGAATTTTGCCCTGTTGATTTCCGTTATCTTATTATCCGACCGTATTTTTTGTCCTGTCTGTCAAGCAGCGCTTAAAGGCGGTTGTGCTAAAGTAAATATTACTCCCCCCCTTGGAGTCTGGCTTTCGGGCTATGGCAGCCGAGACAAACCGAGTGACAGCGTGGTCGATGAACTTTACGCCAAATCTCTTGTCCTTGACGATGGGAACAATGCTATAGCAATTGTTTCGGCTGATTTATTATGGGTTCCTTTGGAGATTACCTCCGCGGTACGAGGGATAGTGAAGAAAAAAACCAATATTCCTGAAAGTAATGTTCTGGTTTGTGCGACACATACCCACTTTGGGCCTAAGATTTTTGCCGGAACAAAGATTGGGCCGGAGGTTCCAAGTAACACAGTCGATAAATCCTACGTTCAAACCCTTACCAAAAAATTGGCCGATTCAGTGTTTCTTGCTTACAAGAATATGCAGGAGGTAAAGACAGGGGCGGTAAAAGGCGAAATTCCTGAAATAGTTTACAATCGCAGGCCCAAAAACAGTGATGGTTCCGTGAAGATGACATTTAGCCTTCCGCCTGAAGTCATAGCGACAAAAAAAATCGTACGCGGTCACGAAGGTTTTGTTAAGGTGACATTCACTCTTCCACCTGAAGAGCCGGAATTAATGTTTGGTCCCATTGACCCGGAGGCCTGGGTACTCAGAGTTGAGAGGATGAACGGCGAAATTGTTGCCTCGATGGTCAATTTCGCCTGCCACGCAGTTAGTGGGAGTGCATACTCTGACTGGTTTTACTCCATATCGGCGGATTTCCCCGGCCAGACTACGCGGGTTGTTGAACAAGTCGAAGGGGGAATTTGTCTTTTCACCTCCGGGACCGCCGGTAATATAGTCCCTATAAAGCGAGGGAGAAATGAGCGTTTGCAAATCGGTAAAGCCCTGGCCGGAGAAGTTTTAAGAAGACTTCAGTTCGTTCCTGCTTCTAATCAGGTCGGCTTAAATGCGATGAAAAGAGACATTAAGCTTCCCATAAAGCAAACCCTTGCACCCGATAGAATTATAGATGCCGACAAATCGAAAAAACATCTAACAACAGAGATTCAGGTTTTGAAAGTCGGGGATCTTTATATTGTGGGACTGCCGGGAGAGGTTCTGCTCGAGGTAGGTTTGGAGATTAAAAAAAGAGCTGGGCTGGAAAACCTTTTCGTTATTGCACTGAGTAATGACACGGTTGGCTATGTCTGCCACAGGCAGGCCTATGAAGAAGGCGGATATGAACCCGGTTCGGGTACCAATCTGGCAAAAGGGGCCGGTGAGATTATTATAAAGGAAGCCCTGAACATCATCAGCCAGATAAAACAAAGCAAATAGGCTTCTTTTCAAATGGCGGTATAAATTTTCTGACTACGCCAGCTTGTCCCTGTTCTCATAGATTTTCACAATGGCGTTCGCTATGTCGTCCATATCCCCTTTGGTTCCGAGAAGCATACTCTGAGAGAACCAGACCGCTTCTTTACAGAGCTGGTCGTTGTCGGGATAGTGGTTTTCTTCTCTGTATCTCTTTAGTCTGGCTTTCGAAAAAAGTCTCTTATAACCTCTCGAATTCAAAGCCTCCTCAATCAAGCCATCTTTATTCTGGGGGCCATAACCTCCCGAACAGGGGACACCTTCGGCTCGCAGGGCAGAGAGAAACTTGTTTCTGGGTAGGTCATTAAAGTACTCTTTCTTATAGCGGAATGGATACAGATGATACGCAGACCTTGTTGCTCCCCGAGCTAATTTGTAGGGAATAATCCCCGGGATGTCTTTGATTTTTGAGGTTAAATAAAGCGCGTTCTCCAGACGCATATCAGCGTCTTTTTGGATGCGCTTCATCTGTGACATCAGAATAACGGCCTGGAATTGCTGCATTCTTCGGTTACTTCCCCTGACGGGATAACCACTGGTTCCTTTTACGCTTCCAAATGGTCTGCCGCAATTATGGAAAGAGTGACATCTGTCCATAATCTCCTCGTCATTGCCGATGATGGCGCCACCTTCACCGGCCGGGAGGTTTTTGGAGTTCTGAAAACTGAAACAACCCAGGTCGCCAAGAGTTCCGCATTTCTTGTTTCTGTATTCCGCCAGCCACGCCTGGCAGGCATCTTCTATTACAACAAGGTTATGCTTTTTTGCAATGGCATTGATTCTGTCCATATCGGCAGGTAGCCCCAGAATATGAACAGGCAGAATCGCTTTTGTCCTTTCGTTGATTCTTTCTTCGATTTTATCCGGATTCATCGTGAAGGTTTCCTGGTCGGTATCAACAAAAACCGGCAGGGCCTTGGTAAGAAAAACCACGTTATAAGTTGCAATAAATGTATAAGGCGCAACAAGAACCTCGTCTCCGGCATCCACCCCAAGCACGTGGAGAGCAACAAGCAAAGCTGTGGTACCACTCGCAGTGGCCAGACAACGCTTGGCCCCCATTAATTCGGCGTACTGTTTTTCAAATTCTGAAACCTTTGTCCCCCTGCCCCTAAACCAATTTCCACTGCGCAATACGGATAGAATAGATTCTTCGGCACCTCTATCCCAGATGGGCCAGCCATACCAGCCTTTGGTTCTAACCGGCTTGCCGCCAAGGATTGCGGGCTTATCTGCATCTTTGCCGGCATTTGCATACGCCGGGATGCTCCCAGAAGCGACCGCGGCCAGAGAGGCCGCAGAGGCTGCATTTAGAAATTCTCGCCTGGTTAAATTGTTTTTATTCATTTCTATCCCCTTTCAAAATCCTCAGCTATTTTTTTCTTCGGTCTTCTGCAAAACAGCTAAATCTATATCCCACTGCCCCGCTTCAATTAGAATACCGCACGGTCCCGGATTTGTCAACTACATAATCCCATTTTTTAATATAGTCTGCGCCCGGGAGAAATTCGTCATGTGTCCGCTTTAGCTTTTGCGACAAAATCCCCTCCAATTTCTTTTGCAATTCGCCGTGCTCGCTCCTTCCGCAGAGATTATTGAGCTGGTATGGGTCTTTCTTATTGTCATAAAGCAGCCAGGGGCCGTTCAAGTCGCGGACGTAAGTATATTGACTTGTACGAATACCGCGATATTCTCTGCCGCCTCTCGCTCTTGTCCACTGGCCAAAGGGCGACGGGCAGCTAATCAACACAGTATCGTCTTTGGGCTTCTCAGTTTTTGTCAGAAATCCGGAGAAATCGTTGCCTTCAACGGTGTCGGGTATTTCAATTCCGCTTAAACCCAGCAGCGTGGGCATAATGTCCGGCGTGTTAATCGGTATATTAGTCGTTTTGCCTTTGCTGCCGAGCTTGGCAGGATAGCGCAGCAAAAATGGAACCAGAATGGACTCGTCCCAGGGCTGCTGCTTCTTCTGCCCGCCCTGTGAGTAAAGCATGTCCCCATGGTCCGACGTGAAGACAAGTATGGTATCTTTTTCAAGTCCCGCCTCTTTAAGCGTCTGAAGAATTTCCGCAATGCAGTCATCAAGGGCGGCGATGTGAGCATAGTAACCGGCAAGGACCTTTCTTGCTTGAGCTTCGAACTTTTTGGGGACATTAGGCCGTAATTTAATCTGCACTTCACTAAATTGTTTTCTATACTTCTCGGGCGCAGTGTGATAGGGCGCATGAGGCGGGCCCCATGAAAGAAAAAGGGAGAAAGGTTTACCGGTGGCGTGCTCGCGGATATAGCGCTGAGCTTCGTGGGTCTGCGCAATCGCATCATAACCATCCCATTTTAGCTTTATGTTCGCATCCGCATAATAGAAGGATTTATTGTAGTTATGTGTGCAACCGAACGCCTTCCAGAATTTAAAGCCCTGCCGTCTTTCTTTAGGAATAAACGCGCTTCTATCACGTCCGTCTAAATGCCACTTGCCGATATATCCAGTCTCGTAGCCAGCCTTGTTATAAGCCTGAGCGATTGAAACTGCATCATTATTAAGAGGCACGTCATTTAGAAAAACACCGTGCGTCAGCGGATATCGACCGGTCATCAGGCTCGCACGATAAGGAGAACACACCGGGCAGCCGGACACGGCGTTGCAGAAATTGACGCTTTCGGCTGCGAGTTTATCGAGGTTCGGCGTCCTAACCTGAGTATTCTGCGCATAGCCTACAGCCTGGGCACGCCACTGGTCTGCGAAGATAAAGACAAGATTCGGCCTTCGAGAGATATCCTTCGCGCCTGAACGCACCGCCCAGGACAATTTCCGACCAAGAGTAATCGAAGCAGCTCCAACTGCTGCACGCTGTAGAAACTGCCTTCTTCCAATATTGTCCATAAAACACCCCACGCAGAGTTTATTATTGCCTCCCTGCTATTTACAGGCAACACTCAGGAACCGGATGCCTATCTTGATAATTTCAAAAAAGTTACACTAACACTGCCGGTGATTCCTATACCAATTTCTTGAGATACTTTAGACTGCTATCCGCTTGTTCGATAGTACCGCACTCGACGCTCAGCACGATGTCACGAGGCGCACCCTTGCATACCTCGACCACTTTTTTCCAGTCTATAACGCCATCACCGCAGGCACAGCCTGCCGGAGTTCCGGTGACCTTGCCTCGTTCATCCTCGGATTGCTGTATCGATATATCTTTGGCGTGTAAATGCACCAAATTATCCTTGACACTGTCCAGCCACTTAATCGGGTCGTTCCCGCTCAGATAAGCGTTGCCGGTGTCGAAGTTGATACCGATAGCCGGTGAATTGACAAGCCGATAAATCTTTTTCAAGCCTTCGGGACTTTTGCTGTACTGCTGATGCGGCTCAAGACCAATCATAACACCGCGGCCTTCGGCAACCGCCGCCGCTTCGGTCAGCACATACTTCATCAAAACGTGGTCTTCCTCCTCCGTGGTCCAGGCAGGTTTCGGCCCTTCGTCGCTGTTGACAACCGGCGCACCACATTCGGCCGCGAAACGAATCGCCTGTTTAAGATAGTTAACGCTGATATCCGGCTTACACATCGTAGTGTGCGAAGACAAACCGGAAAGTTTAACACCGGCCTTTTCGCAGGCGCGCTTGACCCGGAAAGGGTCATCAAGCAGTGAAACAGTAGCGTAGTAACCTGCCTCGCTCATCAGCTCGCGTCCCCAGTGAACCCACGGCTCAATATATTCATACCCAAGCTCTGCCGCCTTCTCTACGCCGGCTTCAAACGACATATCGGCGTGTCGCACAAATTCAAGATTGACACCAATGTAAACATTTGCCATTTCAAAGACCTCCCTTTCAAAAGTATAAAACCAGTTTTATAAGCGCCATGGACTTCGCATCGCGCGTTTTAACATCCTGTTCGCCTCTTCGCTATTGAGGAAACGTTCTTTTTTCGGGTTCCATTTGAGTTTTTGTTCAAGCCTAATCGCAATATCGCTTATCTGGCATATTATGTCCCCCTGCACGGCCGCGTCAACGTTAGATATCGTTTCAGCCCGGCTTTTTACGCAGTCCAGCAGGTTTCTCACATGGTTTCCGCTCTTAACAAGCTGAATCTCGTTCGGCCCAAACTCCGTCGAGAGCAGCTCCTTCGGATGAGCATTAATACCGACACGGTCAACGTGTACCCATCCTTTCGTACCCTCGAAAGCCGTCCCGTGGTTGGTTGTTCTCCCATAGCGTTTTTTCCACTCATCCGGATAGGGATCGCCGGTAAAGTTCATCGTTATGCCGCTTTCATAGCGGCAGACAACCTTCCAGTTCATCGCCGTATCGCATACACCATCCGGTGAAGGCCAGACACCCTTGCCTTCGATTTCCAACGGCGTCTTAACCTTGTCACCGCCACCCCAAATAGCAATATCGACAGGATGAATCCCCCAGCCGGCGATAAATCCAAGCGCATAATCGGAAATAAACCACCACAGGCTGTTAGAGCAGCGGTCCTTTGTGTAAGGTACATAGGGGGCCGGCCCAAGCCACATATTGTAATCAATCGAGTCCGGCTCAGGCACCGGCTTAGGGTCACCGCCCGAAGAACTGCCGGGAGACCAAACATTAATGGTGTGCAGTTTTCCTATCCGCTCGTTCAGGGCCAGCTCGCAAGCAAAACGGAATTTCCTTTCCGACCTTTGCTGCGTCCCGAACTGAAATTTTCTGCCGTAGCGGTGAACCGCTTCGCGCATCGCCTGGTCCTGCTGAACAGACAAGCCCATCGGCTTTTCCATGTAGACATCTTTTCCTGATTTCACCGCCGCCAGGGACGTCAGCACATGCCAGTGGTCCGTCGTTGCCACAAGAACAACATCAATATCATCACGCGCCACCAGTTCGCGATAGTCCTCGTACATCACGCACCCGGTATCCTGATAGTGCTTATTAACAATGTCCCGCACCGCCTCGCGCCTCTTCTTCTTCAGGTCGCATATCGCCACAACGCGTGCGTCCCTCTGTCCCAGGAAGTTACCCATCACCCCCGTGCCCTGCGGCCCTACACCGATACAACCCACAATGATCCGATTGCTCGCAGCAACATTGCCGGCCTTACCAAGTGCCGAAGAAGAAACTAAATATGGAAAACCAATTGCCCCCACAGCGGTACCTGTGGCCCGCCTCAAAAACTGCCGTCGACTAACTCTTCTTTGTCTCATAATAAAAACTCCCTTGCCTCACAATTAATCAATATAGTAACTCTACATAATCAATAACTCAAACTGACCGATTTGTAAGTTTATGATTACCGAAAACATCAAACAAAAACAGCCTCATATGCCGATAAGTATTTTGATAAATATTACTTATGAGCACGGAGGCTGTATGATTACTATCGGCAAAATACCCAAAAAATTGCAGCGTTTTTTCAGACCACTCGAAGTTTATTTCACTACCAGAGCATGGGAGCACTTCTGGGCTTTGGTGATGGCCATCACCATCAGCCACGGCGCCACTATTGACAAGCTTGCTAAAGCACTGAGGGGCTCCACTCATAGAACCAACCATGGAGAATTTCTGTGGCGCAGCCTTTGGAATAGTTCCACGGTAATGCAGCAGATTGCACTGGACATGCTCGGTAGTCTGTTTACCAAAAAGGACCGCCGTTTGTTTTTCATCATCGATGATACTCAAACTCTCAAGCGAGCCAAGAAAATGGATGCTGTTGGCAAATTGCATCACCACGCCAGCGGTAAATATGGAATCGGCCATACCATCGTGAAGGTTAGTCTGTATTATTGTGGTGTTACCATCCCGTGGGGTTCGTGGTTGTACGTAAAGAAAGAACATACTGCCAGCCTCGAAATCCCGTTCCACAAGCTTACCCAATTGGCAGCCGAGGCAATCCGAGACGCTTCTTTGCCGAAGATTTTTCGGGTTACTGTTCTGTTTGATGCCTTCTATCTGTGCCCCGAGGTAGTCAATGCCTGCAAACAGCGAAAATGGCATTATATCGGCGTAGGCAAGTCTAATCGATGGTTTAAGGTCGGTTCGGGCAGGCGCAAACTGGGCAAATACGGCAGG
>Ga0209636_10006830_pt1 | contig 11661 bp, 10 predicted proteins | sample DeeMarSWOR152_54_FD_187464 | JGI IMG/M metagenome (GOLD analysis project Ga0209636, IMG submission 187464) | Marine sediment microbial communities from White Oak River estuary, North Carolina - WOR-1-52-54 (SPAdes) (version 2) | ecosystem: Environmental > Aquatic > Marine > Intertidal zone >... | reverse complement strand
GAATATCACAAATTTTAGAGGCTGTCAATGATTTTTTGTTGACAGAAAAGTTTTTTAATTGCATATTGGCTTTAGTTGTTTATTTGAAAAAACATTACAAAATTTAGCTGTGATTTTAATGCTTGTTTTTCCTGTATGAAACGTACTGAAATGAAAGTGCCACAGTTATCATTGCGGGATCAATGACCTAACCGTGTTGAAATAATTTGAGAATTTGAGGTGATGCTGCATCAATATTCAAGGTAAAACAAATGAGCAAAGAAAATAATAATGCTTTCCAATTTCCTCTCCCTCAGACTATGAGTGAGTTTATCTATGAACACCTTAAAAAATCTATCCTTACTAATGAACTCAAAGCTAATCAGAGGATTAATGAAATAGAGCTCTCTAGGTATTTTAAGGTGAGCAGAACTCCTGTAAGGGAAGCCATTTTAAGGCTTGAAGCAAAAGGATTTATTAAAATTGATTCTCGCAGGCGGATTATAGTAAAAGAGGTTTCCTACAATGAATTAAAGGAGATATTTCAAGTTTTAGGAGCCCTGGATAGGTTCGCAGTTTGCCAGGCGGTTGACAATCTTGAGTCAAAACAAATCGACAAGTTGGAACGCCTTTCCCAAAAAATGGAGAAAAGCTGCAATATTAAGACAATAGAGAAATATTTTGAATATAACGAAGCGTTTCATGATGTAATATGGAAGGCTGTTTCCAACAGTTTGCTTCACGAAATTTTATGTTCTGTCAGAGATAAAATGCAGAGATACACTTTTGCTCGAATTTATGCTTTTAAAAAACCCGGTGCCCTTAAAAGATCGTTAATGCAGCATAAAGAGTTGGTAGAAGCCATAAGAAAAAAAGACAAGGAAAATTTAAAAGAAATGATCTTTCAGCACAGGGTGTGCCTCTTAGAAGTGGCTCCTTTTACCGATGGTTTGAAAGAGTACTTAACGAACAAAGAAAAAGAGTGAAACTAAAGTAGAATTTATAGGCTTTATCCGACATTGATGTTTTTCTCCGACAATGGCAGCAATTTCCATTGACCTGCCCCCCTGATATCGATCTAGGTTTTGATAAATAATTAAGGTGGATTGAAATGCACACCTGGAGATACACGTTCGCGAGCTACCTCATGATGAGATCGGGCAACATTCGTGCGATCCAGAAGCTGCTGGGACACAAGTCGATTAAGACCACGGAGATCTATGCACACCTCAGCGACAGGCACTTATATCAAGTTATTTCGCTGTTGTCTTCCCCGAATTTGGGCATATCTGAACATTTAAGGGTGGTGGGTGGGAGTGGAATGGATGGTGGTGGGCGATACAGGATTTGAACCTGTGACTTCTACCGTGTGCAGGTTAGACGGAAAAAAGAGAAAGCGCACAAAATAAACGATTTCCCCTGTAAAACTTAGGAAAATCAGGCTTTTCGGATTGCAATATTTTTCGATATTTTGACGGATTTTTATACATTTCGCGATATTTTTGGGCACAGTTTGGGCACAGTCTTTATATAAAAGACCATTGTCGTGAAATAATCAAATCAAAGGAAAGACTAAGTATCTAATGAAAGGGACTTAAAATCCAATGGGAAAAGATTTCAGGTTTTTCTGTAAAGTATTAAAAGCCTGTAAGTTACTGAAAAATCAGCGAGTCTCGAAAAATTAGAGAGTATTGTATCTTTCCAATCATCTGTATTGCTGCATTGATTTATGCAGAAAGGGGACACAAAAAGAACACAGTGGCAAAACTAATGCCCATATCGCAAGGAATTGGATGCTTCTTCAAGCAACTGTTGTTAGCTCGCTTCTGCATCTTAACGATGGAAACATTTATTCCCAATTTGATAATGGCTGAAGTTAGCAACCTGAAAATCGGCCGAAATTTCTTGCTTCGTAAAAACCTAAGGTTTTCCCACTAGCATTGAATATTGAATCATCTAATATATATGTGGGGTCATTCATATCGAATGATATCCGCTGGATTGGCGCAGGCTGCTCTAAAAATCTGTGAGCTTACTGTCAGTGAAGCCACAGTCAAGATAATGACTGCTCCTGCAATAAAAGGAAAAATGCCGATTCTGATTCTGTAAGCATAATCCCCAAGCCAGGACGCCATCAGCCAGTATGTCACAGGCGTGGCGATGAGGAGAGAGTAGAGAACCAATCGGGAAAATTCTTTCACAAAGAGTGTGAAGATATCCCTAAAGGAAGCGCCGAGAACCTTACGGATGCCGATTTCTTTGAACCGTTGTTGCGTGGAAAAAGAGGCCAGACCAAGAAGTCCCAGACAGGCGATGAAAATGGCCAGACCTGTAAAGATACCAAACAGCTTTCCCAGCCTTTCCTCTGAATGGTAGTGACGGTCGAAATCCGAATCCAGAAATTTGTATTTTATGGGGATTTCGGTCTCAAGCTCTCGCCAGGCCTCCTGGATCTTTTGGAGCGCCTTGGATACACCGGCGGCAGAAACCCGAACAGCCGCATTCCAAGTCCATTCCGGCTTGATTTTTAAAACGAGTGGTTCAATTAAATTATGCAGGGAATTGAAATGAAAGTCCTTAACAACTCCAATGACCTGCCCCGTCTCCTCGTCCCAAACACGGAAAGGCTTTCCAACGGCCTTCTCCCATCCTATGGCTTTAACAGCGGTTTCGTTGAGAATATAAGCTCGGGTTACATCAGTTTGAACCTTCTCAGAAAAATTTCTCCCCTCGATTATTTCCATTCCCAGAGTCGGTATAGTCCTGGGATCAACGAACATGGTATAAAAATTCCTTTCCTCCTCATCGCCGTCTCTGCCCGGCCAATTGTAGGCGCTTCTCGTTCTCACCCGGCCTGGAACTACGGTCAGGGCTACATTCTGAATATCGCTTTGGTCGAGAAGCTTCTTTCGGAAGACTCCGAAATTCTGTTTAACAGATCCACTTAAGGAAACCAGGATCACCTGTTCCTTGTCAAATCCAAGAGGAGTATTTTTCATGAAGTTGATCTGATTGATAACGATAAGCATGGATACAATCAGCAGCATTGAGAGACTGAACTGGATGATGATAAGAGCTTTCCGAAGGGTACTCCCTCTGGTCCCCTTTGTGGCCGATCCCTTTAAAACTCTGACTGGCTGGTACGCGGAAAGAACAAAAGCAGGATAGATACCTGCCAATATCCCTGCAAGGATTCCAATGCCGATTAAAATGATAACAATGTTGCTATCGTTTATTAGATTGAAAGAAAGATTTTGGCCAATCAATCCAGCTAATCCATGGACCAGAACATGAAGGCCCAAAAGGGCGATCACTAAAGCCGTCAGACTGGTCATGGCGGATTCACCGAAGAGCTGGAGAAGGAGCTGCCATCGGGATGAACCCACTACTTTGCGAATGCCGATTTCCCTTGCTCTCAGGGGAGCCCGGGCCGTAGACAGATTGATAAAATTAATGCACGCGATCAGAAGTACAAAGAGAGCAACTCCGGAAAAAATGTGGAGATAATGTTTGTTTCCTGTTGTAGGCAGGTCCCACTTGATTGAGGTATTAAGATGGATATTCTCCAGAGGCTGCAGGTGAAGATTGAATTGATCTGCCCTTTCCTGGTCGAAGTGCTTAGTGATGAAGAAGGGGAACTTTTCTTCGACCCGGCGGTAATCCGTTCCTTCCTTCAACAGAACATAGGTATAGTAGTTATTAATGGTGAATTCATCCAAGGCGTTCTCACCCATGAAGTTCTTGATAGTAGGGAAGGAGACAACATAGTTGAACTGAATATGGGAATTAGAGGGGATATTATCCAGTACAGCGGTGATATTCAAAGGGATGCGGAGGTTTCCTCTTAGATAGGTGATACTCTTTCCAATCGGATTATCATTCCTAAACCAGATTTTGGCAGTGTCCTCAGTCACCATTAAAGAATTAGGAGCGTCCAATGGGCTATCAGTTTTCCCTTTTGTAATGGGAAAATCAAATATGTTCAGCATGGAGGCATCAGCAAAAATGAAACCGTTGACTGTTCGGGATTCGTCTTGATACTTGAGATCTGCGGATCCCACGTTTATAAAAAAGCGCGTTGTCTCCTCAACTTCGGGGAAATCGTTGAGGATCCTTGGAGCATAACCGGAAGCACTGAGGGCAGATTGGATGTTAGGTTCTTTTCTGGATGAATTGAGCAGTCGATAGATACGATCCGACTTGCTGTGAAATTGATCGTAGCTCAATTCACGTTGGACGAATACGACGATAAGGAAAGTGCAAGCGAATCCAGTGGCCAACCCCAGGATGTTGATAGTCGAATACCCTTTATGTCTTTTCATATTTCTGAAGGCGATTTTAATATAATTTTTAAACATGACAATACTCCATTTTAGTTTTTGAGCAAAATAATGTGGAAGAGCAGACAGTACTTGAAGCCAGTACCACATTTTCGCATAATAAACGCCTTTTTCAATAAGTAAACCTTTATAGTCTTCCTCGATATCGCTTACCGTTGTGTAGTAATTGTCATCGGGAAACATGCACCCTATGATATATTCGGGGATTTTCGGCGGTTTATCGCTTTGTTTTCTCAATTTCACTTCTGATCTCCTCATCAATCTTCAAAGGCAGTTTCCCACATTATTTTTTCCAGCCTGTTAATTTCGTATAAAGCGTCTTTCCCGGTATCCGTTATTTGATAAATTCTTTTTCTCCTTCCTCCTCGTTTGGAGAGTGGTTCGGTTAGATATGATTCCAGATAACCTTTTCTTACCATCTGTTCCAATGAGGTAAACAAAGCGCCATAGGACCATGTTTTACCTGTTACTTTTTTTAGTTGTTTTCGAATTCTGACTGCATAGGCATTCTCTTTTAGAAAAAGAACAGCAAGCAGGATAAACTCTTCTGTTCTTGATAATAATTTCATGATGTCCTCATTCATATTTCCTTTAAATAGAAACATAATATACTATATTCTTTATGTTAAAGCAACAAATACGCCAATAAACACAGTGATTCGCTATAAGCGACTCTGATGCAGTGGATTCTCACCGAATTTGGGCAGAGTTTTGGGCACACCTGCCATTTTGCCGGGAAAGGGGAATCACGCAAGTTGTTGATAATAAAATGGTGGGCGATACAGGATTTGAACCTGTGACTTCTACCGTGTGAAGGTAGCACTCTACCGCTGAGTTAATCGCCCACGGCTCTTTATTTTTAGTCGATTTATCTGCGGATGTCAAATGTTCGTGATCAAGCTTGTACAGACTCAAAATTGTGAGCTGTGTTTCTGTGTTGACTGGATGGCCTGAGACTGATTTCAGTTTCATCCTGGTCCATTTTATGGAGCCTGCTCAAAAATCAAACGGATGTTGACAAGTGTACGCTTTCCGAATATAAATAGGATAATGGCTATTCGGAGATGCCCATACTGTAAAGCCATCATTGACGAAGGCTCTGAATATTGCTCTAACTGTGGGACTCAGCTTCTCTTTCCCGAGGACGAGTATGTCGAAGAAGAGATTCCTGGAGAAAAGATAGTTGATGAGGACATCCCAGAAGAAGACTTAGATTCGACTGAGGAAACAAATTCGTCCAGTAGTGAATCCTCAACAGGAAAACGCAAGAAAAGGGAGAAAGGGAAGATAGGTAAAGGGATCACTGAGGAAGAGATAGTTGCCGGGATGCAGGAGCTAAGCGAGCTGAATGAAAGGGATGAGAAAGACGAAGAGGAAATTCCCGAAGATCAAGAGAGGGAGAAACATGAGTTTGTAGAAGAGGAATCCGAAGATTATCAGGTAGAAGAACCCATTTATGAGGAAAGTGTTGTGGAACCTGATGAGGTGGTTTCTCCCGAGGAGGATACAGAGCAACCTCCCGAGGAGAAGGAAGAACAAAAATTTAAGACCGAAGATCTTGAGACAATCGTAGATCACGAGGAAAAAGAAAAAGCAGAGATCGAAAAATTCCTGAAATCACTCAAAGAAGAACGCGAGGAATGGGAGGGCGAGATTCCTCCCACAGATGAGTTCCCACCTTGGGCAGAGAAGATAAAAGAAGACCATCCAGGAGAAAAAGTAGCCGTTGAAATTGAAAAGGATGAGGAGGAGCAAAAAGCCGATCTTATCGAGCAGGAGGATAAAGACTATCCTGTCGAAGAAGCGTTGCAGCCTGAAGATGATAAAGTAGAAGATATTTTAGAAGAGGAAAGAGTTGAAGAAGAAGTCCTCGAAGAAGGAATAGAGCTCAAGGAAGAGCCAACCGAAGAAGAACCAGCCGAAGAGGAAGTTTCCATGCCTGATACCGGCATGGGATTACCTGAAGGTCTGGAGCAGGAAAGCCTTCCTTTTGAGACAAAGCCCGCTGAGGTGTATGAGGAAGAAGAAAAAAAATCCCCTTCCAGGTTATCGATCTGGTTAAAATCCCGAGCTTTTGATGTGCTTTTTATTGCAGCTTTTTGGATAGTAACCCTTCACATCGCTTCCCGTATGCTGTCGACCAACTTATTCCGTCTGATATCAGTATCAGCCCTAACTGTTTTCGCCCTTTATCTTGTTTTTCTAGCGGTGTATCTGTTCCTATTCTTCTTTTTTCTGGGACAGACATTGGGGGATCACCTTTTTGCTCAAGAGGAATAGGTCACTTCCTCTCCCAATTTGAAATTTATCCCCAGAAAACGCTCCCTCGCCAATTCATTTGAAGCCACTTCTTGAGGATTCCCTTCTACGAGTATCTCGCCCTCCTCAATTACATAGGCCCGATCTGTAATTTTGAATGTGTCCCTCACATTGTGGTCGGAAAGGACAATACCGATTCCCTTGTTCCTGAGTTTTATAAGGATCTTCTGAAGATCGATAATGGTCAAAGGGTCTATTCCGGTGAAGGGTTCGTCTAGTAAGAGAAACTTGGGATTCAGAATCAGAGAGCGGCAAATCTCCAGCTTTCGTCTTTCCCCTCCTGAGAGGCTGTAAGCTGGCTGTCGCGACAGCTCTTCCAATCCCAACTCTTCCAGCAGTTGTTTTGCTAATTTCTTCCGCTCCTTTTTTTTATTACCTTGAAGTTCCCAGACCAGCTTCAGGTTGTTTTCCACAGAGGTCTTGAGGAAGACTGAATCTTCTTGGGGAAGGTAAGTGATCCCCTGAATCGCCCGCTTGTGAGTTGAATATGGCGAAATCTCTTTATTATCCAGGTATATCGCGCCGTTATCGGGCTTGATGAGACCTGAAACCATCTGAAATGTTGTAGTCTTACCTGCGCCATTCCTACCCAATAGTCCTATAACCTCGCCGGAGCGAACCTCAAGATTCACCCCTTTCACCACCAGACGATTACCATAACTTTTCTTTAAGTTTTCGGCTCTGAGGACTGATCCAGACTGCTTCAGGACTTTCTCGATCAAAGGAAGTGCACCTTCCTCTGCTTCTGCCTCGTCGATATCTAAAGTGATTTTTTTTTCTTTTTTGCGGATTTTTCGATCTTCTTTTTCTAAGATTTCCAGGAGGTTGCTGTAAGCTTCCTCAATCTGTCTGAGGATTTCTTCTCGTTTTTCTGCTGAGAATTCCTCCGCAATCGGTGATATTGCAAACGATTCTGTGGAATACAATCTTTTCAGATGGAGGTATGATTTTTTTATCTCAACCAGGGAAGCATCGGGACCGAGCTCGAGGACTTCCAGGTATTTTTTATATTCTTGTCTCGACATAATCACTCTTCCCAGATTTTAATCTCGTTTCCAAGTAAAAGATTCTCTGTAAAAAGCTCTATTTCCGTGGCTAAGCGGGATTCTGGATGGTTTACCAGAAAGGGCTTATGATTTTGAGTCGAATGCCGGATGGAGTCGTTGAATTCCAAAAAACCTACATACTGCACATCGATTCCCAAGTATTTCATAAAGGTGCTTTTGATGGATGCTCCGAGATGAACATCTTGCATATCTCTTATTTTGTTCAGTATAAGATATATCTTAAAGCCGGAGAAGGCGTTCTTGATGATATTCCCGGTCTCTGGAAGTCCCATAAAGAAATCGATGAGTTCTCTGATGTTGCTGATCTTCTTTGCTTCTCTTTCGGCCCAGGTCTCTTGAGCCAGCCCTCGAAAGCCAGCGGCTCGCAGCGTTATCCTTAGTTTTCTGTAAATGGCGTTCTTCATGAACTGGTACAAATTCTCCACCGCAAGAGCCTCCGGTGTCAGTACGGCGATGCCCTTATCGGCGAATAAAAAAGTATCGAGAATGTTGTAGTGGCTGCCTCCTCCAACATCGATCAGAACGTACTGGGCATTCAATTTCTTGATGTGTCTGAAGAGCTTGAGCTTTTGGTAATACCGAATATTGTCAGCAGCAAGGGAGTGGATATCTCCAGCGATGAGACTGAGGTTCTCGATTCCTGTTTCTACCTTTACTTGCTCGAGAGGGGCTTTCGATTCGAAAAAATTTGTAAGAGATCGTTCCGGTTGTTTGATTCCGAAGATCGAATGGAGGTTGGCAGCGCCGATGTCTCCGTCGATAAGAACCACGTTTTTTTTTCGCTTTTTTGACAAATAGATTCCTAGACTGCTGGCGATGAAGGTTTTTCCTGTCCCGCCTTTGCCTCCACCGACGACCCATATTTTTGCTGTTTTTGTGTGCAGTTGCTTTTCCATTTTATGTAAATAGGCCTAATCTTTATTTTATCAAACATTATAAGAAATATATTACGGACGTCAAATTCGATTGTCCTTGTTTGGCTTTTTTACCTGAGCTACCATAGGGATTGAATGAAAAAGATTATCAGTGCTTCGCGGAGGACCGATCTGGTGGCCTTCTTTCCAGAATGGCTGGCTTCGGCTTTCAGGGAGGAAAAGGCAAAGGTTTATGGCCCATCTGGACATGTCTATGCTGTAAATTTGACTCCTGAAGCTGTGCATACAGTTGTGCTTTGGTCGAAAAATTTTGCGAATCTGCTCCAGAACCGAGCCGGCTTGATGGATGCTCTCGAAAAATATGACCAAGTCTATCTCCACTTCACGATAACAGGACTCGGAGGAACGTTCATCGAGCGTGGCGTTCCTTCCTGTCAAGCAGCCCTTGATCAGCTCGAGGATCTGGTCGGATTAGTTGGGGATCCCCGAAGGATAAGTGTTCGGTTCGACCCGGTGATCTATTGGAAGGAAGGAGGAAGGATTTGTACGAATCTTCGAGACTTCGAAAAAATTGCACCCAGTTTTGAGAAACTCGGGCTCAATGATATCCGTATCAGCTTTGCTCAATGGTACGGCAAAGCCAAGAGGAGAGCAGCCAAACACAGATTCTGCTTTGTGGATCCCCCAATAGAGAAGAAGCTGTCGGATGCCGATTACCTTGTTCGGATGGCAAAGAGATGGAGTTTGAATCTGTTCTCCTGCAGCCAGGACTTTCTCACAAAAATCAATGGGATCCGTCCATCCTCCTGTATCGATGGTTCTCACCTTCAAAGCCTGCATCCAAACAGAGAACAAGCCTCGACCAAGAAAGATCCAACCCAGCGCCAGGAATGCCGCTGCACAGACTCAATAGATATCGGGAGCTATACACAGTTCTGCCCCCATTGTTGCCTCTATTGTTATGCCAATCCCAAAATTTAAAAGAGGTTTAGATTCCTACAGCTAATCTTTCTGCCAAGGCTGGCGGCAATCCTGCACTAATAATTTTTTTCTGGGCTGCTTCTATGTTGTAGGGAAATCTGTAGAATTTGATTTTCTTGGTACCGGTGTCATATATAGCGCAGGCTGCGTGGGGATTCCTATCGCGAGGTTGACCAATCGAACCTGGATTTATAAGGTAACGCACATCTTTTTCGATTTTGATTTCGTTGCTTTCGCCTGTGAGGAATGTCCCATCAACGATGTGGTCTTTTTCCTCATAGATAAACGGAAAATGGGTGTGTCCGAAAAAACAAATTTGAGATGAGATATGAAGGAAGGCCTCCGAAGCATCGAAGTCCCCAAATATATAATGATCTTCATCAAAGGGAGCTCCATGGCAGATCATGATTTCCTTGGTGACCGTGAGTGGGCCTTGTTTCAATCTGCAGAGGAAATTGAAATTTTTCTTGGTTATATGATCTCGTGTCCAGTGGATCGCCGAAGCAGCTATTGGGTTGAATGTCTGCACTGTATCAAGACCGCAGACGGCTTTGTCGTGGTTTCCCCTTATCATCGAGATGGGCTTGAGATTGCCAATTTTCTGGATAATCTCATTCGGCGATGCACCGTATCCAACAAGGTCGCCGAGGAAAAGGTAATGATCGACTTTTCGTTTTTGAGCGAATTTTAGAAAGGCATTGAAGGCTTCGAGGTTGCCGTGGATATCGGTAAAGATGAGATACCTCATGGCTAATTTGCCCTTTTTTCAACAAATGTGTTGTACATCCTGTGGGCCCTGTAAGAACTTCTTACGAGAGGGCCGGCCTCTACTCCTTCAAATCCAAAGTCTAAAGCGATTTTTTTCAGCTGTTCAAATTCGAGCGGAGTATAGTATTTCGTCACATGAGCATTGTTATTTGTTGGCTGGAGATACTGTCCTATGGTGAGCAGATTGCAGCTTGCCCGGCGCAGATCGGAAAAGGTCTGCAGAATGTCTTTGTTCGTCTCGCCCAATCCGATCATCATACCAGATTTGGTGATGGCTCCGAATTCCTTGGCTCTTTTAAGCACCTTAAGCGTGACTTTATAATTTTCTTTTGGCCTCTTTATGGCTGGATAGAGAGATACTGGAACTTCCACGTTATGATTGAGAATGTCTGGCTGAGCGGCAATGACTGTCATTAATGCCTCATCGCTTCCTTTAAAGTCAGGAATCAGGACTTCGACCTTTACAGCGTCTATTTTTTTTCTAACGATTTTTATGGTTTCTGCGAAACGGGATGCCCCCCCGTCCGGCAGGTCGTCGCGGGTCACAGATGTGATCACCACATAGCGGAGGCCTAAAATTAAGGCTGCTTCAGCTACGCGGGATGCTTCGTCCTCAGATGGTGGGGAAGGGATTCCTTTTTTTACGGCACAGAAGGCACAGTTTCTTGTGCAAGTATCCCCTAGAATCAGGAAGGTCGCTGTTCTGTGGGTCCAACATTCAGAGATGTTCGGACATTTGGCACTCTGGCAGATGGTGTGGAGCTCTCCTCGCTTGAGAAGATTGGCGACAGAGAAGAAGTTTTGGTGAGAGGGGAACTTAACTTTCAGCCATGATGGCTTTTTTTTGGCTTGTAATTCTGACGAAGACAAAATCCTGCTTCTGCAATAAAAATAATAAGACTGATAAATATGTGTTTATTCTTATAAGGAAGTTCTAATAATATTCGAAATCTCTCTCTCTCTTCAGCCGTCTTCTCATGCGCTTTCGAGCCTGGGCTTCCTTCATCCTTCTTCTTTCGCCTGGCTTATAGTACACAGAATGTTTCTTGATTTCTTTGATGATAGCTTCTTGCTGGACTTTTCTCTTGAATCTCTTGAGTGCGCTTTCGAGTGATTCATTTTCTTCAACAACGACGAATGCCAAAAAAAATCACCTCCTTATAAGAATGATGAGTGAGTTTATCGAATTCCCAGATCAATGTCAAGCATCGATTTAGCCGTAGGGGCGTCCATGCCTTCTGAAAGGGGTGGGTGTATGCACAAAAATAAGAAGGTATACATTCGAGATGTATTTGTAGAATTAAGTTGGTAAGAATTTTATAATTTTCATCT
>Ga0209636_10006829_pt1 | contig 11661 bp, 14 predicted proteins | sample DeeMarSWOR152_54_FD_187464 | JGI IMG/M metagenome (GOLD analysis project Ga0209636, IMG submission 187464) | Marine sediment microbial communities from White Oak River estuary, North Carolina - WOR-1-52-54 (SPAdes) (version 2) | ecosystem: Environmental > Aquatic > Marine > Intertidal zone >... | reverse complement strand
ATCTAAACCCTATGAGTGATGTCGAGGCGGTTGAAAAACTCCACAACACGATAATCTGGGACATACGGATGCCGAGGATACTTTTAGCGATTACCGTGGGAATTGCACTGGCAACCGCAGGCGCAGTTTTCCAGGGTGTTTTCAGAAACCCGCTTGTTGAGCCGTATATACTTGGGGTTTCGTCAGGCGCCGCATTCGGAGCGGCTCTTGGCATAGTTTATCCGCAGTTTTTCTTATCCGTTCAGGTCTCAGCATTTGTCTTCGGAGCAGTCGCAGTTTTCGGAGCATATACGCTTACAAGGGTCAGGGGCGAGACGCCCGTAGTGACTTTAATACTCGCTGGGGTAATAATCGGGTCAATATTTGGAGCGATGGTTTCTATCCTGAAATACGTCTCTGATGATACTGCGCTGCGGGAAATTGTCTTCTGGCTGATGGGAGGGTTTTATTATGCGACATGGGGGGATGTTAAAATTATTACGCCGATAGTGATTCTATGCTTTATCGGGGTCTTGTATGTGAGCTGGAAATTAAATATTTTATCAATGGGTGACGAGGAAGCAAGGAGTTTGGGTGTAAATCCCGAAAGATATAAATTGATTGTTGTAAGCATTGCAACACTCGTTACGGCAGTTTCGGTATCAGCAGTTGGGATAATTGCATGGGTTGGCTTAATGATGCCGCATGCAGCAAGGATGCTTCTTGGACCAGACCACCGTTTTATGATTCCTGCGGCTGCTATTATGGGGGGAATTTACTTAATAGTTTGCGACACCTTAGCAAGAACGCTTACAACAGCTGAAATCCCTGTTGGGATCATTACATCAATTTTGGGGGCTCCATATCTTCTTTACTTGCTTAGAAATAAAGGTAAAATTATTTTAGGAGATTGAAAAATGTTAAAAGTAAAAAATTTAAATTTCAGATATAACGGGACGGAAATTTTAAAGGATATATCATTTGATATAGAGGACGGAAATTTGTGCGGATTGTTTGGACCAAACGGCTCTGGAAAGACGACGCTTTTTAAATGCTGTCTTAATTTCCTTAAATTCGACAGGGGAGAAGTAATCATAGACGGTGAGAATATAAAAAATAAAACGGTTGGGGAGATGGCAAAACTTGTGGCTTATGTTCCCCAGGAACATAAACCTCCGTTCCCGTATTCTGTAAAAGAGGTTGTTTTAATGGGAAGGACACCGCATCTTGGTGGAGTCTTTGGAACCTGTCAAGAAGACAAAAAGAAAGCATCTGATGCATTGGAAATGCTTGGAATCATGAATCTTACGGACAAACCGTATAATCAACTAAGCGGCGGGCAACGACAGTTGGTTTTAATAGCAAGGGCTGTTGCGCAGGAAACCAAATTACTTTTTCTGGATGAACCGACATCGGCCCTTGATTTCAAAAACCAGATAAAGATATGGAAGATATTGCAGAAAATCTCGCAAAAAGGAACAACGATATTTGCATGCACCCATGATCCGAACCATGTTTTATGGTTCTGCAATAGAGTTATCGTTTTGGGGGATAAGAGTGTTATTGCCGATGGAAGCCCGATGGATTCCGTAACCAAAGAAACGCTTAACAGGATTTACGGTAATATCTGTCATGTAAAAAAAATTGATAACACAAACATGGTTTTTCCATCAGAACTTGGATACTGAAAACCAATTATCAAGTTTTGTAATGCCTTTTATATTAAAAATTTAATTTATATTAAGCACTTATGTGCAAAAATTTTTATTGGTGAAACAATGGAGAATATAGATTTTGATAAGGTTGAGGAAGCAAGAAAGATATTGGGATTGGAAGAAAAAGCAACATTAAGGGAAATAAAAAACGCTTACAGAAAGAAAGCAAAGAAATACCATCCGGATTCTTCCCCAGGCAGTAAAGAGGAATGCGAAGAGGTTATGAAAAAAGTCAATGATGCATATGAGACACTGATTAATTATTGTAAAAATTATGTTTATTCTTTCAAAAAAGAAGATGTTGAGGGTGGGGAGGATGCTTATGCAAAGTACATGAAAAGTTTTGAAAACGACTGGTTGTGGGGTAAGGGAGCGAACAAAAAGTAGATAAGAAATGATATTTTATAATTTATTATTTAGATTTATCTAATTATTTTACGCATCTCTAAAATGTATTCCAAAGGTATTGAGGACTATCTTGAAGCAATATATAACATTATCTTAAGAAAAGGTTATGCAAGGACTAAAGATATAGCAGAAGAATTAAATGTGACTTCGCCGAGTGTGAGTGCGATGTTAAAGAAACTGCATAGTGAAGACCTTATTTTCTACGAGAGGTATAGCGGCGTTACTCTGGCACCTGAAGGTGAAGAACTCGCAAAATCAATTAAGCACAGGCATGACACGCTAACAAAACTCTTAAAAATTATTTTCGTATCAGAGGATGTTGCAGAAAGGGACGCATGTAACCTGGAACATAATTTAAGTCCCGAAAGTATTACACAACTAACAAATTTTGTTAATTTTATTGAAAGTCGCCCGATACATCCGCAGTGGCTTGAGCATTTCAAAACATTCTGTGAAACCGGAGATTACGAATGTAAAAAATTAAAAGATAGAGGATAAGATGCCAAGTTTAATGCCAGGAATGCCAGGGACAAAGGAAGTATATGGCATTTCAGTTATCAGAGAGTATTTACGTATCAAAATCCCACCTAAAGCATTCGAACGGTATGGGTTAACCAATGGCGGTTTAGTCGTGTTAACAACAACCCATAAAGGCGAAGGCGGGTTTGCCCTATTGAATAAGAAAAGGACAGAAGCCGCGGTTTTTGAGAGATATATTAGCCAAATGAGTGAAATTGATACCGTTTATTGGTTTAATGACAAAGCTTATGTATTAACACAGGTAAGTGGGGGGGAATTATGTCTGACCCCTGAGATCTTGGAGGCTTTTCATTTGCGAGAGAATGACAATCTTATGGTCGTGAAGAGTACAACTGTGGCAATGAGCTACACACCAATAGAAATATGGAAGGAGAAGTTTACCAAACGAGGATTGTATGAAGCCATAGAAAACATGAGTAAACTGGAAGAATTCTAAGGTCTAATGCGAACCGCACACATCATGCCTTTAAAATAAGAGACATATCCCTAAATTTATTTAAAAATTAAAATCTAAAATTCAAAAATAAAAGTAAAATGCCCTTCACGCCATTTCATCTCGGTCCCGGAATTGCACTTGGAATAATATTCAAACGGTGGATCAATATACCTGCAATTCTGCTTGCGAGCATAATTGTTGATGTCCGCACAATTTATTGTTTTTTCATTGGTAACTGTCAACTTCATGGTTTTTTTCACACCTTTGCAGGTAGCACAATTTTGGGTTTATTGGTCATTGCATTGATTTGGATTTTTCGCATACATCTCTCCAAAATCTCAAAAATTCTAAAAATTGAACAGGATTATTCTTTACAATCAATTACTACAGGTGCACTAATTGGCGCATGGGTTCATATCATACTTGACGCCTTCTTATATCCTGAAATCCACCCTTTCTGGCCAGTGGAGGGCAATACTTTACTGCTTGGTGTCCTAAGTTCATCAACAGTTTACGGGCTTTGTGTAGTTGGTTTTTTAATTGGAGGATTGATTTATGTATGGAAGTTAATTAGGCATTCTTAAAATTTCCTAATCTTTTTAGATTTGGATTTTTATATAACTAATTTCTAATATATTAGATAAAACTAAAAAATTTAAACTTGGCTAAAATAGAAAAATCACTTATAGAGTTGCGAAAAGGAGAAAAAGGCAGGATAACAAACCTCTCTGGCGGCTTTGGCAGAGGTTTTGGCAGGGGATATGGTGGTGGAACAAAACAACTTGAGAATTTAGGCATACGAATAGGTAAGGAAGTCAAGGTCGTAAGCATCCAGCCGTTCGGCCCGATAGTAATTGAAATTGATGGCCATGAAACGGCAATCGGCCGCGGCAGAGCCGCAAAGATTTATGTTGAGGTTTAATTTTAGACAGAAAATGAGTGAGGATTATTATTCGTACACAAAAAAGTTATTCAGGAAAGCGGCTCCTTTTTACGGTGTTGTAGATATATTGGTTTCTGGTGTAAGACACGAAGTTGTAGATCTTACCAATGCAGGAAACGGCTCAAAGATATTGGATGTATGCACCGGAACGGGAAGCCAGGCACTTGCATTTGCTAAAAGGGGTTATGATGTCGTTGGAATTGATTTATCAGAAGATATGTTGAAAGTTGCCGGGAAGAAAAATAGATATGGGGGGGTTGAATTCAAAGTTGCAGATGCAACAGACATTCCATTTGAGGATAACGAATTTGATGTATCGGTTATTTCTTTTGCCCTGCACGATATGCCAAGGGATGTTAGAGAAAAGGTTTTGGCGGAGATAAATAGGGTCACTAAGCCCAAGGGTGATGTGGTGATTGTCGATTATGCACTGCCTGAGAACAAAATTAGCAGGTTTCTGGTTTATCATCTTACTAAACTTTACGAAACCAGATATTATCCGGAATTTATAAAATCCGATCTTAAGGCATTGATCAGAAAATATGGAATTGGAATAGAAAAAGAGATTCCTGTGATGTTTGGAAGTGCAAAAATTTTGAAAGGAATAAACGAAAAATGAACAAAAAAATAAGCAAAAATGTAATCCTTCTTGGAATAGTAAGTTTCCTCACAGACATAAGCAGTGAGATAATATTCCCTATCCTCCCATTATTTATAGTAGCACTTGGCGGAACAGGACTTATCATCGGCTTAATTGGGGGGCTTGCGGACAGCATATCATCACTGCTTAAAGTTTTCTCCGGTTACTGGTCAGACAGAAAAGGAAAGCGGCTGCCTTTTGTTTTCGGCGGCTATGGATTGTCGAGCATTTCAAAGATACTTCTTTCATTTTCAACTTTATGGCAGCATGCCGTAATCTTTGTTTCATTAGAAAGAGTTGGAAAGGGTTTAAGAACTGCTCCGAGAGACGCTATAATTGCGGAATCAAGCGAAGGGGAGAGAGGAAAAGCATTTGGAATCCACAGAGCAATGGATACTTCTGGAGCAGTAATTGGTTCGGCAATTGCATTTATACTTATTTATTATCTCGGACTGAATCTTGAGACACTAATACTTTCTGCAGGAATAATCGGGTTTTTTGCCTTGGTACCCCTTTTATTTGTAAAAGAAAAAAAGAAAAAACCAGTCGTTAGTTCACTTAGAATAGGTCTAAAATCTCTTCCAAAAGATTTCCGTATCTTTGTGATTATTGCGACAATTTTTGCCCTTGGAAACTTCACCTATATGTTTTTCATACTAAAATCCCAGAGTGCCTTTTTTGACCCCAAAATGGCAATAGCAATGCCAATTCTTTTATATGTATGGTTCAATGTTGTGTATGCAATATTCTCCATTCCAGCAGGAATTTTATCAGACAGAATAGGAAGGAAAAAAGTACTAACTTTTGGTTATGGTCTCTTTGCAGTCACATGCGCAGGGTTTATGTTCTCTAATTCATTAGTTTTATTTATTATTTTCTTTGCATTTTATGGTGTTGTGTATGCTTTAATTGATGGAAACCAGCGAGCTTATGCATCTGATTTAATTTCAGATGACTTGAGAGGAACAGGACTCGGAACATTTCACACAGCAATTGGCTTGGTAGCACTTCCAGCAAGTCTAATTGCAGGGGTGCTGTGGGAGTATGTTGATCCAAATGTAACATTTATTTATGGTGCAGTTATGGGAATTTTAGCAGCAATTTTGTTGTTTAGAATAAATAATAAGAATAAGTAAAAATGAGGGTATTATTGGTAGGAAATCCAAATGTGGGAAAGTCTGTGATCTTTAATCGCCTCAGCGGAATAGATGTGATTATTTCAAATTATCCCGGCACAACGGTTGATTTTACCAAGGGAAGCGTGCAAATTGACAAAAAAGCTTATGAGTTGATTGATGTTCCAGGGAATTATTCTCTTGAACCAACATGTAAAGCAGAAGAAGTTGCGGTTAATATGATCTCTGAAATGGGAGAGGATGATTTAATAATAAACGTGGTTGACGCCACCAATCTTGAGCGAAACCTTTACTTAACACTTGAACTTCTTGAAACCGGAAAGCCAATGATTGTGGCTCTGAATATGTGGGATGATATAAAACATAAAGGTATTAGCATTGATGTAAAAAAACTGCAGGAATTTTTAGGTGTTCCGGTAATCCCAATATCTGGTTTAGGTGGCGAGGGAATCAAAGATTTAGTTGAGCACATAAAAGAAGCCAGGAGTCCTGAAATTCACAAGCACGCAAAAGGCGAGCGATGGGGGGATGTTGGGAAAATAATTCGTGACATTCAAACAATAGAACATCATCATCCTACACTCATTGAAAAAATCCAGGATTTAACCGTTAAGCCCTTAACTGGAATTCCAATCGCAATCGCGGTTTTATCTTTAATATTCATGATTGTTAGGTACATAGGTGAAACACTGATCGGTTATGTTACAGAGCCCTTTTTTGAAGCATTCTATCTGCCAATCATGGAGACCTTAAGTGGGTTTTTAGGCGGACAGGGATTTATTCACGACATTCTTATTGGAAAACTGATAGATGGGGAAATTGAATTTATGGAATCAATGGGTGTTCTCACAACAGGAGTATTTGTTCCATTCGGTGCTGTGCTTCCTTATATAATCGCATTTTACTTTGCACTATCAATACTTGAGGATTCTGGTTATTTGCCCAGACTAGGGGTAATTGTTGATTCAATTTTCCACCGCCTTGGGATGCATGGCTATGGAATAGTTCCAGTAATTTTAGGGCTTGGTTGTAATGTTCCGGGGGCAATGGCAATCAGGGTTATGGAAACACGAAAACAGAAGTTTATTGCCGCAACATTGCTTGCGATTGCCGTTCCCTGCATGGCACAGATAGCAATGCTTTTTGGATTATTTGGCATAGATGGAAATTATATCTATATCTATCTGGTTTTTGCTATTTTATTCATAATTTATGTAATTTCGGGGTTTATAATGAATTTGTTTGTTAAAGGCGAAAGCCCTGAAATATTGCTTGAGATTCCACCTTACAGGAGACCCTCACTAAATGCATTGTTTAAAAAATTATGGATGCGAATCAGATGGTTTTTGACAGAAGCAATTCCATGGCTGTTCTTGGGAATTATACTTGTAAATATTTTATATGCTCTTGGGATTCTGGAATTTATCGGAAACCTGACCTCGCCTGTTGTCGTGGATTTATTCGGTCTGCCGGCAGCAGCAATTGGAGCATTAATTATCGGCTTTCTTAGAAAAGATTTAGCGGTTGGAATGCTCATTCCCCTTATTGTATCGGGTGAAATGAATGCGATGCAGTTGGTGATAGCATCCGTTATCTTAGTTATTTATTTCCCGTGTGCTGCAACATTTGCAATGTTGTTTAAAGAATTAGGGACCAGGGATATGTTCTTATCGGTGGGAATTATGCTTACTACAGTCTTAATTGTTGGAACTGTTTTAAGGATTTTGTTGATTGGCTTTTAATTAAATAAAATTTAATTTATAATTAGCACTTATGTGCAAAAATAAAATGAATTTAAAGATATTATATGACAACAAAGCAAGAGAGGGTTTTAAGTCGGCATGGGGATTTTCATGTTTAATTGAAGCAGAAGAAAAGATATTGTTTGATACCGGTTGGGACGGTAATTTACTGCACCACAACATGCGGAAATTAAATGTTGATCCAAAAAACATTGGCAAGATTGTTATATCTCATGACCACTGGGATCATGCCGGGGGAGTTTCCTATATCCTCAATGAGACTGATGACCCTGAAGTTTTTGTTCCGAGATCATTCTCCGGGAGATTGAAAAAAGAGATTGCTTCAAGAGCACGATTGCGCGAGGTTTCCGGGGAAGAAAGAATATCGAATAATGTTTTTACAACAGGGGAACTCGGAACGTCAATAAAAGAGCATTCGGTTTTCATTGAAACAGATAAAGGTTTTGTTGTTATAACCGGATGCTCGCATCCCGGTTTGCATAATATATTGAATTTTGTTAAAAATTATGGAAAGATCTACTGGGTAATCGGGGGTTTTCATGGTTTCAGTTATCTTGAATATTTAAAACATATTCCATTACTTTCACCGTGCCACTGTACAGCTAATATGGAAAAAATCAAAAGTTTGTATCCTGATGCTTACAGGGAATGTTGTGCAGGGAGTGAGTTTGAGATCTAATAAGAATGAAGGTAAAAAGAGCGTTAATCAGCGTTTCGGATAAAACGAAAATATGGGGATTTGCAAAGAAACTCAATGAGTTGGGCATAGAGATCTTATCCACCTCCGGAACAGCGAAAGTTCTCAAAAAAATCCCTGTAAAGGATGTTTCCGATTTCACAGGGTTCCCTGAGATTCTGGATGGCAGGGTAAAAACGCTTAATCCAAAAATCCACGGGGGTATCCTCAATATACGAAATAAAGAATATAAAGAACAGATGGATGAACATGGAATAGAAAATATTGATTTGGTTGTTGTCAACCTCTACCCGCATGATGTCGAAATTGATGTTGGCGGAGCGGCTGTGATAATGGGTGCGGCAAAAAATTACCCCTATGTTACTGTTGTCGTTGACCCCGGTGATTATGATCTCGTTACCCAAGAATTAAAGAATAATGAGTGCGAAACAATGCCTGAAACCCGGAAAATGCTTGCCTTGAAAGCATTCGATTATATCGCGGATTACAATGCTGCAATTTACAATTATCTTAAAGAAAAATGGAAATAAACCTTGACTGCATCCCATGCCTCCAGAGGCAGGCGCTAAAAGCAATCCGAGAGGTATCGGATGATCCGGAACTTCAGGAGCAGATACTAAGGGAAGTGATCGATGCATTGATTGAAACCGGCTGGAATAGAACACCCCCTGAACTTGCCCATAGGATCCATAAGATTGTACGCGATAAAACAGGGGGCATTGATCCATACAAAAAACTGAAGAAAGAATCCAATGACATTGTTCTTGGAATTTACCCCGAACTTAAAGCAATGATCGAGAAAAATGATGATCATGTTAAAACAGCAATAAAACTCTCAATTGCGGGGAACATCATGGACTTTGGGGCGCTTGATGATTTTGATATCCAAAAGACAATTGACTATGTCATGGATAAAGAAATTGACAAAGAAAATTACAATCTGTTTTTAGAGAAACTTAAAAATGCAAAAAGCGTCCTTTTCTTTGCAGATAACTCAGGCGAGATTGTTTTTGATAAACTTCTTCTTGAAACACTCAATTCCGGAAAAAATTTCAATAAGATATCCCTTGTTGTTAAAGGCGGACCTGTTTTGAATGATGCTACTATCGATGATGCAAAATACGCAGGCATTGACAAAATTCCGAATTTAAAGTTTCTAACAACAAGTAATGGCGATGAAGGAACAGGACCTGAAAGAAACTCACCGGAGGTTAAATCATGGATCTTGAAGCATGATTTAGTTATCTCAAAAGGGCAGGGGAATTATGAAGGTCTGAGCCAATTTAACGGATTATTTTTCATGCTCATGGCGAAATGCCATATTGTTGCTGAAGATCTGGGAGTTGATGTTGGAAGCGTGGTGCTGAAATATAAATGAATTTTTTATTTATTACTTCTGATTTCTGATATTGGAAGGATGGAACACCGCCACGATTTAAGGCAAATTAGATCGGTCTTTGACAAGATAGCAAGTAAACTGTCGAATCTATCAAGCGATCTGTTGATTCTTTTATGGAAAAATACGGTATATCCCTAAAATTATTATAAATCAAGAACTTTCTTGTTTTTAAATAATTTATATGGTTTTGGATCCCAATATTATCTCATGAACTTAAGTAAAAGTGAGCTCCTGGTTTTCAGGACAATTTCACTTAATCCCGGGACCGGCATAAAGAATATCTCAAGAAAGACGAAGGTAAGCAAGCCTAGAGTGTACTCCATAGTACGAGATTTAAGACAAAAGAATCTTGTGAAAACATGTGAGAAGTATAATATGGCTGTGTATCCGTCTGCCAACCCGCTTTCCACCCAATTGAGCAGGGCTTTGAGAAGCCATGAGAAGGGTCTCATTGAAGAAGCCTTCTCAGGTAGGCGATTAGATATATTAAGAGTACTTTATAAAGGTTCTAAATCCGCAGAAGAGATTTCCAATACGGTTAACTTGTCAGATAAACGAGTTTACCACTATCTCCTGTGGTTTGAGTCCTTTGGTCTGGTAAGAAATGTTAAAGGCAGGTATATTTTACTGAAGGAGCACCCGCTTTACAGGGGTCTCGATTTATTGCTTTCGAAGCCGGCCGACATTCCCGCTGAAATGGAGCAGGACGCGTTCATCTCCTGGACGGGAGATGGAGAATACCTTGTGCATACGAGCAATCCGGAAGAATACAGACAAAATCTCCCGGGGAATATCTCCGTAATCAACACTGCATGCTCTGCTGTAGACGATTACGGCATCCACATAATCCCGCCGGACACCACACTCTATGTGGCGGAGGGAAATACCGACACTATAAAGCGTGCCGGAAATTTAGGCCGCATACCTTTAGAGGACTTGATACTGCACCTGTTATTGGATGCCCCTCACGGAGAGGAAAGCAAAAGATATGTCCACTGGCTCATCACCAAACACGAAAAGGAGTTGGATTTCAAGTTGCTCCGGAAGAATGCTAAGAAATATGATCTGCACAAGAGGATCGAAAGTATACTCTATGACCTGAAGCCGATACTTGAAAGGAGATGATATTGCCGGATTGGCACCCGCAATCCGGTATTCGCATCATTATAAATCTTACTATATCAAATTTCATATGGATTACATTGAACTTATTTTTTATTTTTATCAAAATCAAATAATAATTAAGCACTTAAGTGCAATAAAAAATCAAGAAAATGGAAACAACATTTTTAATCGCATTCGCAGCATGTTTTATATGTTTTATGCTTCGCACAGCATTTAACATATTAAAATACAGGAAAAGCAAATGGGCGGAGAACAAAAATATCTTTAGAGGAATACTTATTGTCATGTTTATTTTATGGTTTTCATGGTTTCAGATGGTTTTTTATGACCCCGTTGAAATGAATATCCATGATTGGGTAAGATATGCCGGGCTTGCGTTGTTCATAATCGGTGTTTCTCTTTTCATCCTGTCGCACATAAAAATGAAAGGATTTGAGGATAGAGGACATCTGGTCACGGAAGGCATATACTCAAAGATAAGAAATCCCATGTATCTTGGGTTCATACTGTGGGTTATCGGGCTTCCAATATTCATGCAGGGCATGGCTGCGCTTGCATCAGGGGTTATATGGACCGCGTTTTTTATGTACTGGAAAATGCTGGAAGAAAAGGAACTTGAAGAGAAATATGAAGGGTATGGAGAGTATAAAAAGAGGACATGGTTTTGAAAATCAAAATGAAAACGGGAAAAATAAATAAACTTAAAGCAAGGATGTTCAATAAAAAGGCATCTGATCCAAAAAACAAACCGGATAAGATTTTAGAGACCCTGGCACTGCATCCGGGACAAAATATCGCCGATATTGGAGCAGGGGGCGGCTATTTTTCTCTGCGGTTCGCAGATGCAGTGGGAAGGGAGGGGAAGGTCTATGCGGTTGAC
>Ga0209636_10006828_pt1 | contig 11663 bp, 14 predicted proteins | sample DeeMarSWOR152_54_FD_187464 | JGI IMG/M metagenome (GOLD analysis project Ga0209636, IMG submission 187464) | Marine sediment microbial communities from White Oak River estuary, North Carolina - WOR-1-52-54 (SPAdes) (version 2) | ecosystem: Environmental > Aquatic > Marine > Intertidal zone >... | reverse complement strand
GCATACCTTCCTAGAAAATCCTTTGATTCAATAGAGCTATCATCTTCTAATGGGTATATCGGAACAGATGAAATTTCAGCATCTACTGTTACATTGGAGACATCCAATGGATCCATTGATGTATCTATAATAGCTGATGACATAAAAGTGGAGACATCCAATGGAAAGATAGGAGGATTCTTCCAGGGAGGCAGTGTAGACATTGAAACATCCAATGGATCTATAGATATAGAATGTGGAGATGGTGGAGAATATACAGTGAGAACCTCCAATGGTCGGGTTACTATTGAGACTGGAGCACGGGGCACATTTGACATTTCTACCTCCAATGGAAGTGTCAACATAACAGTGGCTGGTGATTTTGAGTTTGACTTGAGGACCAGCAATGCCAGTATAGCTATTTCAGCAGCTGGAGTGACTTACACGCTGGATTCAAAGGATCACAAAAAAGGGTCTACAGCAGCAGACGTTGAGATATTCATAGAAGCTTCCACTTCCAATGGTTCCATATCAGTCACCAAGAAGTAATTATTTCTTTTTCCTTTTTTGTAGAGAAAGGGGAGAAGGGGAGAAGAAAAACCACAAGAACACGAGGAGGTATTCTGTTGAAAGTGTGTGCAGCAGGAATCTTGGTAAAGGATAACAAGATATTACTTGGTAAGCGCTCTGCTGACCTTGAATTCTATCCAGATATGTGGGATATCATTGGTGGTCATTCTAAGGGGAGTGAAACACCAGAACAAACCTTATTCAGAGAACTCAAAGAGGAAATTGGCGTGACTCCAACTAACTTCGATTTGATTGCAGTGCTCCATGATCCTGAACCAAGTATCCATGGTGATTACGAGTATAATATCTTCTTGGTAACAGAGTGGACTGGATCGCCCAGAAATTTAGCCCCATCTGAACATAAAGAATTGTGCTGGGTTGGAATAAGTGATACACTAGCCCTCGATCTTGCTCATCCTCACTATCCTGAATTGTTCAAGAATATTGAAAAGAGCATGGGATCGTTCTAAAATCCATCTTTGATTTGCTTCGATCCCATTAAACAAAACTGAATTTTAAGGGAGGAATAGTTTCTATCTTTTTAGATACTGCATAACCTACTACCCTATGTCTCAAGAAGCTGTTTCAGCCTTTGAAGGCTGGATTCCATGTCTTTTTCTGTTTCTTTGGAGACCTTTATTTTGTCAAAGATCTTCCCTAAGACTCCTGGAATCTCGTAGTCCATCACCATCTGAACTTCAGTTCCTTCAGCAGTGGGTTCAAAACCCCACGATCCTTTGGCAACGAAATCTCCTAGGGATTTCCAAGCGATTTTTTTATTCTCAATATTCTCTGTCATCTCAGTATCGAATTCCATGGTTCTTCCAACCATCTCCATTATCCAATGAGCTGTTGTGTCCCCTGTCGTCTTGATCTCTTTGGCACCCTTCATGAACCTGACATAACCATCTATGTCAGAACAGAACGCATAGACCTTCTCCACTGGCGCTTTGATCTCCACAGTTTTCTCAATTCTTGCCATTATAACACCTCCGCATATTTTTTTAGTCTTATCTGCCAAGGAAAATTTCATAGTTTTTCCATATCCAGGCTTTGAAAGTGTGCATGGAAGATATCTTCATCAAATAAGTATGTTCTTCCTGTTTGACCTTCATCATGCACACCACAGATAAAGCGTGTTTTCTTTGGTATTAAGACTACTTTTCCCTTTTAAGGTTTATGGAAAATACCTTGTCAATAGTGATTTTTTTCACCTATTGTTTCTGATTATGATATTCTGAAAATAAGCAAATCTGAAGGAACGTCTCTCAAATATCTTATAACGTAGCATAATTACTCCTTCAATCATCAATATCCCCTGCAAGGATGCTTCTACGCAGCAAGTAGACTAAAAATGCAGTCAAATCGGATAAGGCGGAACCTGTTGGTCGCGTACTTTGCTTTGGCCTATGGAACGACATGGATTCTTTCAGTTACTGCAACTGAGGGGTTATCCTGCGACTGAGGGGTTATCACATCTTTGTAAGCCACTATCATTCTTCTTACTCAATTGCGAGTCCGCTATCGTTAATAAGAAAATTTATAAACTTCAGTTTTCATGTTTGTGATATGAAGAAAAAAGAAGTTAGTTCTGAGCCAATTCATTTGCATAAACTCAATGACATTCTTTTCATTGGAAGCTCAGTTATTTTTAATCTGGGGGTGAGTGGTGTATATCTTGCCTCAAAATTTGATAATCCAGTTCTCTTACAGTATTTTGGCGCAATTGTAGTCTTATTATTAATCCCATTTACCATTTCACTAATTGGATATATAAAGGCTAGAGCGAAAAAAAAGATAATAATCTCCCTTATTATTATCCTCTCATATCTCTTCTTGGAAGTCTTATTAGATTACATCTTAAAAATTCCATTCAGGGAAATTTTAGCAATTCATATACCTTATATTCTTATCTTTTATGCCGCTGCCTTTAGTATGATAGGCGTTTCGTTCAATATCAATAGGAAAATGGGGGTTATTGTCTTAACAACATTCTGGATATTGATAGGATGTCTGATCTACATGTATCTTGGTTAAATAATTATATTGATGTTTCTATAGAAACTTGTAATCAAAACGGCAGGTTAGAAACCTTTAATATGACATGGAGACAATATCTTATTATATGAAAAAGCAACAGTTGTTTGAAGAGCTAAAGAAGAACCCGAAAAATGTCCGTTTTAAAAAATTATACATTTCGAGGTGGAAGAGGAAGTCATCGAATTTATGTCCGCGAAGGAGTGGAGGAGTTAATGAACTTCCAAAATGTTAAAGGGAAAGCAAAACCTTATCAGGTGAGACAACTTATAAAGATTATAGAAAAGTATAATCTTTTACAGGAGGACGAAGAAAATGTATAAATATACAATAGAGATCTTCTACAGTGAAGAGGATAAAGGGTACATCGCAGTGGTCCCAGAGTTACCAGGATGTTCTGCCTTTGGAGCAACAGAGGAAGAAGCACTGAAAGAAGTTAAAATCGCCATGGAACTCTGGTTAGAAACTGCAAGAAAAGAAGGAAGAAAAATTCCAGAACCGCATGGAAAAGAACTTCTCAACGTGTTATATAGTACCTTTGATACCCCTGAACCTCAAAAAGTTGGCATATAAGTGATATATACTGTTTTGCAAAAAATTACTATCATTACATCTTGACACAGGGGTTACTGAAGATCAAAAGATTCTGAGTCTATTTACCATAATTTCATGTGAAAGAGCAGGCAAAGAATAATGACAACTCAGTAGAGCCCACAGGAAGATACACTGGAGGTCTGCCAAAGCTTATCCTCTTATTTCGCATTATATGCTGATGAAAAAGGGTTCCTTGCTCTAACCGGAATCTATAGAAGGAAAGAATCAAAAGGAGGATTCCATGCATAATATGTATTTGTGGAACTGCTTTAAAGGAATAGGTTCTTCTCAACCATTCTTATCTAACCAATTAATATTCAACAGGTCATCTAGAGACATATTATATCCTGATGACCATAATGAATACTCGAAAAACGCTTTCATTGAGCTTTCAATGTATCCACGCACTTTTTCATGAGATGGAGCAAATTTAATAGCAAATTTCACAGAAAAGAAAGAATATGTCACCTTAAATTGTTATTGCCTGAATATTTCGGGAAATCGCTTATAAATTATTTTTCATCTAAATTGAAGAGGTGATTTCATGTCAGAGTACTTAGTCATTGGAATGAATAAAGAAGAACTGGATACACCTGTACTACTCATAGATTTAGATATACTGGAGAAAAACATCAAGACCATGGGAGATTACTACAACCAGAAAAACAGTGCTCTGCGTCCCCACCAGAGAGGCCACAGACTTCCTCTAATTGCAGAGAACCAGTTGGATTGTGGTGCACGAGGAGTGCCCATCACGTCACTGGGACTTGCTGAATACTATGATGGCTGCAGCATCACCGACATTTTGAAAGCATTATCAGGAAAAGCTTTAGATGTCCATACTGCAGTGAATGTGGCAGCAGAATTATACATGGGTACAGGTACCTGCGGTGTCCAGATCGAAGAGGCAAAATCATTTGCAAAAGAGGTTGAAAAAGTGAAAGACGTCCGTTTTAAAGGGATATGTAGGTGTTCTCATGAATCCAGTTGCACGACAGGTGACCTATGATATTGTGATCATAGGTGGAGGCGGAGCAGGTGCCCAGGCAGCGCTTTCTATCACTGGTCATTCCGGTGATGTAACAGTAGCTGTGGTTGACAAAGGTATGTTCGGGAAAGCCGGGTGCACCATACTGGGAGAATTCTCCTGTAATGCAGCTCTGCCCTATAAAGGTTCTAAAGATTCTCCCCTCATTCATTTTACAGATACAGTGCGCGAAGGTAAATACATAAACGATCAGCGCCTGGTGGAAATTTACACTGAAAAAGCGCCAGAAAGAGTTGAAGAACTACAAAGACTAGGGCCTGTCTTTGAAGAAGAGGACGGGAAAATCAAGCAGGACATGGTCCCAGGGCATTCATTTCCCAGGGCTGCATACAATAACTTACACACTGGTAAGAGCATGATGACAACATTAAAGAGGGAAGTCCTCAAGAGAGACATAGATGTATTTGAAGAGTGTGTCATTTTTCAACTACTTGGTGATAACCAGGTGTGTGGAGCACTAGGGTATGATATGAAATCGGGATGTTTCATCCATTTCGTGTGCAAAGCAGTGATCATTACCACAGGAGGCTGTGGCCAGCTCTATAAGAACTCCACAAATGCACAGGGCACTACGGGAGATGGATTAGCTTTAGCTTACAATGCAGGAGCAGAGCTGCAGGACATGGAATTTGTCCAGTTCTTTCCCACTGCACAGTGTTATCCGCGATTATTGAAATTGAACCCGTGTTTTCCCTCCATGCTGCGGTATAAAGGGGGATGCAGGCTCTACAACAATGAGGGCACTGAGTTCATGAAGGAGAAAATGGTAGACTGGAGGTTTAAAGCAACGCGGGACGTAATATCAAAGGCCATATACACTGAAATTAAAGAAGGGAGAGGTTCCCCTCATGGTGGGGTTTTCATGGATGTTTTACACTTATCAGAAGATGATATTGTTGAAACGTTTTCTTTCGCCCATATGTTTGAAAACCTCTTAAAAATGGGCATAGATTTAAGGAAAGACTCAATTGAAACCACTGTTTCTGCTCATTTTTTAATGGGCGGCATCAAAGTCAATGAACACTTTTCTACCTGTGTTGATGGGTTGTTTGCGGCTGGAGAAGCTATTGCAGGGATACATGGAGCTAACAGATTACCTGGAAACGCGTTGAGTGAAATCCTGGTAACAGGACATGAAGCTGGGTTACATGCAGTTGAATATGTTAAAACCTGCAAAGGTTGCAAACGTGGCAAGATCGATATAGAATGGATTTTGCAACTCATGGAAAGGAAAAATGGCAAAAGTCCAGTTGCTCTCAAAAAGAAGATACAGGAAATTATGTGGGAGTACGTAGGAGTTATCAGAGATGGTCCAGGATTAAAAAGGGCCTTGAAAGGGTTTGAAAATATAAAATGTGACCTGGAGACCATGTCTGTGTCCACAAAAACGTTAATTTGGAACAAAGAGTTAGTGGATGCGCTTGAGGCTGGGTTCATGTACACTGTAGCAGTATTGATAGCGAATGCTGCTGACTACAGGCTGGAATCCAGGGGCTCCCATTTCAGGAGCGACTATCCAGAGACTGATAAGAACTGGCTGGTCAACATTATCTTGGAAAAAGGTGAAATCAAGACAAGAAATCCACGGGTTACCCGCATTGACATGGAGGGATTGCATGGATGAATCTGTTGTTTTTGTTATGAGGTTCAATCCTGGTTCGGATGCAACACCAGTATTCCAGAAGTACTTAATACCATACGATCCCCAGAAAACAGTATTAGATACTCTCCAATACATATACGAACATGTGGACAGATCACTTGCATTCAGGGGGGCATGCCAATCAGGGGTGTGCGGTGTATGTGGTGTAAAACTAAATGGGAAGCCCTGCCTGGCGTGTGCAACCTACATGGCCAGAAAAATGAAGATAGAACCTCTTTCAGGACATAAAGTGATCAGGGACCTCGTTGTGGATTACAATGGAGAAAAGAGGTAACGTGGAGGTCGCCATCTTCCATCTCTCTTTTTTTTTAGCCCGAAATTCCCTGATAGTTTGAACATCTGGAGTCAGCGCATTGGGAAAACTGACTAAAATTTCTTGCAGTACCTCATCAAAGGATGCCACAATCTTTTTATTCAGTACATTTATTACCGCTTTCTCTACTCTCTCGTCTAATGGTATTTTTTCCCAAAAAAGGAATCAAAAAGGGTTCCTTAACCACCATTTATGGCCAGTAACTTTCCCTTTGCCATTTCTCACATCAATCAACACAAAATCGTCATCTAAATGTTCTTTCATAATTTTTCCAATATTCTTTTCTCCCCTCAACAAAACACCGTGTTTGTTGAGTTCTGGAATCACTCCATTCAAAATGTACTGATATGGTATTGGTTCCCCTCTTTCTGCAATCAATTTCTTGGCTGTCTCTATAACAATTCTCTCATACTTTTTTCTGTCAAATTCAGGCTCTGCTACGAGCTTCTTTAGCTTCTTGGGCTTAAGGAATCTTATGTAGTAATCTCCAATTGCACTTTCATAGGGATGCAATAATCCCTTTGCTGAAGCTCTTGCAGGTGGTTGATAAATTATCTTCTCAAGAGAGAACCCGGACGAAACAACAGCTCTTATTATACAATTCCAGATTCTCATATCTGTGTTGTGAAATGTTACCGTCATATATCTTCCAGGCTTCAACACTCTGTATATCTGTGCGAAGGCTGCATGTAGCATTTTTTCGTATAATTCACAATTCTTATTTCTCTCAGGGCTATCACTGATCACGATTTCGTTCTCAAAATCAACATCAAATCTTAACCAAGATGACCACATATAATCAAGCTCAAAATATGGAATGCTGTCGCCATAGGGTGGGTCTGTAAAGACATAATCAACACTATTGTGCGGTATGAAATCAGTCAGTTCCAGTACATTTGCTGTTTTAATCAGAATATTCTTGTTAGCTACCAAATCACTGAATTCATCAGCTTCATCAAAGCGTCTGATTAGGCTGTTTGACTCTTTTTTCCCTCTTAAAATCTTTTTGAATCTGTTCCTAAAGCAATTCCAGAGGTTTACTTCAAAATGCTTAGGAGGAATCCAGTACCCTCTTGTGGCCCAACTTCCCACCTCTTGGGTTCTCTTTATTTCTCCAGTTTGTCTCCCTCTTCTTTCTATGACAAAAACCAATTTGCTTGCCTGAGGAAGAGTGCTTGAGAACACAAATCTCATCATTTCTTTCGAAAGTTCATCTTCAATTTTCTCAATCGCATCATGCAGCACTGAAAGCCCTATTAAAGCTCTTTTTGTAAATAGATCAGAGACCTTCATTCCTTTATGGACATTTATCCTTGTATTCCAGATTAATTCATTATCAGGAAACCAATAGGGGATTTTCATATCATCGATTTTGTCCAGTAATTGCAGATCGTTTTTGTTGATGGGTTCCCTTTCAAATGTCTTGCCGCCGCAGTGAGGACATTTATACCAGACTTTGGTTGGTAATTCAGAATCATTCTTATCAGTTTCCCAAATAAGATGTGATGCAGTGACTTCGTACTTACAGCACCTGCATGTGGTTTTATAAAATGACAATATCTCATCTTTCACGTTTTTTCTAATAGTATCATATGCTCTTTTGAATTTTTTTATGTCGATTGGCATTGCGGTCATTCTTGTGATAAAGGTTGCCATTGGATCCAGATCAACTGCAATAGCTTTTCTCCCTAATTTCAGTGATTCTATAGCAGTCACCCCGCTTCCACAAAAAGGATCCAGCACAATTTCTCCTTCTTTTGAATAGGTTTTGATGTACTCATTGACAATATTGTGAGGTTTTCTTGCCCAGTATTTATGCATCAAATACATTGAAGTATGAGTTTTTGGTACTAGTGCAGAATTTATGCGATCCATTATTCTTGAAGACAGATTATCACCTTATTAGGCTTTTCCTTATGACCAATGGGTAACTTACCCTTGAGTAACCCTAGTTCATACATCTTGTTATTTCAGTCTTTCACACTAGTCTTTGAATTTGTGGAGTTTTCTACTTGAAAGTTTTTCAAACTTGAAAATCTACCCTCTCTGATAAACCTTGATATATTTATCTAGAGTTTCTCGCCAGGCGGGGAATTCTTCAGGCCTTCTGGGATATCGTTCATAATGATCTTTCACATGTCTCATGAGCGTGAATGCTCGATACATCCGGTACAGGAGTCTTGGACTTCTCCAATGTTCAAGAAATGTCTGTAGTATCCCATCTCCTTTATAGGGGGTTTTTCCTTCCATCAGTTGTTGAAGCTCATCATCAGTAATCACATTTTTCAGAAAATAGTCTAATTCCTCATCAGATAAAGATACCAAGAAATCTCTTGCCACAATCAAAACTGCATGCTTTTTCCCATATTCTCTGGCAAAATCATAGTTGTACTTCCACATTCCTCTTGTAGAAACATCATTGTTCTCTACAGCTTCTGCTGAAGTGCTCGCTGCCAAGTATCCTGCTGTGACAGCAGGGGCAATTCCCCCACCAGTCAAGGGATTCACATGGCTGGCAGCATCTCCGCACACCAGAAACCCTGGATAAACCATAGATGGGAGTGGTCTTCCCAAAGGTACTAACCCAAATCCAGGAAATTCTCTTCTCTTAATCTTGGATTTAATACCCAGAGCTTCTATCGCTTTTTCAAGCGTTTCCTCAAGAGACGTTCCACCTTGCTCTAATCCGCCAGCACCCACATTGAGCTCATATTCACTCTTGGGAAAGCACCACACATAACCTGAAGGTAAAATATTCTTATCCAGAAGGAGCATAGCATATTCCATTTCAATAGGTTCCTCCAGGATGAGATTCTCTTTGTATGCTAATCCCAGGAATTGAGGTTCAGAAAAAAGCTTCCTTCGCAAAACAGAAGAAACACCACTGCAGTCTATGGTAACTGTGCTGTAGATAATGGAATCTTTTGTTTCAACCCCTCTTACTGAAGATTCCACAACAGAGCTTTTCACAGTTTCGTGGCAAACTTCTGCACCCTTATCCAGTAAATTCTCAAGCATGGTCTGTCCAACCTGCCATCGATCTATCATGCAGGTAGGACCTGTAATACGAGATGTATGTCCAGATGAAGAATAGATCTCCAGCCCTCTTAAAGGATAGCAATCAATAGAAAGATTGAACTCATTTCTTAGCCAATCAACTATTCTCTGCGGCGTCATTTCGCCGCATATTTTCCTGCCAATGAATTCTCTTTCATTTTTCTCCATAATGCAGACATTCAGATTCCTTTTTAAAGCAGTGAGCCCTGCAACAGCACCTGCCATACCGCATCCTACAATAACAACATCATATACCTCTTTTGGATCAGTTTTTCCCACATAACTTGATTTATTTTCCCCAGACCATTTCCAGGGACCAGAATTCTCCGGTTCAGGGGTTATCTTCCTAAAGAAACGAAAGAGACTATAACCTGCAGCCATACCCATTACTGCTAGAACAACCTTTTTGAGAAAATCTCGTCTGGTCAAAGACTCTTTTTCTAGCATCAATACAAGTTTCCATTTGATGCATAAAAGGATTTCTCCCATCTAAGGAACATAACGCAGATTACAAAGTAAAATAGAATTTGTTGGAAAAATCGGTGTGCAAAATGTTAGAGTTACAATTTAGGCAATAAATCCTCCCGATCTTCTTGTTCTTTTTGATGGCCTTCAGTCATTCCGGAAAGGTTTCTGTTCGCTTCACTACCCAAGTCATGGTCACAACTCGTCAAGCAGCTCTTTGACAGAAGTAACTTCCTTGACACGACCCGCTTTGATATCTTGGTCGCTCTTGTGAAGTGCTTCCATCGTTTTTGAATTATTGAGAATCTCAACTGAATCAATGAGTGCTTCAACATCTTCTCGTGTAACCATTTTCTCTTCTATCCTTTTTAGAGCTTCATATATATCTTGAATTGTGGCCAATTCGGGCATATTTTCCTATTGAGACCTAGTCCTATATAAGGATTGTGACTTACATGTTCTTCGTGCAAGAGATATACGCACGATATTTGATCAGAAGCTCCACTCCCACCCTTTAAGAACAACCCCTTCAGAATTGTTGGGAGCTGGAACTAAAAAAACTGAAGATGAAGATCTAACGAGGTGAAAACTTAATTTTTTTCTACCTTTAGCAGATTTGAATATGCAGTCAAAGGATTTCCTCACGTGGTCGTCTCTAGTGCCTGGTGTCAAATGTACAAAAAAAGGTCGTTAGGTTTATAAGCACCTGAGCATAGACACACAGGAGTAAAATGACTCCAGTAAGCACAGTAAAGGATATCGGATACAAAGTGCTCAGCACAAATGAAGATGGTACTCCAAAGCAAGTGTTACGCTGTTTCATAAAGGAAGGGGAGTACGGTAAGTTTATCTCTTTAGAAAAGCACTGGGTACAGAAGATCAATGGAGACAATATAGAAACTAAATGGGCCAGATGGTCTGTCAATTTCCCCTACAATAAAGATGATGCGTTACGACTTTCTGGATTTATTGGAGAATTAGTTGAAGACGCCATAAATAATGAATTCGCTGAGTGAAGCTGGAAGAAATTATTCTTTCACTCCATCTCTTTTAGTATACATTTAAAGGATTCTCAATTTGTAATGCCCTTTAAAGGACCTTGCACATCGTAATTATAAGGCAGTCAGCCCCCCAACTCTTCACAACCACACCAATATGGAAAAGGTTAAAAAGGTGAAAAGAGAGAAGAGAAAGTGATACCATGATTGTTGTTAATACAGAAACTATCACAGGCAGAAAGATCACCGAAGTCCTGGGAATGGTGCGAGGAAATACCATCAGAGCCAAACACATGGGAAAGGATATCATGGCCGGGCTGCGGCACATGGTAGGCGGAGAATTGATAGAGTACACAGAAATGCTCTCCGAAGCTCGAGAAGAAGCCTTGAACAGGATGATTACAGAAGCTGAAAAGCTGAAAGCTGATGCCATCGTTAATGTGCGGTTAACTACCTCTGCTGTTTCTGGAGGAGCTGCTGAGATCCTGGCTTATGGAACCGCAGTCAAATTGGACTAACGAAGGGGTCTCTATGAACTTGTTTGCCAAGATCGGATTTGCGCTGGTGGCTTTCGGTGGATTAATCTTTTTAGGCATGGTTATCTGGACACTGATCCAGGTACTTGTTGAAGTACCCCTCCCCTGGTACATCCAATTAGCAGTGACATCCATTGTTTTGGGATTCATTCTGATGCTTCTGTCAGCCCTGTATGACCGCTACAGAACAGTGAAAACAGAAGAAGTACACGAGAAAGTGTGATATCATTTCTTTCTGGTTGGCAGCTTTGTCTGCCTCTTTTTTTTGACTGGTTCATTGCCGCATAGATTATCCTTTTTCATTTTTTCATTCTTATTTTTCATTTTGATTTTCTTTCTATTTCTCACTAACCTGAACTGAAATCCACATATTTACTGCAAATTACCCTCAATCAACATTGAT
>Ga0209636_10006827_pt1 | contig 11663 bp, 12 predicted proteins | sample DeeMarSWOR152_54_FD_187464 | JGI IMG/M metagenome (GOLD analysis project Ga0209636, IMG submission 187464) | Marine sediment microbial communities from White Oak River estuary, North Carolina - WOR-1-52-54 (SPAdes) (version 2) | ecosystem: Environmental > Aquatic > Marine > Intertidal zone >... | reverse complement strand
AGAATATCTTCGAAATCATCATGAAACCTATACAACTTCTTTACCCAAGCTTCTTCTTCGACAACCTCTTCATACCCCATCTTCTCCAGAGCATCAAAAGCTTTACTCCGCACCATCCAATCCTCATCTTTCTTTAGCAGCGTTAACGCTTCTACCGCCTTTTCATCGCCAATTTTCCCAAGAGCAACAGCAGCACTAGCCCTAACAAGCCTATTCTCGTCATTTAAAACCTCAATAAGTGAATCAACAGCCCTACCATCGCCAATTTCGCCTATAGCCCACGCAGCATCCCTTCTAACCTCACTATCTTCATCCTTCAACGCTTGAATAAGAGCTCCTACCGCCGGTTCCCCAATCCTTTCAAGAGCCCACGCAGCATTCCGCCGAACATCCTCATCCTCATCTCTAAGCGCTTTTACCAAGGATCCCACTGCCATCTCATTTCCAACTTTTCCAAGAGACACAGCCGCAACCTCCCGAACATCGTCATCGTTATCTTTCAAAGCCTGTATCAGAGCTTCTATTGCCATCTCATTCCCAATCTTTCCAAGAGCTTCCGCTACTCCCAACCGAACCTCACTATCAATGTCTTGTAACGCTTCGATGAGAGGCTCAACAGCACGATCATCACCTATTTCCCCAAGAGCCCATGCTGCACCACCTCGAACATCACCAGCAACATCCTTTAACGCTTGAATCAAAGGTTCCACAGCTCCAACATTCCCCATCTCGCCAAGAGCCCACACGCTTTCCCTTCGCGCATCTGTATCTCTATCCTTCAAAACCTTAATAAGGGGCTCAACCGCCGATTCTCCGATATTTTCAAGGATTTCTGCCGCTCTTTCTCTGACACCCCTATCTTTGTCCTTTAAAGACTTAAGCAAAGGTTCAACTGCAGGTTCTCCGATTTTTTCAAGCGTTTCAGCAGCTATTTCTCTGAAACCCTTATCTTTGTCCTTTAAAGACTTAAGCAAAGGTTCAACTGCAGGTTTCCCGATCTTTTTAAGAGCCCACATAGCACTCCGCCGAACATCACCATCACCATCTTTCAACGCCTGTATCAACGGCTCTACAGCCCTAGTATCCCCGATCTCACCAAGAACCTTCACTACCTCACTCCGAATATAACTACCCTCACTCATGTTCACTAAAACTTGTACCAACGGTTGAATAGCTCGAATATCCCCGATCTCACCAAGAGATCTTACAGCAATCCATCGAATACTCTCATCCTCATCTTTCAACGCTTGTATCAACGGTTGTACAGCCCTAGTATCCTCGAGCTCTCCGAGAGCCTCTAAAACCTTCCTCCGAACACCCTCGTCATCATCTTTCAACGCTTGTATCAACGGCTCTACAGCCCTAGAATCCCTGAGCTCTCCAAGAGCTTCCGCTGCTTTCCACTGAACATCTCTGCTTTTCTTATACTCCAACGCTTTTATTAAACCCTTAACATCCTTTTCTAACTTCATCTTTTGTACATTAGGCTTTAAAAAACTCAATCTATCCAAGACCCCCTTGCTAGAAAATAGCAAAAAAAATCATGAAAAACTTACAAAAAAAATCCGTGAATGTAAAAACTGACACATCCCTTGGATTTATAAGGATTTCTATTCAAATCCAAAAAAATCAAAAAAACTCGCATAAAAAAGCTTAAATCCCAGTATTAAATAACAATACACTCCCCCATCCCAATAACTTCAAGGAACGGGAGAAATAAAAGTGGCGATTAACAAAAAATAAATTCGACAAGAAAAAAATCAGAAAAAAAGAAAGCCAAAAGCCCAATAAAACCATAATCAATCTAAAATCTGAGGTATTATAATCCAAACAACAGACCAATTCCCCTCATCATCCCTCTCCAAACAAACAACCCCGCCCTTCTTGAAATCTACCACTTTTCGATCAGGATCACCGCAAACCAAAAGCCCGCTAAGCCTGCTCAAATAAGGTAAATGACCTACAAGCATAACATTACCGCTCTCTTCTCTCAATCTCTCCTTCCATATGTTTGGATCGTCTAAAGGCTTCAAACCATCAGTTTCCTTAACCCCTTCAGAAGACTCAACCACTTCACCCAACTTCTCAGCAGTTTGCTTAGCACGCAACTTGCCACTATGCAAAATCCTAACCACTTTAATGTGCAATCCATCCAGAAAAGCTGAAACTTTTTCCAAACTCTTCCAACCCTTATCAGAAAGAGAGCGAGTAGGATCTTCCTCCTCTCTCTTAGCCTCTGCATGTTGTACAAGATACAATCCCATAATAATCCCCTCCATTTTCAATAATTTATTTATACCTATATTCTATTTTTCCCCTCTTTTTCTAAGTATTTTTTAATGCGTTTCTCCATCTTCGTTAATTCGTCTTTTACTCCCATTTCTTTACAAAATTTTTTCAAATATTTCATGTCTAAACTAGCTAACTGTCCACATAAATACCTTAACAGCATCTTTAATATCTTGTTCACTACCAAACAATAATTTATTAGCAATAACGTCTTCTGGGGAAGCTATGTATATTCTCGTATTTAAGTGACTAAAAGACAATTTTCTCTCCAAAGTTTGTTCATCTCTTTTATCATAAACTCCCTTGATATCCAACCTCAACATAGATCTTTTATCTTGAATAGTAGAATGAGATTTTTCTCTGAATGCAGATCTTACATCTTCTATACTAACAAAAAAGTCGTTTACTCTTAAAAAATCTAAAAATCTAATTATCTCCTCTTCTTTTTTAATATTAAGTATCATATCAATATCCATAGTGGTTCTAGGAACACCGTGAAAAACAACAGCTAACCCTCCAACAATAACATACTCTATTTCTTCTTTGTTTAAAAAACTACAGACCATAGATAGCAACTCATCTATTGTCCGCATTCATACTTGCCCCGCTGATTTTTAAAGCAAAGTTGATAAGGTCTAATCCTTGTTTAAAGGTCTCTATATTAGAAAATTTCCTCGCTCTTAAAGCATCCTTTATCCACATTTCCTCCCTAGTTTCCCTTATTTTTTCCCTAAACTCTTCAAGATTCTCCCTCAATTTTTCTTTCTCAATAACCTTACTCAACTACTAACCCTCTTGTAACCACATCTAAACCTATTATAAAACTAACTTCTTTTTGAATTTCACCATTTTATTTGAGAAATAAAAGCCCTAAAACCTTAAAATACACAAACAGTTAGAGGCCAAGAGCTATATAATTTTTGCAAAATTAAACCTCTACAACCTCCATCCTTTCTATGAAATCTTCTAATTTTTCACCCCGATCCTCCGAAACCAAGTTTAAATGTTCAACCTCTAACGGGTCAAGATCTAAAAATCTGCAGGCTACAACATCCACACCTAAAGCATCAACGCTAAAAATCACCTTATCCTCAGCATCCGCAATGTTCAAATCAGGCTTCACCACTTGAGCAATATCCGCGACCACCTTATCCACCCCTAGAGGATGATAAACCTTGCTTTTACGCTTCTCAGGTAAAAGCCCGAAAAGATTCTTCAAAGCACAAGTCAAACGAGTCGAGGGGTGGGTGCCAACCTTTGGAACATTGACTAAAACACCTGCATTAAAAACCATCTTAGGAAATTCGATCTCATCAAGCACATGAGGTCTAGGAACATTCACAAGAATATGACCATCCTCTGAAAGATCAATGGCCCTCACACGACCCTCAAAACGCTCTAAAACCCTATTAATACCAAGCTTTTCAAACTGCTTCGGAGGATTATGAATCCCACTCCAACTCTCACCAACAAACACCGACTCACAACCCTTCAAAAGAAAATCAAAAACACTCACCAAAAGATCCATTGAAGGATGATAAAACCCGCAAATATTAGGCTTAACTAATGCCAGATTAGCAGGTTTAAGTCCAAACCCAACCTCTTTAGACAAATCTGGAAGATTCCGAATAGCATAATCGAGATCACAGACCAATACAGGATTAAAACCCACCAATCCTCCTCAAAAAAACACCAAAAACTCACCTTTAATATACCTTTTCTTTTTCAATATCTACCCTTAAAATCTTCAACATAACCTGAAAAAGTCAAACACTAAACTATTTTAAAAAATAAAAAAACCTTAAGAAACTAAACCGTTTTACCGAAGGTGAGCAAGAAAGCCCCAGCCCTTTAGGGTAGAGAGTATGTCAGCAATAAACACCAAATCAAAACCACGCAAAAAAATAAAAATAAAAACCAACCCCCTAATAAAACAATACATAAAACCCCAATAATAACCCTAGAAACCCGGGAAAAAACAACAATCGGAAGAAAACACCCGATCGAAAAATATATCGACATGTGGACCTCAGACAACGAAATTTACGCCTTAACAGGACACAACATAATATACGAAATATTAACCCATATAAAAAACAAAAACAGCCTAGATCAAATCATTAGCAAAATTTCGGAAACATACAAAAAAGAACAAATACAAAAAGACATCGAAAAAACAATACAAAACCCTAAAAAAGATCCTAAAATAACAAAAAAACCTAAAAATAAATGATTTTATCTCAACTTACTGGATATTCTCTTTCTAGTTTTTATTTCAATTTTCGGTTTCTGATAGTTCCCATTCTTCTAGTTTTTCTCCGCAGTTTGGACATTTACCTTTAATTTTCAACCATTCTCTCAAATGAGAACGATGAGCATAAACATCGCAACAAGGAGTTTTTACAAAATCACTTAAAACAGGAAAATTGCAAATAATACATGTTCGAAACTCTTCTTTACAATTCTCACAAGAAAGAGAACCCGCCTGTATTTCAGCATCACAATAAGGACAATACAAAACAAGCGGAACTTCTTCCACTATTTCAGCTTCAGCCACCAAACTAAGATCTTCATCATCCTCATCCCTAAACTTAACAAAACAAACGAAAATACTAACTACCAATATAACAATCAATATTCCCACAATATTGCTATAGATTTTTTCCTTCTCACTCGAGTAATAAACCTTAAGCTCTGGCGCATTTCCACCACCATACCATTCACCCTCCTTGCTATCAAAATGAATTCTATTCGTGGATGTGGTCGGGTTTTCTATCTTTAATGCCCACGAGTAAACAATATGATCTCTAACATCAGATGAAACATTCCACTCATACCACTTATTATCATCAGCTACATACTTAGCATCCGTATTTCTTGAAGCATAATCAGGTTTATTATTATAAGTTAAATGATACTCGCTCCAAGTCGTGTTAGCAACCTTATGAACTACTATAATTCGATCGCTATAAACATACCTTGCTTTCAATCGCAATATTGCCCCGTTTATCTCTGCATCACTAGGCAAATTCGATAAATCAAACTTAACGAAAATTATATACGAATTACCATCTAACTTCAAAGATGTCTCTGCTCCATATTTACTATCAGGATGAGCCTCATTAACATAAGCATCAGCTGTAGCTTTCAACGTCCTACTACCAGCTTGAAAATAAGAAAAAACTAAAAATAAAGGCAAAAGCAATAAAACCAAAACTAACAACCAAGCCCTCCTCACAGACTAATACCCCCCTCTAAACCAATAAAACCATCAATTACACAACTACCACGAAAGTTATAAAATTTATCATCAATCACATCCCTGTCTTGAAGAATGGCCAGACCAATATCTCAATAGAAACGAAGAACAACCACAATAAAAAGGTTAATCCTGTTTGAAAAACTGTTTTTTCTTTGATTATGGGATCTCCCATTCTTCCAATTTTTCCCCGCAGTTCGGACATTTACCTTTAATTTTCAACCACTCTTTCAAATGAGAACGATGGGCAAAACTTTGACAACAAGGAGTTTCTACAAGACTTTCTAAAATTGAAAAATTACAAACAATACATGTTTGAAACTTCTCCCCACAATTTTTACAAGAAATAGCGCTCCTCTTTACAAAAGCGCCACAAATAGGACAAGGCAAGGTATAAAAATATTTTTTCACCATTCTAATTTTATCCCATTTTGCGGAAACAATTATGAAAATAGCAAAATATAGAAAAACTATAGATAACCATAAAACAGAAAATCGACTACTAAATCCTGAACCATCATTCGGTGTACTAACGGACGTAGTCTCGGGTTCTATAGGAAAATTAGGATCACCAAACGCTGGAGCCTTAATTAAACAAACACCTGCGAAAGAACCCGTAAGGATGTATCCACCATCATTAATCTGCATAACAGAATAACCCCTATCCCAACCAGGACCACCATACATTTGATGCCACTCAAAATCACCGGTAGAATTGGTTTTAATCAACCAAATATCCTCATCTTCACGAGCACTAAAAGAGTTCGAATGGCCAACAATTATGTATCCTCCATCTGTAGTTTGCTCAACACAATGACCCATATCATCTAAATTTCCCCCGTAGTTTTTACTCCAAAGCTCATTTCCATTTTCATCAGTCTTAACCAACCAAACATTCCGATTTTCAGGTCCATAACCTGTTATAACATATCCACCATCACTAGTTTGGTCAAAATAAAAACACTCTTCATAGCTGCTTCCTCCGTAAGTTTGATGCCAAATGATAGCTCCGTTTTCATCCGTTTTAATCAACCAACCATCCCTACCACCAGAACCGTATAGTTCCGTAACTCCCCCTAAAATATATCCTCCATCAGAAGTCTGCTTAACACAATAACCCTTATCCCAATCATCTCCTCCATAAGTTTTATCCCATACTTTATTACCACTCTCATCAGTTTTGATCAACCATAAATCACTAGAACCAGAATGACCTAAACCGTAAGATTGTGTATCGCCAATCAAGACGTATCCTCCATCAACTGTCTGTTGAACACACAACCCCGAATCATGAAAATCCCCTCCAAATCTCCTATCCCATTCCTTAGTCCCGTTTTCATCCGTTTTAATCAACCAAACATCATCATATTCAATTTCACCTACAATTATGTATCCTTCATCATTAGTCTGCTGAACATACCAACCTCTATCAGAGCTTATTCCTCCATAAGTTTCCTCCCATACTTTATTACCACTCTCATCAGTTTTGATCAATAAAACATCGCCACTTCTATCACCTGTTATAATATATCCTTCATCAGAAGTCTGATCAACACAATAACCATTACCCGCTCCCAAAGTTTTTTGCCAATCATCATCATTTCTCGATTCAATTGCCGTTTGATCGGAATAAGCAGAACTATTATTTGGAAATACTTTTGTTGATTGAAACACGCATACTAGAGGAACAGTAAAAATAAAAAGTACTAATATCGGTTTTATTTGTTTATTCCTCCCCATACAATCTAAAACCCTTAAAAAACCCCTAAACCCCCTTAAAACCATTAATCATCCCTCATAAAACATAAAACAAAATAGAAACCCAAATATAAAAATCTTAGTATATTTGAGTCTAAGCCAAATCCAAATAACATAAGCAAAAGCAACTAAAAAAGAAAAAAAGAAAAAACAGGAACAATTCCACCAAATTCAATCATAAACAGACATTAAACCCGATTGAAAATGCTAAATCGCAGAAAAGCTGGGTAAAAATTGAAAGAGAATAAAGAAGAAAAAACAGAAAATTTAGAAGAGTTTCCAGAAATAGAAGAAAGAATTTTACTCATGATAGAAGAAGGTTACAACACCTTTGAGAAAATACTCAGAAGACTCCACGGACTATATCCAGCCTATCTAGAAGAAATATTACAAAAACTAACTAAAAAAGGTAAAATAAGCAAGAAAAACTACGCCAAGGAATACAAACTAACATTTCCAGGTGAATACCGTAAAAAATTGGATGAAATAACTAGAATAATAGACCGAGAATATGAAACTTTCGCTGAAAAGTTTCCACCACCACATCCACTAGATTTCGAATGGCGATTCTCGCTAAACTCTTTAAAATTCCTTTTCAAAAACATTTTCGAAAACCACTCCCTCCAAAACAAAAAAATCCTATTCCTAGGCGCTCCAAGTGTAGGGCTCTATTTTCTCGTCGCAAAAAAACACCTAAACTTAACAACAACAAACATAACAATAATAGACAAAAATCAGGAAATAATCAACCTAATACGAGAAAATTTCGAAAATTCTTCTGCCCTACCCCTTGATCTACAAGATCCATTACCGAAACAAATACCGAAAGAACATAACATAGTCACAATAGACCTTCCATGGTATAGCGACTACTACAAACTATTCATCTCCAGAGCAACACAACTAATAGACGAAAAAGACGGTTGGATATACGCAGCCCTATTTCCAATGTACACAAGACGGCTTGCAATCTACGAAAGAGCAGAAGTAATAAACCACTTTATCACAACAGGATTCTCACCCCTAGCCATCTTCTTATCAGTCCTCCAATACAAAACACCAACCTTTGAAAAACAAGCCCTAAAAACCGCAGGCATAAACAAAGAAAAACAAAAAACCATGGAAAAATGGCGCTACGCCGATCTCATAGTACTTAAATCAACAGGAAAACTGCGTCCCCTAGTAACAGGAAAAGTTATTCTAGAAGAAACAACAGAATGGAAAGAAATCACATTCCCCCACAAAAAAATAAAATTAAAAATCAACCCCTTAATAAAACAATACATTAAACCCCAAATAATAACCCTAGAAACCCAAGAAAAAACAATAATCGGAAGAAAACACTCCACAGAAAAATATATCGACATGTGGACCTCAGACAACGAAATTTACGCCTTAACTGGACACAACACAATATACGAAATACTAACACACATAAAAAACAAAAACAGCCTTGAACAAATTATTAGCAAAATTTCGAAAACATACCAAAAAGAAAAAGAAGAAATACAAAAAGACATCGAAAAAACATACAAAACCCTAAAAAACATGCTAAAATAACAAAAAAACTAACCGTTCTACAAGTAGATTAACGGCGATTAAGATGAATAAAAACCTTGAAAAAATCATAAACACTCTCAAAAGTTTAGAAGAAACAATAAGAAAAGATTATAAGGCAGAAATTATCGGGGTTTTTGGTTCTTATGTGAGGGGAGAGCAGAAAGAAGGTAGTGATGTAGATATTCTTGTAAAATTTCTTGAAGGAGCCACACTCTTTGACCTTGTTGGACTTGGAGACTTCCTTGAGGAAAAACTCAGAGTCATGGTAGATATAGTTTCAGAACGAGCATTAAGACAAGAGATAAAGGAACAGATCCTTGAAGAAGTAGTGACAGTATGAAAAAAGACTACAAACTTTTCCTGACATTCTCCCACTTATAGTTTTAAGCTTTGGCATGGGCTAACAATTCCAGGTTGATCAAGATTGAAAAATCGGGTAGAATTCCCCACTCTTTTAAATCTTCGCCTTCCAAATGAAGCTCAATCGCCTCTTTAATATTGGCCACCACTTCATCTAAAGTTTCCCCTTGGGAAACCACAGGCAAATCAAGACACTCAGCAACGTAATATTTCTCCCCCTTGAAAATTTTAACTTGAACAATTCGCTTCATGGCAATCATTTCATGTGAAAACAGCTATTTATTTTTACCTCATTTTATACTCAAACCCAGTTAAAAATTAAAAAACTGAAAAACTAAGACGAGTTTTGTAAAAATAGGCTTTTAAAAAACCTGATTGTTAGTTCCCTGTAAAAGAATACTTTGTTTACTTATTTATACACTTTATCTCTTTGGTGGATTCGCCTGATATCTGTTTTATTTTTTCTTCTTCATCCAGAAAATTTACAGCAAATATCCTCATTCTTGACTTTTCACTACTTAAAAAAACTCCACTAGCAAACACCATACCTATCCTGCCCCTTCAAGAAAATTCATAAGTGTCTTTTCCCTTTTTTAAGCACTCCTCTTTCTTTTTCAAGTATAGGTGGTTTTATTTTAATCTTACCAATATCAAAATATGCCCAAGAATAACGACTAACAACAAGGAAAAACTCCATCTAATTAATAAAAATAAAAAACGCTTAAAAAAGAAAGAAGCCTAAGATGATCTAGACGCTTTTGTTTCTTGTTTAAGACCATCCTAGACTCCTAGAATTTTTTTACTTTTCCAGATTCTGGTTGGATTTCAACTGTAGTGATAGAAAAATATATTCTAGAGGTATGTGTACTTACCAATTGCGCCTTCTCCAGGTCCAGAGACTGGTGGCACGATCGGCGCAGCATGACCTACCCCATTACCGTCATCGTCATAAAGCGGAGTCTCACCCCGACTGTCGTGAGTACTTGCATAGTTAAAAGCCTCAACCATGGAGATCCCAGAGATACCGTCCGTATCGGCATCTACCGCGACACCGCCAGGTGTCTGCCCGTTGACCGCGCTCATGAAGTGGTAAGTGAACTCATTATAGGTGCCTTCAGTATCAGCAGACCACGATGGTTCATGTTCACCGCAAGCAGTTAAAATGACCCTATTAGGCCCACTAAGATCTCTAACGAACCCTCCGGAAAAGCACTGCTCCATGACAACAATAATCCTAGCATAATTATCTCCAAAAGCATCCAGCATAGCCGCTAGGTCGTCATCGTAGAGCTTCGCATTACCCCAAAGGTTAAGCGCTTCATCAAACGCCAAAGTATCAACCTTATCACCGTCACTGTTAAAATCTTTATTGTAAGTAGCTTCGCTAAAGAAATCCACCTCATCTCCACCTAAATCAACCCTGCCGCTTCTAAGATAGACACCATAAGGGTCAGCCGGCCAGAAACCGGACCCATGATCGTTAGTATATATAAAAAGAGTATCATACCAAGTCATCTTAGCTTGAAGTTCGTTAAAAACTGTTTGTATGTTGGCAACTGTCGCCGAATAGTTCACAGGCATCTGCGCATCTAAAGCAACCCCATCAGCATAAATGACTTTGATATTATCAGGCTCATAGCTGTACTCATTTATCAATACAGAATACATAAACTTCATATCATTCCAATATCTATAATGGTTATTACCAGCGTCTATACCACCACTTATCAGCACAGCATACCTATCTGGAAGATAGAACTGCGGCGGTATTATTATGATATCTCTTATAAAAGAATAGTAAGGATAAATTGACGGAGAGATCACTTTATACCCTCTGAACTCTATCACCGGTCTATCTGGACCAGGATAACGAGACGCCTCTTCACTAGACGCTCTCACTATACCATCAACTTCAACCAAGGATCCACTATACTTCGTAGAATTAATCTTAATATCACCAATTAGCGGTAAATAAGTATCATTAGGCATCTCTAAATTAAGCAAAACCAAATCAAGGCTAGAAACCAGCATCGGCCCCGAAGCATTTACATAATAACCCTGAACTTGAACCTCCTCGCCAACGAAATCCTCCCAATTAGACCAATCTCCACCAAAAAGATCAGGAATTTGAAGAGCTCCTTCCTCTTCTTCTTCATGAACTTGTGTCCAATAGTAATACTGCCCCACATTCAAAGCAATAAGAAAAACAACCAGAACCGCCAAAAAAGTCGACGTAGAACCCATATACACCAATCCTCTATATAAGTCTGATCAATCAACTAATTACTCAACCTTTTAAAGTTTATTTCAAATGAAAATAGTTAGAAAAACGTTAACTGTTATGTTGAATATTCGCGCGTGATGTCAACTAAGTTTATCGAGTTTACTTGTCTTGCTGACAAGATTGCAGCAGTTAATGCAGTTACGATAGCGATGA
>Ga0209636_10006826_pt1 | contig 11663 bp, 13 predicted proteins | sample DeeMarSWOR152_54_FD_187464 | JGI IMG/M metagenome (GOLD analysis project Ga0209636, IMG submission 187464) | Marine sediment microbial communities from White Oak River estuary, North Carolina - WOR-1-52-54 (SPAdes) (version 2) | ecosystem: Environmental > Aquatic > Marine > Intertidal zone >... | reverse complement strand
CCGGCTTTGGCAAGACAGAAATATCCTCTTGGGTCTTAAATAAATATTTGCAAGAAATACCTTGCTTGTACAGTTGACGGAACGCTCACTCAGGGACGCTGAGCTCGATCATTCATAACCCACTACGTAGGCCTGCCTTTCACTCTATTTGCTCCTTAGCTCCCCTCCCACATGAAATTCTCGATCAATTCAATGTATATATAGTACACTATGAGAGACATCTCCCGGGGTTTTATGTCACGGATTCATTAACGCAGGTGCTGAAAGCGACATAAGGATTCTTTCCTATGAAAATAGGGTACCCTTGCATAAATCTGAGTTTGGGCTGTAAGAGTGATCGGACATTTCGCCTCAAGTCCTACACCGAGGAACGCTTGATCCGAACTGTCCAGAATAACCTGAACTGTACCGAGGAAATTCTCTGGTTTAATGTGAAACACCACATCCTCTTTTTTCGGATCACCTCCGACCTGATTCCCTTTGCCTCCCACCCCATCTGTCAATTTCACTGGCAGGTCTTTTTTCAGGACAAGTTTCGGCAAATCGGGGACTTCATCAAAAGGCATGGTATCCGAATATCCATGCATCCCGATCAATTCACCCTCATCAACTCATTGGATATTGGGGTATTTGAGAGAAGCCTTAAGGAACTAAGCTATCACACACAGGTTCTGGATTTAATGGGCCTCGACACTTCTGCCAAAATACAGATCCATGTTGGCGGTGTCTACGGAGACAAGGAAAAGAGCATTACGAGGTTCATAGAACGATTTGTGCTGCTCGATGAACGCATGAAGAAAAGACTCGTTGTGGAAAACGATGACCGGAGCTACCGGGTAGAAGATTGCCTTCGGATCCATGCAGAGACGAGGATTCCCGTGTTATTCGATGCCTTCCACCATGAGGCCAATAATTCAGGAAAAACAGTACGGGAAGTGTTCGGCCCCGTTTCCAAAACATGGAATCAGGGAGATGGACTCCCGATGGTTGATTATAGCTCTCAGAGGAGGGGTGAGCTAAAGGGGAGACACGCCCAATCCATCGATCCAAAAGCTTTTAAAGAATTCCTGGAAGAGACGGAACCCTTAGATTTCGACCTCATGCTGGAGATCAAGGATAAGGAGAAAAGTTGCCTGAAGGCCATAGAAATCGCATCGGATGACCCAAGATTCAGGAAGGCCCTATGGGAGGCGCACTAGCCTATGGCGGAAGGCCCGCTCGTTCACTACTACGCCAAACGGTTGCGGAAGGTGCTCAAGGGAAGAGAAGTTCGCGTGAAGTTCGGCATCCGGAAGCTAAAACAACTCGAACCCTCCCTGAAAGGCCTTCGCATTCAGGACGTTGAAGCCCATGGAAAGCAGTTCCGGATCCAATTCCCCGATGACAGGGTGCTTCTCGTTCACCTGATGATGTGGGGATCCTGGCGGATCTACCGCAAGGGAGAGGCCTGGGATAAGCCCCCCGATCGAGCCCGTCTCATTCTTCAAACGACGGTCCACGAGGTAGTAGCCTTCTCAACCCCTATCGTCCGACTCTTTACCAATTCCGAGCTTGAAGGGGACCCAAAATGGGGGAACCCGGGACCCGACCCTCTTCGACCCGATTTCTCCCTTAAGCAGTTCTTCCACTTATTAGGAGAACAGCCTGCCCGAGAGATCGGGGAAGCCCTCCTGGATCAACGGGTGATTTCCGGCATCGGGAACATCCTGCGCATCGAGATTCTCTTCCAATCGCGCATTCACCCTCGAAGGCTGGTCAAAAGCCTCTCAGAGGATGAACGGCATGAAATGCTCCGCTGGATACTAAAATTACCCCGCACCTGGATGAAGAATATGGGAAATAAGTCCGACTGGATCTCCATTTACCGGAAAAACGGAAAACCCTGTCCCCGTTGTCGCTCAACCATCGAGTTCTTCCGTCAAGGGGGACGGATCACCTATATCTGCCCGGAATGCCAGCAGCTAATAAGAGAACATAAAAAGAAGTTCACCTCGAGGGGCTAAGCCTCCGTTTGACTCTTTCACAAGAAATACATTGCCTTTGCAGTTGATATGTGAAAGATTATAGTGTGACCCAACCATCATATGGAAAAGACCCGCTAAACCGCACCGACTAAGCGCTCAATGAAACTGCATCGTTCCCGGCGGTCCCGACTCCGCTTCGTTCCGTCCTCTTCGGTGGAAAAAAAGGTGCGGGAAATAGTGCTTCGTGAAGCTCCCCACCCACAGGGTGGGGCTTCCCGGGCACGCAGTGGCGAGCAGAATGCGAGCCAATGAAATCTCATTTTTCTTTATGCCCCTCGACCCATTGGGCCTCTTGACCCATTGGGCTTCTCGACCCCACCTACAAGGCGGGGCTTACGGGGCACTTGCCGGTCACAATCATTACTGAATATAAAGTATTTTATCGGTAACGATTAAAAAAATTCTCATTTTCCCAAGGCGAGGGTGTAGCTTATCTGGTGTTCCGCTATGTGACCGACCGGCGAAAATGATGAGGAACAGGAGGGATTCATATGGCAACGGTAAGAGAGACTGTAGTCCTGAATGCTACCCCTGATGCAGTCTGGCCTTATATCGCTGAACCCGAGAATGTGAGGCAGTGGAGGAAAGACATCACCAGATTCGAGATGATGGATGAAGGCCAGCCACAGGTAGGTCAACGTTTCTCTATTGAGAAGGAGATCGGTGGCAAGAAAAGGCGGTTCGACAGCAGGGTAACGGTGCTGGAGGTGGCACGGAGATTTGCGTTTGAAGCGGAAGCGGCTGATTTCGCGAGAGTTAAGGCTGTATATGAGGTTGTCCCGGAAGGCGATGGATGCAGATTCATCATTGACGAAACAGTAGAGATGCTTCACGGCGGTTTTCTGATGAAGATAATAGATAGGCTGATAATTCAGCGGGGCTTGTCGAAGACGATCAAGGGCTTCTTGGCTAATTTGAGGGAGGTCATTGAGGGAAAGAAGGGTCAAATGAATGCTCCTTAACACCTCGCTCCAACGGGGAGCACTATGATAACCAACCCAAGAATGCAGAGATTGAGATTAGGCTTCACGTGGTGCTATTTGCTAAAGTGCTCAGACTGCTATCTCCTCATTGATACCTCCTATCCGCATTATTTTCCGCAATTCCAGAAAACTATCGCCGGTTTCGGGATAGACATAGCGGAAATCAAGTATTTGCTCTTGACGCACCACCATGATGACCATGCGGGGTTTGCAGCCGAACTGATCAAGAAGACTGGGTGCCGAGTCATTGTTCATCGCAATGCAGTAGCGCCCTTGAGAAACGGGAAGTCAGAGGACAAGATGAAGCCTGTCAATCGTCGGGTGAAGTTCGTCTTTTCGCTCTTTGCGTTGTTTCATCGGCAGTTCACATTCCCGCCTGTGATTCTTGGAGAAAATGATATGTTATTGACGGGTGATGATTTCAATTTATTGCAGATCATAGGGCTTAATGGCAGAATCCTCTATACCCCAGGCCATTCCAGGGATTCTATCTCCGTTGTGCTCTCCGATGGAAGTGCGTTTGTTGGGGATGTGGCAATGAATTTCTTGCGCCTGACCGGGATCAAACACCAGCCGATCTTTGTTGAGGACATCAACATGGTGTATGAAAGTTGGCAAAGGCTTATAGAACAGGGGGCCAAAGTCATTTATCCGGCTCATGGTAAACCCTTTTCTGCACGGGAGCTTGTGCGCTGATCAAGGGGTCACCCATTAAAGGTCACCCTGTCAAAAGAAAAGAGAATTAAGGGATCAAATCTCCATTTGACTCTTTTGCAAGATATAAATTGCCTTTGCAGTTGATATGTGACAGATTATGGTGTTGCCTAACCTATAAGGATTGAGACGACTTGAAAAGTCGCTTCAATCCTTATAGGTTATTCAGGGCGTCTATGCTGGAACTCGCCGCGCCGCTGAACCGTGTCGTTAGCCTGTCAAGCTGTTAAAGTTATAGAAGACAACGCGATATTCGAGACTTACTTATACCACTAGTAGGGAGAAACACATAAATAGAGACTGCTATTGAGATATATTGAAAATGTTTTAAGTTTTTGTGAAATTAGTTACTATTGCCCCAGTCGATTTGGACGAGCTAATCGCGATTCTGCACAATTTAAATTCAATAAGAAGCATCATAATGAACAATAAACTAGAATTAACAGCAGAACACAATTATTCGTTTGATTTCTTAAGAACAGTTGCATTGCTCGGGGTTGTTCTCTATCATACAGCTGCATCGTATAGTTCCCTTGCGCCTTATTGGCCGGTTCATGATACGCATAATTTTATAGGACAAGCTTTAAGAGAACCTTTAGACGTGTTCATTATGCCATTTTTTCTTTTTATTGCAGGCTACTTTGTTCTTCCTAGTATTAGAAATAAAACATTAATGGCTTATATATTTAATAAATTTAATAGGCTTGGAATTTATTGGCTTTTTATTGTACTAATTTTTCTTCCATTTTGGTGGTGGAAACAACTTCAATTAAGTGGGAATTATCTTGATTATTGGTTAAACATTTTGTTTAGTTTTAAAAACATTTCAGTTGGTCCATTGCAAACAATTAATCATGACAATGCGCACTTCTGGTTTATATCTCTATTATTTTATATCTTTGTTATATTTGGAGTATTTTATAAATTAAGCAATAAATATTTTGTTAAAAAGGATAATGCAAAAAGTAAATCATATAAGAAAATCAATATATCCAATTTATTAGTTCTTGGTTTTTTAACCACATTAATCTATTTTATTTCTATTCTCATTTTCCCCGATTCAAGCTGGGTTAATATTCCCATGATATTACAATTTAAGACGACTCAACTTCTTATTTTAATTTTATTTTTTGGATTTGGTATTTATTCAAGATATAGAGAGTGGTTTATTCAAATGGATATCCCATTTAATTTTAATGCATGGATATCTTTAGCTCTTTTACTTACAATTCTATTTTTTATTACTGGGCAAAATATTTTTAATAATATTGATACTTCTAATACCTTTTCACCTCTTTATTTATTGATCTTCTCGTTAATAAGATCATTTTTACTGTTATCTTATCTTATTGTTTTTTTATCATTAGCAATTAAATACTTTAATAAGAAAAATAGTATTATAAACAAAATAGCTGATGTTTCGTATGAGATATACATAGTTCATATATTTATTGTTGGTACCTTTCAGATGATATTTACAAGATTCGGGATGATTCCTGTTGCTGTTAAAATCTGTGCAATATTTATTATTGGAACATGTATTAGTTATGCCTTTGGTAAATTTATTCTTTACAAGTTCCCAAAAATCAGTGCTGGTGTGATGTTTGTTCTATTCTTTGTGCTAATGGTAATATTTAACCGGTAAAAACACTTGAAAACATATATAGACCCTTACTTCTACCAATCCCATAGAGTATATGTTCACGACATCTTTGAGGGGTCTTAGGTTCCTTGTAAGAGGACAAATTTATAATTTGGCCTAACGAGTTAGTTGAACGGACCATTCGACTCACAGCGCTCACTCAAGGCCGTTGATCTAAAGAGTTATACGGACTTCTTGATCATAATTTATCATTGGAAATGATAGAGATTAATCGAATACTTCACGGATAAAAGAAATGCCTCAACTTGTGAAAGGTGGAAAGTACATCTTTGGCTGGTCGAAAGTAAGGAGGGATGGAAGGATTAACATCCCTCCAGAGGCTTTTCATGAGTATGCTTTTTACGATGGTGAGAATGTCATCGTTATTCCCGGGAGTCTTAAATCTGGTGGATTTGGTTTAGCCCACATTGAAGAAATGGCACAATCTCCTATCGGCTCATTCTTAGAGAAATGCCCTCAATTGTTGAGATGTGAGTTGCCAGAGGGAGAAACTGTTGGAATCGGGGGACGATTATATTGTTGGGTAAAGGTACATGATAAGAGTATAAGGCTTCCCCTCGGGACTTTATCGAAGTATGGCGTGAGCAATGATAATCTCTTGCTCGTTGGAAGAGGGAGCTCTATGGCTCTTGGTTTTATAGCTAAGGGTTTGATCTTTGAGGAGGGCAAGAAACATCTAGAGCTGAAAGTCTTTTAGAAAAAAGTCATCAAGGGATCAAGTCTCCGTTTGACTCTTTTACAAAAGAGAGGCAGAACTGTCATTTCTCTCAAGAGGGACCCAAAAGAGCTGATGGTCAAGAGCCATGAGGAAAGACGGGTTTGTATTTCCTGCGAAGCTATTTGTCGTTTTGTGGACGTCCCGAACCTTTCCCTTTAATCCCTCCCTGAGAATAACGGCTTTCATTCGAACGACTTTGTTCTTGGAATATCAGGAGGCCTGAGATGGACAAACCGATAGGCAGTTTTCATTTCAAGTTTATGGCTTTTGGTTTCAAGTTCAGGGACATGTTCATGCCCCCGAAAGAGATAGTAACGCAGGCTGGTGTCAAGCCAGGATTCCACGTGTTGGATTATGGATGCGGGTCTGGTAGCTATTCTATAGCAGCCGCAAATATTGTTGGTGAATTCGGGAAGGTTTACGCATTGGATATTCAACCATTAGCTGTTAAGATGGTTAAACATAAAGCTGAAAAGAAGGGATTGAAGAATATAGAGACAATTCTTTCGCATTGCAGGACAGGCCTTCCTGATGAAAGCATCGATTTCGTCATTCTCTTTGACATCTTTCATGACCTGAGCGAACCAGAATCAGTGTTACAAGAGCTGCATCGTGTATTGAAACCAGATGGAAAATTATCTTTCAGTGATCATCATTTGAAGGAAGGGGTTGATCAGATAGAGTCCCTGGGTTTGTTCAGGTTCTCAGAGAAAAAGACTGGAAAAATGGTCACGTACACCTTTGTGAAGAAGTAAGGCCATTTTTAAAGAGAAGTGGGACGTTGATTCCGAAGCAACTGAAAGGTCATGAAATCATCTCAATGTGATTTGCCCGAAAATATTCTTATTCACTTGATATCTTTTCATGTTACATGATGGCATCCTATTGCTTCGTCTAATCCTTGGTTAGGGCCATGATGCAATTATATGTTTCGGTACATGCTGGTAACTTTTCGGAGAACCAATTTCCCTTTTTACGGCCTCACGCCTTATCACTCTGACCTCTTTCACAAAGCTCTGGATGAATGCCCTTCTCTCGGTCAATGAACCCTCGCCGACAAGCTATGCAGGTCAATATCGGGATTCCGGCATTACTCGTGATTTTTCGTTACAATACCAAGATCACCCTAGCGGAAGGAGAACATCATGTCATCAATGCGGTTTGAGCTCAGAGAAGCACCCCATCAGTCAAATTAGCAGTATGTATGTAGGTCTCTATCTTAGGTTCTCCTTTGCAAATATCAAGTACGGTAGTTTTAAACTCTTCCGATTTTAAATACGCGTCGAAATGCTCCTGTTTTTCCCATATCAACATAGCTCCCTGAGCTAATGTCTTGGGGTCCATAATGAAGAATTTCTCCTTAAGTCCGGGAATCTTCCTACAGCCTTCAACGACATTGCCTATATGCTTCTTAGCAACTTCGATATCGGCTAACTGCTCCTTTACTTCGTCCTTTAATTCAAATTTAACTATTGCGGCTATCATTTTTTTGCTCCTCTTTTCCTTCAACTATTAGAGGAATAATGTATCGAAAAAATATCATAGACAATTTTACGCATTTACTCGACCCAATTTTGTTAGTCTCTTAAGGAATCAGATCTCCATTTGGCCGGCAAGTGCCCCGCAAGCCCCGCTCTGTGGGTGGGGAGCTTCACTCTTTTACAAGAAATGCATTGCCCTCAGTATATGGTACTATGACTTGATATCCTCCATGGTATTCATATGGTCTTTTAACCAAGAAACCGTATCAAAAATGGCCTCTTGTATTGGACGGGTCTTGTATCCCAGCTCGTTTTCCGCCTTATTATGACTTGCTAAGGAATTGCTATAAAGGGTTTCTATTGAGTATGAGGTATAGAGGGGCTGTTGCTGTAAAACCATGTAATATAATTCAGACAATGGTGCGGTTGCTTTTGCAAACCAAATGGGTATTTTTATTCGGGGTGCTTTCAAGCCGGTCGCATTTTCGAGGTGCTCTAGTAGACGCTTAACCGTGATTTGTTCTCCGGATAGTATGTAATTTTCTCCAGGTCTTCCCTTCTCACTCGCTGAAATGATCCCCTGGACCACATCCCTTACATCCACAAAATCATAGGTGCCGTCAATATATGCAAACAACCTCCTTTTCATGAAATCAACCATCAATTGACCCATGTTGGATAACTGATATTCATAAGGCCCAATGACACCGGTCGGGTGTAGGATCACGGTATCTAATCCGTTTTGTGCAGCATCCAATACCATTTTGGTCGCTAATGCTTTTGATTTTGCATAATCACCTCTTACCTTTCGTTCATCGAAGTCCTTTGTCTCGACGAGTATTTGACCATGTGGTAGTTCCGGAAACGCATGTATGGAACTCGTATATACCAAACGTTTAACGCCTTTTTCAAAACAGGCCCGGATAACATTCCCTGTCCCTTCTACATTGACTTTCTGCAGAATTTTTCTTTTTCCCGAGCCAATAGTAACGATTCCCGCCAGATGATAAACACACGTCACGCCATCGAAAGCTTTTTGTAATGAGGCATAATCCGTAACATCTCCTCTTACCATTTCTATGGGAAGTTGGCTGATGGAAACCGGTCTTTCATTTGGTAATACCAATGCTCTAACCGTAATGCCCTTTGCGGTGAGTTCCCTGACCAATACGTTACCTATGTGCCCGGTAGCACCTGTCACAATAACCATACATGCCCCCCCTAATTGAGAATTGTGGGGTTAATTCTTACCATGCCGTTATTCAAACCCCCTTCACCCTCTGAAAAGGATTTCTGACCATATTCACGTTCGTTTCACTGCAAACCAAAAACTTATCATTTTGGCTCGAGCAGTGGGTTTGCGGCCATTTTACTTCACTAAAAATGATGACCTCGTAAAAAGTAAAAATTCGATGGCAAAGTAAAAAGCTCCAAATTCAAGGCGCGCAAATCCTGAGGAATGAGGCGTACTTACAGTACGCTGCAGTGACGAAGGATGCAGCGCAACGTAGAAGTTGGACTTTTTACGAAGCCATCAAAAATGGTTACAGAGATGCTCTTATGCTCGCTCCAGGGAATTTGAGCAACAGATCCTTATATTATAACATTTTCCATGGCTTTTAATCATAGCGAGATCCCTCAGAATAGAATATCCATCAATTAACGTGGCAAAAACCAAGGGATCAAGTTCACGTTTGACCCTTTTGTAAGAAATCATTGCTTTTACAGTGGACACGTGGCAAATTATGTCGTGGCCTAACCATCCAATCCAACGGATGCGGCAAACCACGACGTTGATCTACGGAGTGAGGCGTCGGAATCACGGTTTCTATTGGTGTGGCATCAATGGAGGTGTCTGATGAATGCAATCATTGTCTATTGGTCGAAAACTGGCAACACCGAGAAAGTGGCATTAGCCATCCAAGAAGGCTTGGAGGAGGCTGGGACAGGCGTTATCCTCAAGAGAGTAAAAGATGCTAAGAATGTTGATTTCTATGCTTACGATCTAGTATGCATAGGTTTCCCATCCTACCAATGGCGCCCCCCTAAGCCGATGGATGAGTTTCTTAACGCCAAGTTCAGGGCATATCGCAATCAGGGGCGAGTGAAGATAGGCGCGCCCAAGGTGGCTGGGAAGAGCGCCTTGATCTTTTGCACGTATTCAGGTCCCCATACAGGCATCCGGGAGGCTATGCCTGCAGGGCTGTATGCTGGACAGTTCTTCGAGCACTTGGGTTTCACGGTACAAGATGAATGGTACGTAGTGGGAGAGTTTCATGGGTCTGAGGAGTTTAGTACCGGGGGGAGATTGGGAGATATCCGTGGCCGGCCCAACGAGGAAGATCTGCGCAAGGTGAAGGAGGACGCGCGCCGTCTCGTGGACGCGATGAATGAATAGGCTGGGATGCAGTGAGCTGTTGGCGTGATAGGGCAAATGAAGTGGAGATATTTCTCCGTTTTTTCTGATTTCTCGGAGTTTTCCCACAGTTTGTCGCTGCATCTGGCCGCCCTATAGAATAATGAAGCTCCCCGCCTACAGGGCGGGGCTTGTGGGGCACTTCCCGGCCACCTCAAAAAAGAGAGATAAGCATGGAAGAAAAAATCGTATACTTTGAAACACCGGGGAAAGAAAATACGCCACAGGTCCTTTCACTCGTCAAAGAGAGAGCCCGAGCAAGGGCTATTAAAAGAGTTGTCTTGGCGTCAACTCGGGGAGAAACGGCCAGGACATTTGTGGAAGCCCTCGAGGGTTCGGGCCTGGAATTGGTTGTGATCCCGTGGCAGTTCGGGTTTAGGGAAACGCACCCGTTTCCACCAAAACTTGTGACGGAAATCGAGGAAAAAGGTCATCAGGTTCACTTTGGGACAATGCTATTCCATACGGAGGATCTGTATGGGATAAAAACGCCCCAAGTCATGGCAAATCTTCTTCGGATCTTTGGACAGGGTACCAAGGTATGTGTGGAGATTATCATGATGGCATGCGATGGAGGGTGTATCAAACCGGGGGAAACGGTGATTGCCGTGGCAGGCACTGCCGGTGGGGCCGATACGGCAGTTGTTGCAACTGCAGCGCCGAGTAACGGGCTGACCCGGCTTCACATTCATGAGATAATTTGTAAACCTCTGTTACTGCACAAGAAAACAGCCACTGCAGACCAGCGGTGATGAGTATGGATTGAGCAGAAAAAAATTCGGGATTGGTGCTTAGCTTAACTTCGATTTTCTGCTCAGCATTATGTGCCTTCCCTATTTTGTTGCTAATGCATATTGCCCCTCCCTGAAAAATGATAGTGCCCTCATTGATGTCTGATCCGTCTCCTCGGACAGATGTCCCAAATTTTTTCTTGACAGAATATATACGATTTGATATACTTTAGACATATATCGTAATATTTATATGATATCGTAAATAATAAGTCGAGAAAACAAACATGGAAAAACGCAAAAGAAACAGGCGTTCCAAGAAGCGAGAGCAGATTGTCCGTACTGCCGAAAGCCTCTTCTCCCGCTTTGGGGCTAAACGGGTTACTGTGGAGGAGATCTGTCGGGAAGCCGGTGTGAGCAAAATGACCTTTTATAAATACTTCCCGAACAAGGTCGAGCTCGTTCTGAGTATCAGGGACGAATGGGTGGGGGAAGGGTTTAGGAAGTTCGACGAGATCAACGCCAAGGACATCCCTTTCCCGGAAAAGATAAATCTCATGACCCGGTGGAAGGTGGAGTTCACTTCCCGCGTCAACGCCGAATTCATCCGTGAGCTAGCCTCTACCGACGACATAATAGAACAAGTCAAGCGCCGCTACCTCGGGAACATAAAAAAAGCCCAGGAGCAGGGAGAGGTCCGTTCCGATATCGATCCTGAATTCCTGTGGTTGGTCGTGGAGAAATTGGGGGAGTTGGTCAAGGAGGAGCGTTGGAAGAGTGTGTTTTCCGAACTCAGCCAGTATCAACAGCAGCTCCGGACCTTGCTCTGGTATGGGCTTCTCACCCGAAAGGAGGGCGAAAGATGATAATTCTTCAGTACATCGGCATCATTATCGGTGCAATTATTGTGGCATGTGCTGTCTATCTGTTGAT
>Ga0209636_10006825_pt1 | contig 11664 bp, 11 predicted proteins | sample DeeMarSWOR152_54_FD_187464 | JGI IMG/M metagenome (GOLD analysis project Ga0209636, IMG submission 187464) | Marine sediment microbial communities from White Oak River estuary, North Carolina - WOR-1-52-54 (SPAdes) (version 2) | ecosystem: Environmental > Aquatic > Marine > Intertidal zone >... | reverse complement strand
TTATAGTCCGATAGAAGCTGGAAGTGCATATTGCTCTTTGCATCGGCCATAGAGTTGACATGTATTCGCTTGACCTGGGTATATTCATGCAGGCTTTCTAGGCCGAACTCTCGACCCACTCCAGACTGCTTGTAACCGCCAAAGGGGCAGAAATCCGCAAATATATGGTAGTTGTTTATCCACATCGTCCCCGTACGGACGCCACGGGCTACACGCTCGGCCCTGGCCGTATTTGAAGAAAATACCCCACCTGCCAGCCCGTAAATGGAGTCATTGGCGATGGCCACTGCTTCTTCATCACTATCAAATTTTATGACGCAAGCAACCGGGCCGAATATCTCCTCCTGTGCGATACGCATTTTGTTGTTAACGTTGGTGAAGATGGTGGGGGCATAGTAATATCCTCCTTCGATCCCGGGCACTTCTACACGTTTGCCGCCGATGACAAGCTCCGCACCCTCTTTTTGTCCTAGTTTTACATAACCTTCAACTTTAGCCAGTTGCTGCTTGCTGACAAGGGGCCCTATGTGAGAGGTAGGGTCCATCTGGTATCCGATACGGAGAGATTCAATCCGTTTTTTCATCCTGTCGAGAAACTCATCATGAATCGTTGAGGCGACTAATATGCGTGTGCCCGCCGAGCATACCTGTCCCTGGTTGAAGAAGGTACCGTAGCAGGCGCCTTCTACGGCCAGGTCCATATCCGCATCGTCGAGCATGATATTGGCTGACTTGCCGCCGAGTTCGAGTGTCACTTTTTTCACTGTAGCGGATGCCATTCGCATGATTTCACGTCCAGTTTCCGTGCTGCCGGTAAAGGCTATCTTATCCACATCCGGGTGCGTACACAGGACTTCGCCCAGCTCTGGCCCTGGTCCGGGTATGACATTTATCACCCCATCAGGTATGCCAGCCGCTTTGGCGGCTTCAGCGATGATGACTGCGCTCAACGGGGTTACCGAAGACGGTTTCACGATAATCGTGTTCCCGGTTATCAGGGCTGGTACGATCTTCCAGAGGGCTATGTACATTGGGAAGTTCCATGGGGCCATTCCCACGCATACCCCCATCGGCTCTCTGCGGACAAGTTCACGAGCCGGAGCAAATGCATTCCCGGATGCCAGCATGTCCTCCTCCCAGGGAAATCTAGTTGCCGCCGCCAGGCTCAGATTGCGTATAAAAGTTATGCTGATTAAGGGCATGAGTCTAGCCAGAGATAGGACCTGGCCGGCGTTCATGGATTCAATTGCAGCCAGGCGCAGCCCCTGTTGTGCTATCTGGTCCGCAAAATCCTGCATTCTTGCCAGTCGCGCGGCTGGAGTAAGACCGCTCCAGATTCCACTGTCGAAAGCCTTACGAGCCGCTGCTATAGCTGCCTCTGCATCGGCTTTTCCTGCTTGCGCTACTGTGGCTATGGGTGTCTCAGTGCCGGGGTCGATTGATTCAAAGGTCTTTCCATCGGCGGCGTCGACAAATTCGCCATTGATAAAGAGTTTGTAGTGTTCCATTTGATACCTCCTTTTAATGTGTTTCTAAATGGCAACCCAGTATCACAAATACCACTATAGAACCTACTATATTGCTTCAGTTGTTCTCGGACAAATCGATAGTGGCAAAATAATAGAATCCTCCTCAGCACTCAAGCGTCTGCCTTGATTTCCATCCATGTCATTACCCCACCTGGTTTGGTATTATTATACCTTCCCCTGAGAAGAGTTGTCGCATTTTCCCTTGAAGCTAGCTGTCCAACTTCCATTGAAGCACAACATCTCTTTGTGATGCCTTGCCTTCTGTTCCTTCATATTTATCTCCCAAGTGTGATTTTGTCCAGCGCTTTGTATAACCTTGAATACGTAAACTGTTCTCGCATGCTCTTACTTAAGCTTCGCCGCATTCAAGCCTGTAGTCGCAATAAGGGCACATCCAGGAGGGGCATTTGGGAAGCTGCAGCGGTGATGTTGCCTTTTCCAGAAGCTCAAGCCGGCGTAATGCTTCAGCTTTGACAGCATTCAAATTTCTGAAGTTTACATCATAGACCATCAGTTTGGCATCCTCTTTGAGAACTCTAACATAGTAGAGCAGCAACCTGCCTTTTGTGTTCTCTGTCAAGGCGCAGTCAAATCCCAGCCGGAGGAAGTAGTGGGGGAACATCCGAGGCAATCGTTCTCTTTCTACCAGTGAAGAAAGTTTCGGGCCACGCAGGATAGTGGGCAAATTCTGCCAGGTTTGGACCAGGTCGGCCAGTGGCGCATGTTTCACGGGAATCCTCTGCGCTTCGCCTGGAGCACCGTAGTGTAGTGAATCGCGGAGTGCATCGAGGAAGCCAAGCTCATCCATGGAACGAAGATACTCTTCCTTCTCTTCCCGGACCTCTTCACTCAACTTAAGGCGCTCAAAATATGCCTTGCGTGGGAAAACGATATCGTTGATGCCAAACAGTTGGGATGGTTGAGACCCAGCCATCTTGCTGAGGAGTTGCTCACAGGTTGTGCTATCGACATAAATTTCCCCGGCTAACTCGGCTATCTCGTTCGATGCTGGCGCCGATGTGGTTGCGCAGTCGCATACCTGCGAATAATCGCACTGCCTGTTGAACCAGGGGCAAACAGGGAGATTGCTGGGGTCGTTGGCAATGAGCGCCTGCACCAGGAGGTCTCGTCTCCGCCGCATTTCCTCTCGAATTGCTTCCAGGTTGGGGAAGGTAACGTGATAGACAACCAGAGGAGAGGGCGATTCCTCCGCGGGGCGCTGATAGATGATAATTTCTCCTTCGTGGGCATTGACCATAGCACAGTACATGCCCAGTTGCTCGATATAAGTTGGCCTGTATTTCGATAAATCCTTCGTGTCTATAGGGGTGGAGGTGGTCTTGACTTCTACGGGAATCTTTTCGTAGATGTCGATCTTGCCGACAATGCCCTCGGCTTCCACAAATTGCTCCAGGTATTCTTCGCTGGATACGGCTGAGCCGAAGGTCTTGTGGAAGCCGGTGCCGGCCCACATAAGCTGCTGTTTCTCCAGGGGTGGAACGATTTCGGGGTACTTTCTTCTGAAGTAAGCCTGTTTGACGTTGAGCAGGTCGGTTACGGAGATGCGATAGGGAGGGCGGCGCGTCTTCAAGCTTTTCATTAGGGCGTCCTTGACCGAGCGATTCGCCTCGATGTGGGAAACGTAAGATGCGATGTCGAAGTCACTCACTTTTCAACCTCTTTCACTGCCACGCCCTCAGGCGCTTGAAGGCTTCGAGCTTCTCTTTATTGCCAATTTTAGCCTTTTCCACCGCCTGTGCCAGGAACTGGATGCTGCTATCGTAGGTTCTCCTGTCCACAGGATAAGGATAGCCATCCTTACCACCGTGGGCAAAGCTGTAGCTCGCCGGGTCTCGCAGGCTAACCGGAGTGTCATAGACCAGCTCTGAAATAAGGCTCAGGGCGCGGAGCGTTTTGGGTCCTATGCCTTCCAGAGCTAGCAGTGATTCGAAATTCTGTGGCTTATGTTCATAAGCATTGAGGAAAATCTTGCCCAGCCTGTCGGGGTGAATATCCTCCAGGCTGATGTAAGGTCGCTTGGGCAAGTTTAGGGTCTTGAGCCTATTTAGCTGGCCGACGATTTTATTTGGCTTCTCTTCGGCAGCGACATGCGCAATGACATCCCTCACCTTGGCGCTCTCCGAAGCCACTAGGTTCAATGCCTCGCCTCTGGCCTGGGAGCAGATAGCCGCCTCGGGCTCGCAGACAAAGTCGGCGACTTTCTCCCCCAGCCAGTGATAGCGGCGCGCATAGCGGTTAGTTTCGTTCATACCTTGCTGAATGACTGCCCAGGAGCCATCTTTGGTAAAAAAGAAGCTGTGGTGATAGAGCTGGTAGCCGTCCTGGAGGGCGGAATTGTCCACCTTAGCTGACATCCGGCTGGCATAGACCAGAGACGATGGATTGACCTTTAGCAAGTGCCCGGTGTTTTCTATCTCGGCAGGTGTCTTTCGTGAAGTCCGGCCCTTGCCCCCGGCCACAAATAGGCCAAGCTCCCTTTCCAGCCCTCGCATTCCTTCTTTTAATGCGCCGCAGACGGTGGTGGTAACGCCGCTGGAATGCCAGTCATAGCCCAGGACACAGCCAAAAGCCTGGAACCAGAAGGGGTCGGAAAGGCGGCGCAGCATCTCCCCAGTGCCAAACTCCGTTACCGTAACAATGGTAATCTCCTGGGCAAGCTGGCACATCCGCCCGAAAAGCCACGGCGGCACCTTGCCATAATGCAAAGGCAGATTGGCAATCCCCGTCCTCTGTCCCGAGCTGGGCATGTTCTGTTAAGCGTATTATACAACACCAGGTAGTGTATCATTTTGACTTTGGTCTCCAACGATAAGTTTTAGGTTCTTGCTCCAATTCCGAAGGCGCAAAGCATTGACCACAGGTAGTACATACACGGTCACCAGTATCAAAGCCCTCGATATATTCTTTGTCTAGTACCGGATGGTCGCAGGGTGGGTTACCTTTATTCTCCCATTGTTTCCTAAGTCGTTCAGCTTTTTTCATTTGCATATTACTTGCCCCTCCTATCCTGTTGTTTGGCAAGGAGAACTGTCCCTTTAATAGTCCAAATCTCGCATTGTCAATAGATAAATGGGGTATTTTCAGAATATTTTATTCTTCTGGCAAATCCATTGGTATGGTTTCGCCAGCCTTCGGTAAGGCTCTCTGTAATAATTTGTGAAATGTCGGCCAGTTTGGAGCAGCATTCATCAATACTTCTGTCTTTATTAAATGCTCCTGCAATTTAGGATGGCCTATGTTTTCCGTAAACAATTGGTGAAATCTATGTTTACGTCTACCCTTTTCGTCTTTAGGTGTTCTTGCTTTAAGTTCTTTTAAAATACCGGGTGCAAGCCTGTCATAGACTATATCATCTGTTATCCATCCTACCACGCTAGGACGCTTTACAGAACTTGGGTCATACGGCCATTTCTTGAGCCTAAAAATTGCCTTATAAAAGCTATCTGGAAACCGTTTTGCCCATGCAGCTTTATACGGCAATAAGTATTTATCAAGGATTTCTTGTAAAGCTAAGCGGTCTCTTTCTTCTTGATATCCGGTAGCCTCATCAATAAGGGCTATGATACCCACGGTTGCAAACCCCTTCATTAGCACATAAGCTCTCTCCGCTGTCATTTCCTGTTCTTTTGTCAAAGCGCCCTTTTCTTTCGCAGTTATCCATACATCACATATATCTGGCAATACAGTAGCCTCTACACCAGTTGTCAGTTTATTGTTTTGGTTTATATACATGATGGGTTTTTCTAGCTTTTCCTTCAATTCTGGACTTACATATTTCTCCAGATATCCCGCAGATATATATTCGGGAAGAAAAGCGCCGTTTTGAATGTCGCTAACTCTTTTCTTCCTTTGCCAGTAAGCGCCGCCTCCCTTTCTGCCTAGTGCAGTTGCCATACTACGCTCCACTAAAACCCTTTTCCCATTATCTAAGACAGCACAAGATATGAGATACCCGCCTAGATTTAATTTGCCGACATATTTCTTTGCCCTAGGAATACCAACTGGGCTTCTCTGCTCATCTTCCCGCTCCCATCTTGCCTCGGCTGCCTGCCTAGCTATTTCCTGCCTTTTTTCTTTGGTTAGCTTAGCAGCACGTGCCTTTCCACCCTTTTGTGCACCTAAAGCTGATAGCGCTTTGGCATGTTTACTAATTTTAGTATCCATATTTAATTAACCTCCTTAGCAATATTATACATGCACGGGTAAGCATTGTCAAATCAGCATAGTCGGGCAAGCATATATACAATAATATTAATAATCCTTGATTTCAAAATGATACACTACTCAACACCACGCATCGTTGTCATGGCGCCATGTCAAGGTGTAAAATGGCGCCAGTGCCAAAAATTAAGAACCCAGTTTGGCATTCGTTAGTGGGAGAGAATAAATAATGCCAGCACAGAAACCAGGATATGTAAAGAATATGATCAAGCGCTCGCTTAGGGAAGTAGTTGATCCGAGTCCTACTGAAAAAGATGAGCAGAGGATTTGGGCATTCTTTAATTCCGAGTGTGCTTATTGTGGTAAAAGACTTAGCAAAGCCCGTAAGGAAGGCCACATTGACCACCTGGTATCCTCGGCTCTTGATGGCACGAATCATATTTCCAATCGTGTTCTCTCATGTGCAACCTGTAATGAGAAAGAAAAGTTAGATATGCCATGGGAGAAATTCTTAACTCAAAAGAACCCAGACAAAATTACTGCGTCTCGTCGTAGAGGAAAAATATTAGAATGGCAAGGCATGCATAATAAGACAATTGTCAAGAAAGAAACCTTGGATAAGATTCGATCATTAGGCAACGAAGTGGTCGAATTTTATGATGAGAAGGTGAGATTGGCAAGAAAATTACGGAATCTCTAACAAGTCACTCCAACCGACACGGGATTGCCAGCGCCGCTCAGTCTAGTCGTTAAGGTAATACTCTATAGCTTTCGACATTTCGATGCTGGAGTTATAAATGAAAGCAGTAGAAGTTAGAGAACTGGTCAAGGACTATGGGAACTTCAGGGCACTGAATGGAATCTCTTTTGAAGTAAACGAAGGGGAGATATTTGGTCTGATAGGTCCTAATGGTGCGGGCAAGACAACCGCATTGAGGGTTGTTGCCACATTGCTTCAAATAACCTCGGGCTTGATAACAGTCTTTGGCTATGAACTTCCTAAAGAGGCAGGAGAGGTGAGGAAGATAATAAGCTATTTGCCCGAGGAGGCTGGCGCCTATAAAAATCTCAGGGGCAAAGAGTACCTGAATTTTATCGCCAAATTCTTTGGCGAGGGAGAGAAATTCCAAAATATGGTCCAGAGAGGACTGGAAATAGCCAATTTGGGAGAGAGAATAAACGACAAAGTTGATACATACAGCAAGGGAATGACACGGCGTTTGCTTGTGGGCAGAGCTTTAATGGTAAACCCGAGGTTGGCAATATTAGATGAACCGACCTCTGGCCTGGATGTGGTAAATGCTCAAGAGGTGAGGAGGATAATAAATAGCGCAGTTGAGGCAGGGGTGGCAGTTTTATTGTCTTCGCATAATATGCTTGAGGTAGAGCTCTTATGTCACCGCATCGCTTTGATAAACGATGGGATAATAGTTGCCAGCGGGACTGCTGAGGAACTCAAAAAGGAATATGACGCTCGAAATATAGAAGAGGCTTTTGTTAAGGCAATAAAATGATTGGCAACATAGTAAAGAAAGAATTCAAGGAATTGTTTGTCCTTTCAACCATAATCCCAATAGTGGTTATTGCCATAGTGTATGGGTCTGTGGGCAATATGATTGGCAACGTCCAGGAAACCATGAAGGAGAAGCCAGTCATAGGAATCGTGGATATGGACGATGGCAATTTTTCTGATATAGCCATGTCCGTTCTTACCGAGAGGGCGGAAGTTATCTATGATGGCAGTGATGTTGAAGAAGGCCTGGAAGAACTAAGGGGAAAGAATGGAGTGGCGCTTCTGGCAATACCGGAAAACTTTAGCCAAAACATTTATGCCAATCAGCCCGGGGAAATAGAAATTGACTGGATAATGAGAGGGGTGGGGATGATGGATTCCATATCCTCAGGCACGGTTGAAGGGCTTATCCAGTCAGTGAACCAGGAGATATCGAAGACACTGATACAGCAAGATAGCTCATCGGACCCAGCTCTGGTCTTGAACCCGACAAAAAGAATTGAAACCACATTTTTCAAAGGAAAAGAGATCGAAGGAATATCGCCAAGTACGCTGGCTAATATGCTTATGTCGCAATCGATAGTTATTCCAATTGTAGTAATGATGCTCATAATCATGGCTGGGAGTTCCGTAATAGCTTCGATGGGATTGGAGAAGGAAAACAAAACCCTGGAGACATTGTTAACCCTGCCTGTAAGGAGAAGTCATATAGTAATTGGCAAAATGGTTGGTAGCGCTCTGGTCGGGTTGATAATGGCCGCCATCTATATGATTGGATTCTCACGCTATATGAGTTCGTTCCAGTTTTCAGATATAAATCTGGCGGATTTTGGATTGGCCCTGGGCATGCAAGATTATTTATTGGTAGGAATTTCGTTATTCACAGCTCTTTTAGCCGGGCTTTCACTCTGTATAGTCCTGGGAACATTTGCTAAGAATTACAGAAGTGCCCAGGCACTAATCTTCCCGATAACTGCCCTGGCTCTGATCTCCGCGTTCATCGTCATGTTTAAAGATTTCGATACCATTCCCCCCATCTTAAGAGTTCTTGTGTTTGTCATACCTTTTACCCACCCTATGATGGCTATGCGGGCTCTTATGCTGGATAATTATCCGCTGGTAATCGGCGGTATTGCTTATACAGCAGTTTTCACTGTAATAATGATAGTGATAGCGGTTCGCATTTTCAATTCGGACAGGTTGCTGACCGGAAGCGTTCGGAGAAGGGCAGCTCTGGGGAAACTGGTGTGGGGATTGCGGCGGTAATAAATCAGCCAGCACAAAAATAACTTTCCTGTGCACTAAGGGTGTTTGGGCGAATTCCTGAATGATAACTATAGATGGTGGGGCGAAGTCGGGGAGCGGGACGATAGTCCGCTATTCGGTCGCGCTGGCCAGCCTGTTGGGTAAAGAATAAACTCGTAGTTGGCATTCGAATTTCAGCAATGGTAGAATTCATAAGTTGGAGGAGCTAAAAATGAGGAATATTAAAGAACGATATCTTGTAGACGACAATGGCAATCGCATTGGAGTGGTGCTTAATGTGAAAGATTATCATCGCTTACTTGAACAACTTGAAGAGCTAGAGTCTATCCGTGCCTATGATGCAGCTAAAGCTTCTGAGGATGAGGTTGTTCCCTTTGAGCAGGCGGTCGCGGAAATTGAGCGGCGATGAGCTATACCGTATTTATTTTACGGCGTGCGCAGAAGGAATTAGCTCAACTGCCCAGGAAAGTTTATGTGCATATACGGGATGTCATATGCGATCTTGAACAGGAACCCAGGCCGCGCGCCTCTGCCAAATTAACTGGGCGAGAGGGATGGCGTATTCGAGTCGGTGATTACCGCGTCATTTACGAGATCGATGACCAGCAGCGTGTAGTAACTGTCCTTCACATTGGTCATCGCCGTGATGTTTATCGCTGATTGTGATTTTTCTCCATCCCCCTCCGTTACTGGATGTTTCTCAACAGCGGATGGATAGCGTGATAACTATAGATGGTGGGGCGAAGTCGGGGAGCGGGACAATAGTCCGCTATTCAGTGGCGCTGGCCAGCCTGCTGGGTAAAGAAGTAAAGATAGAAAATATTAGGGCTGGGAGGGATAAGCCCGGGCTGAGGGCGCAGCATCTTAAAGTGGTGCAGGCTTGCCAGGAAATGTGCCAGGGGGTGGTAGACAATGCGATGGTGGGCTCCAAGGAGATTACCTACACACCCGGAGGAAAGTTCACTGGAGGAGAGTATAGCTGGGATATAGGGACGGCGGGCTCAACCACCATGATGGCCCAGACGCTTTTACCTCTGGCTTGCTTTGCCCGAAAGCCCTCCAAATTCAGGCTGGAGGGCGGGCTGTTTCAGGACTTTGCCCCTTCGGCTTATCATACGAAGTTTGTTTTGCTTCCATTTCTAAAGCCAATGGGTGTCCGGGCTGAATTTGACATAATCCGTCCTGGCTATGTACCAAGAGGTGGTGGGATTATAGAAGTTAGAGTTGAACCAGTGGGGAAATTGAAGCCGTTAAATCTTACCGAGCAGGGGGAGATTTTCAGTATAAAAGGCGTAGCGCTTTCCTCGCATTTGAAAGAAAAGAGGGTAAGCCGGAGGATGGCAGCGGAATGCCAGAGGGTATTAAGCTCTTATGGGTATAAAGCAGAAATTGAGGAAATCGAGGACGAAAGCTCCCTTCAGGAAGGAGCAGCCCTGGCGATATATGCCGAGACGTCCTCGGGTAACCGGATGGGTTCCGACAGGGCCGGGCGGCCAGGCAGAAGCTCGGAATCTATCGGAAGGTATGTAGCTGAGAGGTTTGTAGAGGATGTTAAAACTGGCGCCGCAGTTGATAGATATATTGCGGACCAGCTAATAATCTATGCTGGCTTAGCCGAGGGGGTCACCAGGTATTCAGTTCCCCGCATTACTGAACATGTGGAGACAAACCTGTGGCTTGTCGAGGAATTTCTGGGCGCCAGAACAAAAATTGATGGCAATCTCCTGGAGATAGCGGGGATTGGCTTTGTCTGAGGGGCGAAGGGTTGGCAGATAAGTTGAATTTTGCCAAAATAACAGTGATTTTTGGGTAAGTAATGGAGGACTTAATCAAGCGGGCAGCCAGGGATTTGGCAGAAAGCAAACATGCCATTGCTTTGACCGGAGCCGGCATATCCACTGAATCGAACATACCTGATTTCAGGGGACCAAAGGGCATCTGGACGACGAATAAAGAGGCCGAGGCTAAGGCTTATGAAAGATACGATCTTTTCCTGAATGACCCCAGGGCATATTGGGAGGAAATCGTGGGGTTGCGGGGGACGTACGGGAAGTTCCACGGACAAATCAGGGAGGCTCAACCAAACCCCGGTCACTATGCTCTGGCTGACCTCGAAGCTCTGGGGATATTGAAGTGCGTAATCACGCAAAACATTGATGGTCTACATAAAAAGGCGGGGAGTAAGAGGGTTTTAGAATATCACGGCAGTGTCAATGCCGTGAGGTGTATATCTTGCGGCTCAAGGTTTGCCTGGGAAGAAGTCTCCCTGGATGAGCTTCCGCCTCGCTGCAAGTGTGGGGCTGTCCTGAAGGACGATGTGGTTCACTTCAAGGAGCCAATCCCTTCAGATGTCATGGAGGAGTCGGAAAAAGAAGCTTTGGGATGTGACTTGATGCTTATCTGCGGGACATCGGCAGTGGTTTATCCTTTTGCCAATCTGCCCAGGATGGCAAGATATCATGCGAGTAGATTAGTTCTGGGCCTGGATGTAATAGGGCGCAAGACTAACGTGAAGATAATAGAGGTGAATGCGGACTCTACACCGCTCACGCAGGAAGGCGTATCAGACTATTTAATTCAGGGGAAGACGGGTGAGATATTGCCCAGGATAGTGGAAGAGGTAAGAAAAGCATAAAGACATAAAAGCATCGAAGCTACGTTTTAAATCATTCTTTTCAGCTTGGGATTGGGGGTGATGCCGGGCATTCTGCCTCTTTTGGCGATGGGTTTGCCTTCTACTTCGTGAAGGTCGGCGGTGAAGTCAATGGGTTTGGCATCGCTGATATAGCTGCCCACAGCGAAGATGTCCACAGGTGCCCCTTCGTTGGTGAAATATCGGATTCGTTCTGGGTCAAGTCCACCGCTGACAACTATTTTCACATCTTTGAATCCCTCGAGGTCCAGCCAGGCTCTGACTTCCTTGACCAGGTCGGCGGTAACTCGACCTCTTTCTGAAGGTGTATCTAATCTTACACCCTGCAATTTTCCTCGCATGGCTTTGGCCACAGTTACACTTTCTCTAACCTCGTCCTCGAAAGTATCCACCAGAGCAATGCGCGGCACTTCGGAAGGCATATGCTTGTCAAATGCAATGCTAGCCTTAGCAGTGCTGCCCAAGATGATGATGAGGGCATGGGGAATAGTCCCTGTGGGTTGGATGCCGGCAAGTTTTGC
>Ga0209636_10006824_pt1 | contig 11664 bp, 7 predicted proteins | sample DeeMarSWOR152_54_FD_187464 | JGI IMG/M metagenome (GOLD analysis project Ga0209636, IMG submission 187464) | Marine sediment microbial communities from White Oak River estuary, North Carolina - WOR-1-52-54 (SPAdes) (version 2) | ecosystem: Environmental > Aquatic > Marine > Intertidal zone >... | reverse complement strand
TTTGTGATTCTCATGCACATACAGAGATAGTAACCTTTATAAGTATTTACTAGTATATACTACTTATGAGGAAAATTCAAATCATCCATGATGAGATCACGCTCACAGATGAAGTAGAAATTGTGTATGAAAAGAGGGTAACACCCTTCGGAAATGGTGCAAAGGTTGATGCACCAAAGAGATATATCGGTAATAGAGTTTATGTAATAATCCTTAAGCAGTGATTAGGAACTTTGTCCCAAAGCCCATCGCATACATATAATAATCAAAAATCCAGTAATGACAGCAATTGTCACGCCTATAAGGATCAATCCCTGATTACAAGGGGCTTCCTCAAAGCAAGTGATTCTCCCACTACTTTCTCCAACAAAAAGCTTTCCGTCTGAAAGAACAAGAGATGATATTCCTCCTTTCAGACGATGAGAATCAGTGACTTTACCTGAAATGGCATCTACTATGTATAATCCTCCATCTCTCGTTCCAAAAGCTACTTTCTTGTCAGCTACAACGACTACTGAATAGATTTTACTTTCAGTCTCTATTTTCCAGATTAGTTCTCCACTTTGAGCATCCAGGCAGTAGAATATTCCATTTTCAGATCCAAAGAATACTTTGCCATAACCGAGGGCAGGAGTGGCGAGAAGGTCATTTCCACAGTCGAATTTCCAGAGAATGTCTCCTGTTTCACGAGTGCGACAATCTAGTATTCCATCGCGCGTCCCAATAAAGATTTTCTCTTCATCTACAGACAAAGATGAACTTGATATCCCGTCCATTTCCTTTTCCCAAATGGGTTCGCCAGTTTCTGCATCCACACAGTAGATTCTTTTATTTCTATCATTCATATAGATTTTACCCTCAAAATAAGCTGGGGAAGCATCCACTGTGCCGTGTGCAAAAAATTCCCACACAACCTCACCAGTTTTTGCATTCAAGCAGAGCAACCTTCTCTGTTTACGCTTAGCGTCTCTGAGAATATCGTCTGAGTCAAGACCAAAGACATCAATGAACCCTTGGCAGGAGCCAATGACAAGATACTCATCAAAGACAATAGGAGAGGATTGGAAGAGCACATGTGTATCGCTGTACTTCCAGAGAATGTCTCCTGTGTGAGCATCAAGACATAAAATCCCTTCATACATACCAATATGCACTCTGCCATGTGCTGCTGCTGGAACGTGCAGACTGATGTCCTCGTGGGAGGTTTCCCATAGAAAAGATCCATCATTTACGTCAAGAGAATAGATGGAGTGAGGATCTTGCACCACAATGAGCTTTCCTCCTGAAGCAATGAATCGCACACTTCGCAGAGCATCAAGAGAATCAGAATATTTAGAGTACTCCCACGACTTTTTGAGACATGCAGGCATACTCGAAGTGGAGTATCCTGAATGCTGCGGGTCATGCATAAACATAGGCCAGTCATAAGTTTCTTCTGTTACCACACAGCTGAACAGTAGCCAGCTTATTACAGTACAATATATCATCCATTTCATTCTTTTCACCCTTCTTTATCGCAATAGCCTCTAATATTTATTTTGGCCAATTCTTGATCAAGTTTCTAGCTGATTTATCGAAATAATCTTTCCAAAGGTGATGTCCGTAAGGGAAAAGCATCAAGTGGTCAAAGTTCCACGTTGCAGCTTCTATCTCGGCAAGAGCTTTTGCTACTTCTTCATTATATTCATTCACCCAGTCCTGATACCTACCTGAAGTAAACTGATGTACGTGAACCATTTCATGACCCAATAATTGTATAAGGCCATTACATGGGATCTCTTTTCCGATAATAATATCCACCCTGATCCAAATTCCCTCCCCTTCATCCGCCATCAACCACGTATGTCCTTCGTATTGGAACTCATCTCGTAGATCAAACTTTGGATAGACTTTGACAGTCATTCCGTCAACTGTCATCTCAATATGATCATCGACGATTTCAATGTTATGCTCTTCCACAGTATAGCCCAGTACAAGGAGGAGTAACCTTGTAGCTTCCAAGAGTGCACCTTGCTTACCTTCATCTATTAGAGCGTTGATTTGATCGCTATCAGTGATCTTTTCACCATTTTCTTTATAGGCTGACCAGGTACCTGCTGCAGAATTAACCCTGATACATACACCTGTGTTGACATTGCACATTGAGTACAATCCTGTAGGATCAATGAATTTCATTGGATTACTGAAGCAGTAGGTATATCGGTTCAACGATTGTGGAACAGCCTGCTTGCCTTTCAGAGGATCTCTTGTGATGAATCTGCCAGTTTCTGGATCGTAATATCGGGCTCCATAGTAGTAGAGACCAGTTGAATCTTTTTCTTTTCCAGTGTACAGATAAGACTCCTCGCCATTTACTGTGCTTTCACCGAAAGGTTCATAGGTTGCATCAGCGACTACCGTCTTTGACTCATCCGTTACGAGCCTAGTAGATCCCAGATGGTCTGTATGGTAGTAGAAGGTGTGAGATTCGCTATCAATCGTTGTCCTCTTTGCTAACGTTCCAGTAGGTCCGTAAACGTATGTAGCAGTACCAGTGGTGTTTTCTTCGTACAAAACATTCAGACCAGAGTATATATAGGTTGTTGTTACACTGTCTTCAGTCACTTCGATTCTCTTACCATTCCCATCGTAGACGTATTCTCCTAAAGGTAGGCTATTTTGCTCTACTTTTGTTAACCTATTAGCGTAATCGTATGTATAACTCTGTGAATTGGATCCTTTGGTTTTTTGTGTTCTGTTCCCGTTTGAATCATAGGTAAAAGAGGTGCCGTCACTCAGCGCTGTTACTTCATTGACAGCATTAATCGTATATGTTACTCCATCTTTAGCTGTCCTGTTTCCCACTTTATCGTAGGAGTAGGTGTGGGACCAGGAGGTGCAGCTGGCAGATGTTAACCTATCCAGTCCATCATAACTGTAGGATTCAGTATGCGAATGCCAGACAGAATTGGTATCTCTCCAGCCATTTTCCAGCTGAGTAATATTATTATTGCTATCGTAGGTGTAATCTAGATCTAAGAAGGAGGTCTCGTTGTTCTTGGTATCAATAGTTAAAGGTCTGTTCCTTGAGTCATGAGAGAAGGTAGTCTGCAAATCATTTCCATAGTCAAACTGAGTTAATAGATTCTCAGTATTGTATTGGACGTTATCCATGAGTATTTCATCGTTTACACCATCTACGTAACGCTTGATTTCTACTGTCCGATTCAAATCATCGTAGAAGTAGAGGACCTGCATGCTATCAGGGTAGGTTAACTTGGTTAACCGGCACGCTGTATCGTACTGGTAGGAGACTGTGTAAGTGTTTTGAGAAATATGTCTCGTTTCAGTGGTTAGCCTGTTCCATTTGTCATGTATGTATTCTGTATAATCACCTGCGTTAGGTGCATCATCTTCCTTTCTTATTCTGTTACTGTTTAGATCGTAAGTGAAGGAAACAGTCGTTTGATCTTCGTACTCGATCTGCATTAATCGATAGAGAGCATCATACGAAAACTGAGTTTCATTACCATTAGCATCAGTGTGGCTTATGATATTTCCTGCGTTATCGTATGTATACTCTTCATATGTGGAATCTGGATATGTGATTCTTGTTAATCCAAAGAGCGAAGCATAGGCACGGCTTGTGGTATGATTTTCTGCATCAGTAAGGGAAGTCAAATGGCTGACCTCATCATACTGGTAGGTGGTCACTGCAAATGAATTGGTCTCGTACTCTTCTTCCACCTTGGTTAATCGGGAGAGCCAGTCAAACCATAAGATTCTGTCATAGCCACGTCCGTCAGTGAAGGACACTTTGTTACCAGTATCATCGTACGAATAAGTAACAGATGAAGAATCTGGAAACGAAATCTGAGTGGGCCTACCCAAGAAATCATAAGTGTATATTGTTATATGGTTTCCTGGATCTGTTACTGTCGAAATTCTATCGCTGTAATTGTATGTGTATGATGTCGTTGCATACAAAGTACCTGTTCCAAATTGACCAGTGTATGCCTTGACAGCAGTTAGCCTGCCCAGTTTGTCATGTTCTCTGACGATGTAGTGACCTAGTGCATCAATTAAGGTAACTGTTCTGTTTTCACAATCGTATACAGCTTCTAAATACGATCTTTGAGACTGACCTGGCAGCAGTGGGAACTCTTTTTTGATGATTCTTCCTAAAACATCGTAGGTATACAGGGCATCATATCCTGAACCTGCGTCTACTCCCTTGGGTTCCTGTATTGAAGTAATCCATCCTCTATTGGAGTCGTAGGTAGCTTTGGCGGTGATAGTGTCACTTCCAACTGTGGCGGAAATCTCTGTTAGGTATGCGTATGAGTAGTCAGAAGAATAGGTGAAGGTAGCAGTACTTGATGCAGGATCAGTGAGTGAGGTGACATTCCCATAGGTATCGTAGGTCATGCTGGTGGTATAGGTATCTGGTGAATTGTCTACCGGGACATACAAGGTCCATGAGAATTTGGTTTTATGAGAAGAAGATTCAGCAAAATACAAGGTATGTGATCCGTCAGTAATGGGAACAGTAATATTTGCTGTGGCATTCTTTAAATTGGATGTTACTGTTGTCCAATCAGAATTGTCAAAATTGTATTTCACTTGCACTGGGTATGCTTTCCAGTTGGTGGTCACCGTAAAGGACGTGGAAGACTGACCAAATCCAGGATTCTTGGTGTAACTCTGATATCCTGAAGTGCCAGGATAATGGGTAAAGGGACCAATTGATTGGTACCCTTCATCATGTTCACCGTGAACGAAACATGACCAGTGGACAGTGAAGTACTGACCTGACCATCCACTGCCAGAAGAGAGCCAGGCGCAAACCATGCACCCAGTACCTGGACAGTTGGTGGAATGGCTCTCCTGGTAGGTATCATCTGATGGGAGTCCGGTAATCTGTAAGACTCCATTTCCCGCTACTGTATGTCCAGTTAAGTCAACGGGGAAAGAAGTATCACCTGTCTTCTCGTTAAAAGTCCCAGAAAAGGTTAACCACGTAGTGGCATTCCCAAAAGCATTTGTGGACTGCGTAGGATGAGCTTCAGAGTCATAAGTGATATACACCTCTCTCACATAGGTTGAGTCCTGTTTTTCTGCTGCTCCCAATAAAGCAGTATGGACAGAAGAAGGTATAGTGCTGCTAGAAAAGGCATTGGTGAAATTTTGAATTATTGTACCATTATTATCCATGAAGAATCCAGATGTATCAGTATTTGCGTATGAGAAGAATTGCTCGTGACCTTCTGCATTCTTGACATAAATGACGTTTCCCCAGTTGTCGTAGGCATAGTAGGTGGTGTATGAGAGAGCTGAACCATTACTGTACACACTCACCTCGGTGGTTTCTTTGTTGGAGTTATAGGCATATACATTTTTGCGAATTGCAGTTCCAGATGCATTCTTCACTATTTGTTGAGTGATCAGGCCATCACTTACGGTGGAATGGTACGAGCCCTGGGTGACATCAGATTCATTCTTTACTGTTGTTGAAGAAGCAGTGATTTCTGAAAATGAACCTGTATACGAAAAGGCAGAATGGCGGACCTGGCTTGTTTCATGGACCATCTGGTGGGTGACGTAATATTTGTAGTAGTTACCATCTTGAAACCTGTCATATGTGTACGTGGTGTACCCAGCAGTAGGATACTCAATCTTTGACAACAACCAGTTGTTGTATCCTGCATTGTAGTAGTAGTTGGTTCTCCTGTTCAAAAAGTCCTCCATCCATTGTAAACACCCATTTGCATCGTAGGAGAACTCTATTTCAGCACTATTGTAGGTAATCTTCCATAACCGATTGTTAGAATAGTTCAAGGTGACAGTGCGCCCAATCGTGTCAGTAATGGAGGTGAGTGTCCCTGAAGTGTAGTTAAAGGTAATGGTATTTAAATCCAAATCTTTGATCTGTGTTAATTTCCCTGCTGTCGAAAATTCGTATACCAATCCACTAGCAGTAGTTAATGTGTAGGTTGAATCTCCGTTTTTCACCAAGATGAAATGCTCACCTTTGTGATTCTCAAATTGATTACTCACCCATTCAATCTCGTATACAGTGCCGCCCCATAAATGTAAGTATTTGTCACCAACAGAGGGGAAATTAAGCTGCCATCCCTTCCCCACATCGACAGGTGGTGCTTCATAGTCATAGGGATTAGTTCCATAGAATACTGCTGGCACCTCATACACTCTGGATAACACCAGATCCAGACCTCTTCCAGGGATTTGCAGATCAGTTTGGGTTATAGTTAAATGTCCATTTGCAGGGTTGACGTACTCTCTTAGATTTTGAAAATATTGCCCGTACGGTGTCAATCCTGATGACTCCCATGCATCCTCAAAGGTCTGCATTGAAGGATCTATCACTACAGGATATACAGCTTTCTTCAGCCATTCCAATCCATTTTCATCGATGACTTTGTGCAGTTCATACCCTGGTTCAGTCTCTATCAACTCGTAGTGTATATCAACAGACACATCCCCTTTTGCATCCCGCATGAAAGGAGGTAAAATCTTCAGGACTTCCTTCTCATTTTCATCCAAGAACAAGATTGATCCATCCTCTTGAAATGCTGGTTTTAGACCTCCCCATGATATTCTCTGGATTACCCTGTCAATCTGTTTCCATTCCTTTAGTATTACATTCTCTGTCAGCAAAGAAGATTCTAGTTCGTAGGATAGATCCACTGACTCAAACACATTAGGGATAGAAAGTGAATTCTGGTCAATGACAGATTCTGCATTCAGTATGTCTCCTAGTTCTTGGTTTCCCAATTCAAGGTTGATCCATGAATCTTTTACAACCATTCTCACTGTAGTCCCTTTGAAGTACACCTTGTAGTACGGTGATACCGCCATGTGCTCAAATAAAGGATCGTCACTTGCATGAATCTCTAATGGTTGGTACTCAGGTGTTACTGTATATCCGTAGTGCTCTTCTAAAACAGGTACTGCATCCTGCAGTGCATAGTGCCGCAACCTGTCTAATGATTGATTTACTATTATCTGTTCTTCAGAAGTATCTGACAATCCAGCCAGACTTTCTGCATTAAAAACTAATCCCATCCATAAAATGGCAACCATAATACAAACAGAAATTCTTCTCATCCTCTCACCTTCCCAAGAGTGTTGATTAAATCATCTTTCATCCTCTCACCGCTTCCACCTGCATCTCAATACTATATAAATTTTTCTGTCATGTTTGCATTCTATAAAGTTCAAGTACTATTTTCAATTTCTAAAAGCAAACTTTTGTCGGATTCGGCAACACATTTTTTTCATGTGCAAATCTTCTATAAAAATCCTAGACTGCCAGTCAGCTCTTTTTTGACCTCTTCAGTAGGATACAGTCTGCTCTTTTTCACGTCTTCTAAAGCTTTCTCGATGTTCTGTATGGTCTCAGTGCTTAGTTCCTCCTCCCTGCTTATCTCGATAAGTCTACATATCACATCTTCATAAGTCTCCCTGGGAACCAATTTCATTCTTTCTAATGCTTCTTTTGTTTCTTCTGTCACTTGAATTGTTGTTACCATAGTCAGCTATAGTATACTGTAGTTTAAAAAGCATTTGGGTTCAGGTTTCAGAGCCATCAATATGAAATTGAAGGAGCAGAGGTTTGATCATTCCATCTGAAATGATTTAAGAAAACTTATCTATCATTTTAAGGATCATAATATCTCATTCCTATCCTTTCTATGGATTTAATCCCACTTCTGGTAAGCTGTTCTCAAATAGTTAATCGCAGCAACCTCATGACGCTTGACAGCCCTTAAAATCTCTGTTCCCCTTTTACAGGGTTCAGGTAGCATCTCCCCCTCATGTGCAAAGGGAAAAATGTCTACAAATTGAGTTAAAAGCTTTTTGACTTCACCGTATTCTTCTGCAGCTTTACCCAAAAAGGTAGCTTGCGGACTATCAGCATACTTTTCTGTGAGCTGTTCCAAAAACTGTGCTGCAATTCCTCTCGCGTCATCAATACAAGCACCAACATAACTGTTCCCAAAGTAATCAACCTTGCCAGATCCACCGGTTTCTAACACAGCAGCCCATTCGGTGTACGCAGACGGTCCTGCCACATATCCTTTCCTGACAAGTGCACCGTCTGCCATTTTCAGTGCTCTCTCAATAGCGTCCTTGTCTTTACTTTTGGGTAGTGGTATTTCCTTAACAAAGAAAATAGCTTCCATACAACCAGGAGATTGGACAGCATCATACCGGATGGGTGTCTCTGGTTTGCCAATGAATCGCCGAACAGTGCTGGCGACATACGAATCTCCCTCATATCCTGTAACAATCCCGTACTCAGGAACAGGAAGACCCCACACCACTACAGGGTTACCATTTTCATCGATCTCTTTTTTAACCAGTTCAAAGAGCTTCTGTGCCCTTTTTTGATCTTCACGTGTTACCTCCCTTGAGAGGGGAAACGGTCTTTCATCACAAAAGAACTTAAGCTTCCATCCCAAACTTTCAGTCCCCTTGTGTATCTCCTCCCATGCTGCATGAGCAGTAGGGCCTGAAGGACAGGTCACCCCCTTGGCCACATTTATTAAAAATGCATAGCCAGAATACCCTCCCACATCTGTGACATCGCAGTCCACACCCAACCACTGCAAAACGCCTGTAACTGCACCAATGTACGTCAGCCAGGCATCCTGTATTATAGGTGGATTTTTAACAATTTTCTCTGTTTCCTCCATCGCCTTATAGCCCTGTGAATACTGATTTTTAGTTTGGGTTATCCTATTCAACTCCCTGGCTTTCGAACCTTCATAAAAGGTAGCAACAGCTGTTAACAGATCCTTCCCATCTTTTGTGATTTCATACATCCCTCTTTCAGACCGCTCCACAAATCCCTTATTCATCATGTGCGTTAGATGATTTGCTAAAGCAGTCTTGCTCACTTTTACAGCATCAAGAAGTGAACTAAACTCTTGAGCTCCATCTGTTAACAAAACCAAAACCTGCAGCCGGTGCACGTGGGCAACACCTTTTATCAAATCTGACACATTTTCTGGAGATTCAAGGAGAATCTCCTTCAGTTCATGAGGACTCATTTCTCTCATAGGTTCACTGCATCATTATGTCAAACCCCTTTATAAGCTTTTCTGTGAACAATAATACTAAAATCTGTGAATAACTGGAGGGTGCAAAATTGTCGGGTGATTGTCTCAGGTGTTACACGTGTAACATAAAAATAATTTTTTATCACACTATTTGAAAATGATAATCAAGAAGGTTGAGATTCTCCACCCCGAAGACGTGATAATCCCTCATCTATGCGTTTATATACGTTTACAGAAATAAAGAGTATGAACCTCACAATTAATACCACCGTAACCCTCAACAACGGGATAGAAATGCCCATTTTTGGATTAGGCACGTACCAAACCCGAAGTGGTAAAGAAACACAGAATGCAGTTCTTCACGCTCTGGAAGCGGGTTACAGACTTATTGATACTGCCAAGATCTACGGAAATGAAAAAGATGTTGGTAAAGCCATCAAGAAGAGTGGTATTCCACGAGAAAAGATCTTTATCACCACAAAATTATGGAATTCAGACCACGGTTACAGTACTACTCTTGCTGCCTGTGAAAAAAGCCTTGAAAGGCTTAACCTCTCCTGTGTAGACATGTATTTGATTCATTGGCCTGTACAAAGTCTCAGAGCTGAAACGTGGAACGCTATGGAAGAACTACTCAAAATGGGGAAGTGTCGTGCTATTGGCGTGAGCAACTACATGATATGGCACTTAAAGGAGTTAAAAACATCCACCATTCCTGCTGTTAACCAAGTTGAATTTCACCCGTATCTTTACCAAAAAGATCTTCTGGAGTTTTGTCGTTCCCAAACCATTCAATTAGAGGCGTACAGCCCTCTCACAAAAGGGATAAAACTAAATGATCCGCAACTGGCGGATATTGCTTCAAAATATTCGAAAAGTCCTGCTCAAATCCTCATTCGGTGGGCTTTGCAACGGGGAGTGGTAGTCATACCAAAATCGTCAAAAAGAGAGAGAATCTATGAAAACGCCAATGTTTTTGACTTCACAATCTCACAAGAAGACATGGCATTTCTTGACTCTTTTCATGAAAATATGCACGCAAGCTGGGACCCCTCTTCAGTCCCGTAGCACTCGTATGTGTTGGTTGTATTGTGAACCATTAAGGAAGAATCTCTATCATCTGTTACATGTGTAACATTTTTTAATTAGACTGACATGATAGTAAGTTCAGTGTTCACTTATAACAAGAAACAAATGGAAACAAATAATAAATGGTTAACCCCATTCTTACTCCCGATCTATTTCCACCTTCTTTCTCCGAAAAATCCTTACAATGCTCATGATAAACATGACAATTCCCAAGAGCGTGGTGATCATGTACACGAAAATATTAGTAGGGGTCGAGAGGTTCAGTGATAACGCACACACATAGAATATAATTGCTGTCACAGGAATAATCAAGAGGAATACAAAGTTCAAGGGGACTATTCTCCCCTGTAAAACGGCTATAATGTCTTCTCTCTGTTCTGTGGTTTTGTTTTTTCTCAAGGCGATGTACACCACACCGAGTAATGGTGGTAATACGACGAGAGCTGCTGGCTGGACTGGTATGGTGATCAAGACAAAGTAGACAATAAAAAATCCAGCAAGGGTATACCCTTCAATTTTTGTGAGTTGAAATGGATCTGGTTTAAGTTTATTGTACATGTAATAGCTTCCAATCAATATCAAACTGGTTACCACAACGTACAAAGAGAATTCAGGCAGGGGAGTGATAGTGCCGTCTTCTACCCACCAGGAAATGGACCAGACCCCGTAGAACAATCCAACAAAAAGCGATACACGTATGGTATCTGTGTAGTTGTTCTGGAGTAACACATTTAGTACGTAATACCAGCCGATGAACACGCTGATCAAAGAATGCCATGCCAACCCTGTCCATGAGATTTGTATTGGGAAGTACTCATACATGGTCTGGACGACAACACCTTCTATTAACCAGCCGTAAACAGCACCTGCCAGAAATAAGGCCCACACCGTTCTCACCCGGAACATGGTTACAACAGAGAGGAAGGTGTAGGTTATCAGAAAATAAAAGAAATACGTAACCACCAATCCCAATGGTGACATTTCTGCTGGGTTATATTTGGCCCAGAAAGCTAATTCTGAGTAATACATTAAAATGTACGTTGTGGGCAGAGCGACCAATATCCTTTTCACAAAGCTGTTCATCACACAAGACAGAGTAGAACCCTATTTAAACCCTTCGGAAGGCAATGGATAAAGATAATGAAACAGCCAAAAAGTTGTTACACGTGTAACAATCTGAGAGAACCACTAACAAGGATTATACTGAAAATGCTATAGTAAGGTAAGTTCATATTGATATCTTTGAATGTATTCAACTCTTTTTTGGGCCTGTTTCTTTAGCCTAATTAAAATATATGGATCTATTGTCCAATTCTCTTTTGTATTTGAAGGCACATTTACCTCTCCCAGACCACTATGCTTTCCCTCACAGGTACTTTCCCATATTTTTTCATCTGTTGGGAACTGTTTCCCTTGTACCGTGCTACAATAATTTCTTTGATATCAAATCCAGCCTCTTCAGCGATTTCAGAAAGTATTAAATCTACAGGGACCATTTCACCTTCAAATC
>Ga0209636_10006823_pt1 | contig 11665 bp, 5 predicted proteins | sample DeeMarSWOR152_54_FD_187464 | JGI IMG/M metagenome (GOLD analysis project Ga0209636, IMG submission 187464) | Marine sediment microbial communities from White Oak River estuary, North Carolina - WOR-1-52-54 (SPAdes) (version 2) | ecosystem: Environmental > Aquatic > Marine > Intertidal zone >... | reverse complement strand
CGGGGAATCCACACCCGTTAAGAAATCTCTCGGAGTTCTTAATGCAGAAACTCCAGTTGCAGATAGGCAAAACATGGTTTTCATGGGAACCTACTTAACCTATGGCAGAGGAAGGGCGGCTATTACCTCCACCGGAATGAAAACAGAGTTCGGAAAAATAGCTGAAATGGTTCAATCAGTCGAACAAGAAGACCCGCCCCTAAAAATTAAGCTTGCCAAATTTGCCAAAAAACTTGGAAAAATCATCGTGATCATTTGTGTAGCCATATTCCTAATCGAAGTTCTAAGAGATCTTCTGTTTCACGGTTTTGAGCTGCAAACAGCTACAGACGCTTTCCTAGTGGCAATCGCCCTTGCAGTCTCAGCTGTACCAGAAGGCTTGCCTGCAATCACCACAGTAACACTCGCCCTCGGAGCACGAGAACTAGCTAAGAGAAACACTCTGATGAGAAGATTGGCTTCCGTCGAAACCTTAGGCTCAACGACAGTCATATGTTCAGACAAAACAGGAACATTGACAAAAGGTGAAATGACCGTTCGCAAAATCTACACTAACAACAGAACAATCGATGTTTCCGGAATAGGCTACGAACCAAAAGGAGAATTCCATCAAAACAAAGAAAAAATCAGCTCAAAAGCTCAACGAGAACTTGAATCACTACTGAAGATTGGAGTACTTTGTAATAACGCAGGATACGATGGAAAAAACATAACGGGAGACCCAACTGAAGCATCTTTGCTTGTGGTGGGAGCAAAGGCTGAAATGTGGCGTGAACAACTCGAAAAAGACTACCCAAGAGTTAAGGAGATTCCCTTCAGCTCAGAAAGAAAAAGAATGACAACAATCCACAAGACTCCTGAAGGCACAGTAGTGGCTCTCACAAAAGGAGCCCCAGAAATCATTCTGGAAAGATGCACCCATATCTTTGAAGATGGAGAAGTTAAGAAGTTAACAGGTGGAAAGAGAAAGTTTATTCTTAAAACAAATGAGAAAATGGCCAGCGATGCGCTGCGCGTTTTGGGAATGGCTTTTAAAGAAGTTTCTGAAGGGTTTGAAAAACTTTCTGATGAGGAGATTGAAACAGGTCTTGTTTTTGTTGGTTTGGCTGGAATGATTGACCCGCCTAGAGAAGAGGCGAAAACGGCTATACGTAAATGTGAAGAAGCTGGAATCAAGGTTGTAATGATAACTGGAGACCACAAGCTGACCGCTGTCGCCGTTGCAAAGGAAATTGGCATAATCAAAAGCGGTTCAGTCTTAATTGGAAAGGAGCTTGACGCGACGAGTGACGAGGAGTTCGAAAAAGTTGTGGAAGACATAAACGTTTATGCAAGAGTTTCTCCAGAGCACAAAATTCGCATAGTCGGAGCCTTAAAAAAGAATGGTCACATAGTTGCCATGACAGGTGATGGAGTCAATGATGCCCCAGCAATTAAAAATGCGGATATTGGAATCGCCATGGGAATAACTGGAACCGACGTAACACGAGAAGCTGCGGACATGGTTTTGGCAGATGATAACTTCGCCACCATAGTGAAGGCTGTTGAAGGTGGAAGAACGATCTACGACAATATCAAAAAGTTCGTCTTCTTCCTCATACGATGCAACTTTGACGAGTTGGCTGTAATAGCCACATTCGCCCTCATTTATGGAGCAGAACTATTGCCACTGACCGCACCAATGATTCTATGGATAAACCTAGTCACCGACGGTGGACCAGCACTAGCCCTAAGCATGGACTCACCTATTGAAGACGTAATGAAAAAACCTCCGAGAAACCCGAAAGAAGGCATATTGCACGGAAGGATGTTCTCAATTATAGTTTCCTTCATAATGCAGTATGTCGGGACAGCCCTACTCTTTGGTGGAGCTTACTTCTGGGCGGGATTTTCACTTGAGAAAGCACAAACAATGGCTTTCATGCAAGCAGGAATCAGGGAACTAATAATAGTTTGGAACTGCCGTTCAGAAACGAAAAACGCATTTGAAGTAGGTTTTCTTTCAAACAAATATCTATTAGTAGCGGTTTTGGCATCAGTTGCCTTGACAGTTTCGCTTTGTTATGTGCCCTTGTTGCAAACAATGTTTGGAACTGTGCCCTTAACCCTATACGAGTGGATTCCAGTCTTAGGAGTCGCCCTTTCAGGACTACTACTAATGCCCAAATGGCTTTACGGAAGAAAAGTTTGGCGCTGGACATAAAGTGACAGCGAATGCAAAGAAAAGTTTTATACTATTCTTTGCCAATTGATGTCTTCTGCTATGTAGGCAGTGAAAAACATGAGTGAAAAGTTGGCGAACCCAGCACCTCTTGGACTCATGGGTTTCGGAATGACAACAGTGCTTTTGAATCTACATAATGCTGGTTTCTATCCCTTAGATAGCATGATACTGGCGATGGGATTGGCTTACGGTGGACTTGCTCAAGTGATCGCTGGCATAATGGAGTATAAGAGAGGAAACACATTTGGCACAGTTGCATTCAGTTCTTACGGACTATTCTGGTGGTCCCTTGTAATCTTGTCCCTACTGCCAAAATACTATTTCCTCGTTGGAATTCAAGAACCTACAAACGAAGCTATGGCAGCCTACTTCTTCATGTGGGGTTTATTCACTTTCGTAATGTTCTTTGGCACACTGAAAGCAAACAGAGCGGTGCAATTCGTATTCATGAGCCTAGCCATACTCTTCTTCTTGTTGACAGCTAAAGAGTTAACTGGAAATACAGATTTGGGAACAATAGCAGGGTATGAAGGAATAATCTGTGGATTAAGTGCCGTATACACAGCGTTGGCAGAGGTGTTAAACGAAGCCTATGGAAAAACAGTTTTGCCCCTATGTCCAACCAACAAGGAAAAGTAACAATGCACAGCAAACATGCTTTTTTCTTTTATCATTGGCAAACGATATTTTCATGAAATGTTTCACATGTTCAGAAGAGAAGGTTTATATGCAGTTTCACATTTTTCAATAAAATCCAAGTAAAAATATCTAAAGTGGTAAATATGGTATTTAAACCAATTATGTGGATAAAGAGAGACCCGCAGAAAAATAACGTGTTCTGGCCATCTGAGGAACTCAAGAAGAAGGCTTGGGTCAACGATGAATCAATCTATGCTGAAGCAACGAAAGATCCTAAGGCTTTTTGGGCTAAACTCGCTCGCGAAGGAATTGACTGGTTTAAGGAATGGGATGAAACCTACCGATGGGAGCCACCGTATTACAAATGGTTCATTAACGGAAAACTGAACCTTTCCTACAACGCCTTAGACAGACACGTAAAAACTTGGAGAAGAAATAAGGCAGCAATAATATGGGTGCCCGAACCACTGGATGAGAAAGAAAGAGTGCTCACATACTTTGATCTATACCGCGAAGTCAACAGATTCGCCAACGTGCTGAAGAGCCTCGGCGTGAAAAAAGGCGACAGAGTTGGAATATACTTGCCAATGATTCCAGAAGTGCAAATAGCCATGCTGGCATGCGCTCGCATCGGGGCAATACATAGCGTAGTCTTTTCCGCTTTCAGCGGCAAGTCTCTAGGAGAAAGGATGCTGGATGCAGAAGCCAAAGTTCTCGTCACAGTGGACGGATATTGCAGACGAGGAAAACAAATAAACTTGAAGGCTGAAGCAGACAAAGGAATCGAAGGAGCACCAATACAAAAAGTTGTAGTTGTGAAACGAATGCGAATAGACGTAAATATGGTTGAAGGTCGAGACTTTTGGTGGCATGAATTAACGAAAAACGCTGACGGTTACTGTGAACCAGAAGTCATGGACAGCGAAGACATATTGTACCTCCTTTACACAAGCGGCACAACGGGTAAACCCAAAGGAGTTGAACATCACATAGGCGGATACGCAGTACAAGCCTACTGGACGACAAAATGGGACTTCGACCTCCATGACGAAGATGTTTTCTGGTGCACCGCTGACATCGGCTGGGTTACAGGCCACACCTACGGCTGCTATGGGCCGCTCTTATGCGGAGCAACCATGCTAGAGTATGAAGGCGCCCCGAACTATCCCCAACTAGACAGATGGTGGAGTATAGTAGAAAAGTACGGTGTAACGGTTTTTTACACAGCTCCGACAGCGATAAGAATGTTTATGCGATGGGGCGAAGAATGGCCAGAAAAGCATAATCTAGACAGCCTTCGAATACTTGGAACAGTAGGGGAACCAATAAACGACGAAGCATGGTTATGGTATTTCAACAAGATTGGCGGTGGAAGATGTCCAGTAATTGACACTTGGTGGCAAACCGAAACTGGCGGAACCCTGATCAACTCCTTACCAGGTATAGGCCCGTTCATCCCAACAGTTGCGGGTAGAAGCTTTCCGGGCACAAGCCATGATATTCTGGATGAATCTGGAAGTCCCCTAGGCATTGGCGAAGGTGGTTATTTGGTACAGAAAAACCCGTTTGCGCCAGGAATGCTTAGAAACGTATGGAGAAACCCAGCGAGATACAAGGAATACTTCAGTGTGTACGGCGAAAAATACTACTACACAAGCGATGGAGCACGAAGATGGGATGAACTTGGGAACATCCGGTTAACTGGCAGGGTTGACGATGTCATGAAAGTTGCAGGCCACAGATTATCAACAGCAGAGCTAGAAAACGCCATAACAAGCCATGAAATGGTCATTGAATGCGCAGTTGTAGCAGCCCCACACGAAATAAAGGGTGAAGTGCCCATAGCCTTTGTAACTCTAAGAAAGGAAGTAGAACATTCAGACCAACTCGTAAAAGAGCTAATAAAACATGTTGACGCTACCATAGGACCAACGGCAAGACCTGACAAGATAGTATTTACTAATGAACTGCCAAAAACACGAAGCGGAAAAATCATGCGTAGAATTCTAAAGTCTTTGGTTAGAAATGAGTCCATTGGCGATACTATGACCCTCATGAATCCGGAGTCAGTTGAGCAACTCAAAGAAAAAGTAGGCTACAAGGGATAAAAGCTCCCCTTTTTATCCATTTGTTCTTACCGATAGAATCTTTTCATAATTCTTGAAAATGTTATAGCATGAGTTAGGTTTTCAAGGTCAGGAATTCAAGCCGAGAACGGTTCTATATTACGTAGCTAAAGAGAGGAGAAAACTCGTTAAGCTTGAAAAAGAAAGAAGCAGATAAAATTTAGGATAGCTTCATTGTTGCTCTTACGGTATCTTCATCAACAGGCTCTATCTTGAAACCTTTCTTAGTGCACAGACGAATCATCCTAAGGTTCCTCGACAAGATGTCACCACCGATTTTCTCCAACCCCATGTCTTTGCCAATCTCAATGATATAATCAACCAGTTTTGACCCGAGTCCAACTCCCTGCCACTGGTCGCCCACAACAACAGCAAACTCCCCACTTTTTCGACCGGGCTCAAAGATGAGTCGCGAAACACCGATAATTTTCCTATCGTCTGTTTTTTCCTCTGCAACTATGGCGATTTCTCGATCATAATCTATGTTGCAATACCTAGTTAAAGTTTCGTGGGACATGTCTTTGATTACTTGAAAGAACCGAAACCGCATTGTTTGTTCCGAAAAGGACTGAAACAGATTGTAGAGGAGGTTTTCGTCTTCAGGCTTTATGGGACGGAGAACAACAGATGTTTTGTCCTTTAACTTCCACTGTGCGATATATTTTTTGGGGTAGGGGGCAATCACTAAATGTTCGTGTGGTAGAGTTTTTTGCAGAATTGCCTCCGTGTCTATAACTATGCGAGCGTCTACAGCCACAGCGTCACTTTCGCTAACTATGATTGGGTTTATGTCTATCTCTTTTATTTCGGGAAAATCAATTACAAGTTGAGAAAATCTCACCAAGATTTCCTCAAGAAGTTTAGCACAAACAGAATACTCGCTCGAATCCAAAAGTTTATGAATGGTGGCCTTCTCCATAAGCCGTCTTGAAAGCACCTGATTCAACGGTGGAAATCCCATGCTTACATCTTTTAACAGCTCGACGGCAACCCCTCCAATGCCAAAAACGATGACTGAACCAAAATGGGGGTCTTTTTTGGAACCGATTAAAATCTCGCACCCTTTCTTTTGAACCATAGGCTGGATAGCAACGCCTTGAAACTCTGCTTCAGGTTCATACTTTTTGACTCTTTCAGCCAACTCCTTGAAGAACGTTTCAACTTGTGCAGGTGACCACACATTCAAAACAATTACCCCGGCTTTAGACTTGTGAGTTATCTGAGGTGAGAGCGCCTTCAGAACGACAGGGTATTCCAGTTGAGAGGCTACAGTTACAGCTTCTTTCAACGTTTTAGCCACTAAGGTTTTTATCGTTGGGATTTTATATACTTCAAGGAAACGCAAGGATTCAGGCAGACTTAGGATTTTCCGTCCGTCCTTAGACGCTTTTCTTAAAACTTCTTTAAGGAATGTGGGAATAGATAATTCTACGGAGAGCTCTTCGGGAGTTTCGTATAGGATTTCCGAGTTTTTAGTGTAACTATACATGTGCATGAAAGTTGAAACCGCTTGCTCTGGTGTCGTGAACGCTGGTATACCGTTTTTCCGCAGGGTTCTCCTAGCCTTCCAGCAGCCATTCTCACCCATTAGAGAGGTGAGGACGGGTTTTTTGGTTTTCTTCGCAAGTTCCACGATTATCTTCGCAGTTTCAATAGGGTCCGCTGCTCCTTGAGGAGTGTATATGATCAAGAACCCATCGCTATTAGGGTCTTTAAAGCAGATTTCCATCACTTTCCTAAATCTATCTGCAGTAGCCTCCTCTAAGATGTCGATGGGATTCAGGACGCTACAGTAAGAAGGCAAAACACTCTTTAATGCACGAATAGTTTCGCGACTTAACGGCGAAAGCTTTCCGTCCTTAGCAATAAGGAAATCAGTAGCCATAATCCCAGGTCCGCCAGCATTAGTGATTATGGTTAGTTTCGGACCTTTGGGGTTCGGCTGCATCGCCAAAGTTTCTGCACAGTTAAAAAGATCAGCTATTGCTTCAACACGAACGACGCCCGCACGCCTGAAAGCGGCATCATAAACAGCGTCCTCTCCGCACACAGCACCAGTATGACACAACGCCGCCTTTGCACTTTCACGAAATCGTCCCGCCTTTACCACTACGATGGGTTTAGCTCTGGCAAACCCCCTCGCTGCACTCATAAATTTCCGTGCGTTTTCAATAGACTCGATGTAAAGCACAATGCTTGTTGTCTGAGTGTCAGTCCCGAAGTAGTCGATCAAGTCTCCAAAATCGACATCAAGCATCGAACCCACAGAAGCCACAGCGCTAAATCCAACGTGAGCTTCCGAAGCCCAATCAAGCACCCAAGTGCATAATGCTGCACTTTGCGAAATGAAAGCTATCTTCCCAGGCTTGGCTGTTTTGTTCGCAAAAGTGGCGTTAAGCTTGATTCCTGGGCGCATCACTCCAAGACTGTTGGGTCCAATGATGCGCATGTTATAGCGATTTTTGTATTCAAGAATCTGTTTTTCAATAGCCTTTCCTTCTTCTCCAGCTTCTTTAAAACCTGCTGAGACAATGATTACTCCTGAAACTCCAGCTGTTCCGCACTCTTCGATGATTTGTGGAACGGTGTGTGCCGGAGTTGCTATGATCGCAAGATCTACTTTTCGCGGGATTTTCTTAATATTCGGATAGGCGGTTATGCCTTGCACCGTGGGTCGGAAAGGATTGACCGGATAAACAACCCCCTTGTATCCCACTCCAATCAGATTTCGAAGCAGTTTGGCGCCTACAGAGTCCACTCTGTCACTTGCTCCAATGACAGCTATTCTTCGGGAGTTGAAAATTTTATCGAGATTTTCAGTGCCCATCCTTGAAGCTTACTCCCCTTCCACAGAAGCTTACTCTGTTCATATGTGGTATATAGTTATTATATAGTACATACTTTTTAACGTTGTTAAGAAAGCTGTTCGTTTACATTTCACATCGTAATAAACATATTTATTTTCAAAGCTTCCAAAGACAAGAATCAGTGAAATGTGAGGAGAGCTTCAAAAGCACTAGTTTGGAACTTCCAATAGGCGACGTCACTATGTTAGAAGACAAGATTCCATGAAAGAAGTAAAGTGAGCGTACGAAGAATTCAAGAAATGATGGTGCAGCAAATCCCATTTTTACCCTTGTCTACCTTTCTCACGGGTAGAACCTCCTTGTTGTTCGCGGAAATGGTATAGCGTCAATAATGTTTTCGAGGTCAAGCATCCAAGTGAGCAGCCGTTCCACACCTAACCCAAACCCCACATGCGGCACGGTTCCATAACGCCTCAAATCAATGTACCAGTCGTAATCCTCCTCTCTTAAACTGAGCTCCCTAAGCCTCTTAAGCAGCTCAACCTTATCATCCTCTCTTGCACCGCCCGTTGACATTTCACCGATCCGTGGAACAAGCATATCCGTTGACATCACAAGGTCTGGTTTGTCGCTGTAAGTTTTGCAGTAAAACGCCTTGATTTGCCTCGGATAAGCATACACAAAGAAGGGGCCGCCAAAATCTTCTGCTAAAGCTTTTTCTTCGTCAAAGCCTAAATCTTCACCCCACTTGATCTTGAAGTCCTTCGAATTCAGTCGTTCTATGGCTTCTGTATAGGTGATTCTCGGGAAAGGAGTCTTGACAACAGTCAGTTTTGAAATGTCTGCACCTAGACTTTCCATTTCGCTTTTGCAGCTCTCAACAGTCTTCTGGCATACGTAACTCAGAAGGTCTTCTTCCAAAGCCATTAAATCATCCATGTCAGCGAAAGCCCATTCAGGTTCAACATGCCAGTACTCAGTTAAGTGTCTTATAGTCCGGCTTTTCTCAGCCCTAAAAGAAGGAGCGACACAATAAACCTTCTCTAGCGAATAAATTAAGGCTTCGAGATGCAGCTGGGCACTCTGCGTCAAATAAAGTTGTTTATCAAAGTATTTCAAGCCGAAAAGAGTTGCTCCGCCTTCGCAGGCACTAGAAATAAACATTGGAGGTGAAACTTCAATAAAGCCTTCCTTTCTGAAAAATTCATGGATAAACCGTAAAACTTCGCTACGCACCTTCATTATTGAATTCATTCGGCGGCTGCGAAGCCATAAATGACGAACATCCCGCAGAAACTCCTCACTTTTATACTCGGTTATCGGGAAAACTTCAGCCAAACCAATTATGGAAAGTTTTTCAACGGCAATTTCGTAGCCACCCGGAGCACGTTTATCCTGCTTCACAGTACCTTCAAGCGTAACAGAAGACTCTATTGTCACTTTCTCAGCTCGGCTCCACGAAGGATTATCTCTTTTAACCGTGCATTGAACAATTCCTGAAGCGTCACGAACCACCAAGAAAATTGTTTCTTTACTTTCTCTTTTACGGTAAATCCATCCCCTAACAGTTACGTGTTGACCTACATATTTCTCATCTAAGATATCTTGTATAGCTGCAACAGGCATAAGCATCATCCCACTATTTAACGTCCGAACCTAAATATTTACCTTAAAAAAGGCTTTTCAAACTCGCCTGGTTCAAGTTAGTAATATAGGCAATGCTCACGTAGAGCAGACTGAATAAACAAAAAAAGGAGAGAGATTTAGGAAAGCTCAATTTCTTCTAGGAGTGTCAAATCTTCCAAGTCGTTCATCTTCATCTTTTTGTCAGATATGGTATAGAGCACGTTTTCAATGTAGAGTGTTCTCTTTACCCAGTAACTGTCGTCCCATCCGCCTGCACCATTCTCTTGGTGAGTAACGTTGCCTCTTAGAACGAGTCCGTCGCTTAAGGTTATGTTAAAGACGTATGCTCCTTGCCACAGCGAATATCTATATTCATCGTACGTTGACACTGGGATCACCAGCAAATCCTTTGATCTGTCGAAGAGGAAGGCCTTGTGCTCTGTCAAAACCAGCGTGTCTGACCAAGCGCCGTCGATCTTGTACTCGGTCATGTTCCTTGGAGCGCTCACATTAGTGACGTCGAAAACTGAGATTTTCACTTTGTTGTTTTCGTCTTTGCCTATGCCTATTATGTGAGTTTCATCGTACGGATGGAGGTATCTTGTGAAGCCTGGGATTTTCAGATAGCCCAGAATTCTTGGGTCACTTGCGTTTTCTACGTCTATCACAAAGAATGGATCTCTTTGCACAACTGAGGTTGCGAGATAACAGCGATTTCCGATGAATCTGGCAGAGTCTATGGCTTCTCCGGGTGCAATGTTTTCAATTTTTCCGACTTCGGTTAGGTTCATGTCGAGTATGTAGAGGTTGTTTTGGGTGTTTCCGTTTACCCAAGTTGTGGTTGCTATCCTGAAGTGGTTGTTGTATTCGTCCATTGAAAACTGGTTGAGCTCACGTCCTGACACTTTGCCTTTGGCTTCACAGTTCATAGTACTGTTTTCGATGTGTATTCGATAGATTGAGGTTTGTCCATATGTTTCTGGAAACGTTATGTAAAGGTTAGTTAACGAAACGTACATGCTACTTGTGCCGCCCAGCATGATTGTCATGTGAGTTGGTTCTTCCTCGGTGTTTTGCATGTTTAGGGCAACGATTGTTGTAAATAGATAGTAATTGTCAGTGGTGTTGGAGTAGTGGATTTCAGAAGCGCTGATCTCTTTGATACCATTTTTCGAGTGGATCTTTGGGAGAATAATTGTGTCATAAATAATGTAGGTTGGTTGGCTTGCAACGAAATAGACGTATTCGCCTATTCTTCTTGAGTTGAAATAGCTGCCACTAATGGTGAAATCTCTCAAGAGTGTAGGGTTTGTTTTGTTTGAAATGTCATAGACGTTGACGAAGGTTTTGATATCCACGCAATAGTAGCTGTAATAACCCCATGAAGGAACGTTGTATTTGCATCCTAACACGGCTAATCTGTTTTGGCTTACAAAAATTCCCACAGGATAGGTTTCATCAAAGGTTATGTTTGAAAGAACTTCGGCTTCTTCTGTCGGATAAGCCTTTAAAATAAAAACGCTGTTGCCTGACACTAGATAGATATGTCCTTCATCATCAGTTTTTACGCTGTCCGCTTCGTCGACTCCGGCAACTTGAATGTTTGTGGTTGAGTATTCAAACTCTAAACCTGGTGCACTCTTTGCAGGAATACCTTCGAGTGCCTCCCCCAGAATTCGAGAGTCCCATGGCCCATAAAATGGATACCCCCCTTGAGTTTCTGAGTTTGCTGTCAAGAAACTTCTAAGCTCTTTGTAGGATGAAAACGTGTTCAGAAGCCCAGCTGGCGAAGGTTCTTCAGGTGACTCGTTTTCCGGTAGGTAAACTCCAAAGTTATAGCAGGCAGCGGCTAATACTATGGCTAGAAGAACAGCGGCAATTCCGTAGAGAGGTGCCCGTTTTTTAATTTTTTTCTCCATTTTGTTTTGCCTCTTACTGAAGATGTGGTTTCCATTCTATTTCATCCTAATCCTTAGTACAATTTGATCCAAAAACTAGAACGGTCTTAAAGACCACATTCGGATTGCTTCATACCAGAATATCGCTGAAACTATTGACCCAAATAAGAGAATGAACAGGTTTTCTCGTGTAAAGCCTTGCATCAGCACCAAAAGATAAACTATTAGAGAAGTTGCCGAAAAGACCGCGTAAAAGAAATATCTTGGAAACAACAATTTTCCCAACTTGACGAAGTGTCGAAGTACTCCGATTTTGACTTCGCTAACCAAAGAATAATGACCCCC
>Ga0209636_10006819_pt1 | contig 11670 bp, 7 predicted proteins | sample DeeMarSWOR152_54_FD_187464 | JGI IMG/M metagenome (GOLD analysis project Ga0209636, IMG submission 187464) | Marine sediment microbial communities from White Oak River estuary, North Carolina - WOR-1-52-54 (SPAdes) (version 2) | ecosystem: Environmental > Aquatic > Marine > Intertidal zone >... | reverse complement strand
GTTCACTATTCTAGAAATTGTACAAGATGTGTACAGTTACTAACCTTTTAATAGGCAAAGTTAATTGTGACCAAGGTGGTACAATGCCTGAGTACGACAGAGAGCGTATAGCCCGATTATTTGATAGTAAAACCAAGACGGATATCCATGCAGGGTTACATGAGTCCATACCAGAGAAGGCTTCTCGGATAGCTTTTGAACAGTTAGAACTCAAAAGTGAGGATATGCTCTTGGATGTGGGGACAGGCACTGGTGATACAGCGATTGCTGCTGCTGGCATCTGTAGGCAGGTAATTGGCATTGATATCAGCGAGAAGAGTCTCGAAAAAGCCCGTCAAAAGGCTTTTCAAAAAAAGGTGGATAATGTAACCTTTGCATATGGTGCTTTTGAAGAGCCGTGTGCAGGTCTTGATCTCACTTCTTACGGTATTACCAAGATTTTAGCAGTTTACTCACTGCACCATTTGCCTGATCCTCTGAAGAGAAAAAGTCTACAAATTCTGGTTAAAACCACACAAAGCTTATTTAGTACAGATCATAAAAAGCAAATGATGATACACAAAAGGTTTGCAGGATTGATTGGGTTGTTGACTGCTGTGAGTATGGGTTATACCCTTGTAGGAATACCTACAACTGCCTGTGAAACAGTCTTTTTAGGCGAAAATAACTGTGTGATTGATACCAGCAGTTGGATCTATCAAGTAAACATGTGGCGGATATCAGGGAGTCATTCAGACCCGATATGGTCTCCAGATGGAGAAAAGATTGTGTTTGTCTCACATGATGATGAAAACACTGAAATCTATATCATGGATTCTGATGGAGGAAATGTACAGAGGTTAACTAATAACACTGTTTACGATTCTAATCCTGTGTGGACGCCTGATGGAAAAAGGATTGTATTCACATCGGGCAAAGATGGAATATTTGACATTTATATGATGGATGCAGATGGAGGGAATCTTAGACAGTTGACCAGGCATTCTGCCCCTGTATTTAACATTGCATGGTCACCAGATGGGGAAAAGATTGCCTTTTGTTCAAGTAAGGATGGAAAAGTAAACATCTATGTCATGGATTCTGAAGGGGGAAACCAAAAAAATCTAACTGACTATCCTGCCTATGATAGATATCCTGTGTGGTCACCTGATGGGGAAAAGATTGCCTTTTACTCTGATAGAGATGGAAATTTGGAAATCTACGTGATGGATTCTGATGGAGGAAATGTACAGAGGCTAACCAATAATCCTGCTCATGACAGCTTTCCTGCATGGTCTCCCGATAGGGAAAAGATTGCATTCATGTCGTGTAGAGATGGAAATTTAGAAATCTATGTCATGGATTCTGATGGGGGAAATGTAGAAAATCTCACTTGTAACCCTGCTCATGATTGGGATTTTGCATGGTCTCCCGATGGAACGAAAATTGCCTTTACCTCCCTAAGAGATGGAACGTTCGAAATTTATGTCATGGATTCTGATGGGGGAAACCACGTGAATGTTACCAACAATTCTGGATGGGACTGGTCTCCTGTGTGGTCGCCAGATGGTGAAAGAATTGGTTTTGTTTCAAATAGATACTGGAAAGATGAAATCTACGTGATTGATCCAGATGGGGGACATGTACAGAGGTTAACTGAGAACCCTGTTGATGATTCCACCAAAGACTTTTCTATAAGAAAGGAAGTTCTCTTTAGCTCATGTGGTGACACACTGGAGTTTTATACACTGGATGCCGAAGGGAAAACCATAAGACGAACCGATGTCTCTTACAAGGGAAAGAAGGATTCTGATTCTCTTTTTTTTGTATGCATTCTTGCAATTACTGTAATTAGCCTTCTTTTGATTTATATTTCATTCAGAAGATCCAAAAAGGGGGGCGCATGAAATAGACAGCGAGTTCAAGGTAAAAAGATACTATTGTTGCACAGGCTTCTGAAGCCAGAGGAAAGGTATCAGCAAAAGATATTGATATCCAGAACCAAACGGTGAGTTAGAGCTTGTCTGCGATTTTCCCAGTCTTGATAGTATTCAGTACAAGCATTCCATTCGAGGAAGTCCTGATCATCACCTAATTGGCCTTTCTCAGATTTTGTATTGAGTTCTTCAGTGCTCATGTTGTACTTAACTTCAAACTGATCCCTCCTTTAGTATTATAATATTTCTAGAATAATTGATAAACCCCAACAATTTGTTACACGTGTAACAAAAGTGAGAGAAACACCCAATGACTTAACAACTCTCTTACTCTGAGATTCATGGGTTGATTTTTATTTCAATTCCTTCCTTCACTGCCTCAGAGACTATTCCAATTTCCTTCCTTTTTTCCTCAAATTCTTCAGGAGTGTAACAAAGAGGTTCAATATCGTACTGTTCATCCCAGTATTCGTAGATTGAAGACATCCTTTTCAGAAAATGAATTCCCTCAAAATCTGGGGAGACTATAATAAAATCAAAATCACTCATTTTCAGGTGATCACCTCTGGCTCTACTCCCAAATAAGATAACCTTTTTTATAGTGTACTTGTTCATCAATCTTCTGATGAATCTTCTGGCAATTTCAGCTGTTCCTCTATCCACTGGAAGACCTCCTCAGATTTTTTCAGAAATTTAGATGCTATTTCCTCATCATACAACTCAAAAGGGACCTCTCCTGCAGCGTTGGGGTATCTACTTATGGTGTACTGTGGTGTTAATTCTCTTAAAAAAGAATGAAACGTATGTGGAATGCCCACGCTTTTGCCGAGATATATCAAGGAATGAGATGGATAGAACTCCCTTTTGGTATGGAGAATCAAAGCTGTAAGTGATTTTTCAACTGCTTGCTGACACAAGAATGCCACCATATAGTAATCTCTGGATTTAAAAGAATTTTTTGCAGTGGTTAAATCTTTTTTTGCCTGTATCCACCAATTGTTAGTTTCTTTTCTCATGTGTGATCCATCTTTTGTCTTGTACTTCTTTCAGTGATCTTCTCTTTGTAACCCAATCAATAAATGTCATTTTAAAGCCTCTCTAATCATCTCAGCTTCCGCTTCTTTTCTTAATGTTTTTACATCCTTCTTTGTATCTATTTGTAATGTTCTTATGACCTCTAAAGGGTTCTCAAACCTTTTTTTGGCTCTCAGAATGACTTTATCTCCTTCAATCACCCATTCCACCTTTTCACCAGGTTTTATCCCCAAGAATTTCCTGATTTCTTCTGGTATTGTAGTCTGATTCTTACTTGTTAGTTTCGTTGAGTACATTTATATCCCAGTGAGATTATGTGAAGAAGTAATATTTAAACTCTTTGGTGGGGTTGGATAAAATCTTACAGCTACAATTCTCATCCCTCACGCTTTCCTTATCTTAACCAAGGTACTATTAAAGACAGGCCCTCCCCCTATTTCTTGGGTTGTATCAGGTACAATACTGTTCTGAGATACTCCTTCTATGTCCTTCCCTTGACGTGGTGCCCACAATACTCCCTGGGGAACTGAGACCGAAATGACAGCTTTCAATTTTATACTCCCTAGCTCGTTGTACAATTTAACAATATCTGTATCATTTATACTGTACTTTCGTGCATCGTCCAAGTTGATAAACACAATAGGGGGTATGACCCCGTATACATCTTGAAATTGAGTATGTGTGTATTTTTTTACTGCACTATTCAAGAAAATGAATTTATTCTCAGGCAGTGGATACTGGTTCGGTAACGGTGTAACTCCTGACTCTTCAGCTTTGGTGGAGTATAATTCTATCTTCCCCGTGTGCGTTTGATACTCGTTTTTTGGTTTCATCCTCAATTGTACCATTTTTCCCTCTTTTAAATCTGAAATATCTCCATTTTCAAATGCATTCTGGAATGCTTTACCAACTACCTCCCAGCAATCTTCGTATAACCATTCTTCTTTACAGTGCAACTGGTGAGCCACCTGTGTACAAACCCATAATTCACTTTTGCTCTCTCCTAACGGTTCTATAATTCTGTTGGACTTTCGTACGTATTTATGGCTGTACGGTACTACAATGTCCTCTTTCTCAAAAAAAGTAGGTGCAGGCAAAACCAGATCTGCACAATGGGCAGTTTCACTCCAATGGGTATCGTGCACCACCACAAAGACGTCCTCTCTTTGCAATCCCCTTTTTACTGCTTTCTGATTGGGTAATGTTGCTGCAGGGTTCATATTATGGATGTACACGAATTTGAATTCGCCCTCTTCTAACAGCCTCCCTAGTGCTACCTGGCTCACAATTCTTATCTTTTTGTCAGTTAGTCCTTCACCAGTTACATAGGGTAAATCCACATTAAATTTTTGCCAATTAGAATAGTAAAACCCTCTGTGCAATCCTAATACAGTTGGTATGAACGAGATTGCTCTCACTGATTCAGCCCCACACACACTTTTTTGCATTCCAATTCCGATCATGGTCACATTCTTTTTGTGGTTGTCATACAAATGTGCCAGGTTCACTATCGTATCCCAGGGTAACCCTGTGTACTCCTCAATTACGTTAATACTCCATGAAGATACTTCCTTTTTTAACATGTCAAACCCATATGTATATTTTTTGATAAAATCAGAATCAATCATACTATTTTCAATCAAATACTTCAATATACCATACGCCAATGCTACGTCGCCCCCCGGTTTTGGCTGAATCCAGAAATCAGCTGCTTGAGCTGTCTCACTCTTTCGGGGATCTATAACCACAATGATACTGCCTTTTTTCTGTGATTTTGCTGATAATCGAAACAAATGGGAAGCGCTCACTGCTGCATTAAATCCCCAGTACACGGTTAATCCCATATTAACAAGTTCATCAGGGTCTACACCGTACGTTAACCCGTAATGGAGCGATAAAGCTTTGTGTCCCGATTTGCTGCAAATACTGTCATCAGTTTGCGTAAATCCCAATGCGTAGAACAACCGCTGCGGTAAATAAGAACTGAAAAATCCTTGATTCCCAATGCAGCACACGTGTAAACACGATTCAGCACCATAAGTATTTAATGTATTCTTTAATTTTTCAACCAAAATTGCAAGAGCATCATCCCACGAAATTCGCTCAACTCCATCTTTAACACGTCTATGCGGATACAATACGCGTTCATCGCTGTACACTCTTTCAATATCTCTGTATCCACGAGGACATAAAACCCCTTGCGTCACTGGGTTGTCCTTATCCCCCATGGTTCGTACGAGTTCACCGTCACGGATTGAAACTGTCATGAAGCATGTATCATAACAATCTCGTGGACACACAGTTTTTATATCGCTCATGAAATCACAGTATTCACTTGCAGAGTGACTTTTTTAACCTTTGGACAAAAGTTCATTTGTTTCCTTTTTTCTCAACTTTGTTACACGTGTAACATTCAGTTTGAAAGTCACGCTGCGTCAAATCGTCTTTTTTATTGAAAACAACTCCTGATGAAGAAAATTTCAGTTTTGAGACTGTCAACCGAAACCTATATATACATGCTTATAGAGGTGATAAGCACAGGTGTCATGGTGAGTTTCAAAAAGATAGCGGTGGGAACAGGATGCAGCTTAATGCTACTAACAGTCTTGATGTCTCAAAGCATTGGAGTAGGTCCATCTTCATGGAGTTATCAAATTGTCCTATTATCTGCTTCTGCTCTATCTGATGATGGAGAACGCTTCTTGATAGGGTCTGAAAACGGGGAGTACATTGTGTTAGATCGATATGGAAATATGGTCTTGAATGGCAATTTTGAGCGAACTATTCATGCTGTGGACATAGCTGAAAACAGGAATATGATTTTCGGCACAGAAGATAGCGTCTTTTTACTTGACGAACAAGGTAAGATACTATCAAGTGTCTATCCCACTGAACCTGTTCTCTATGTTTCTATGGCAAAGAACGGGCTGTACGCAGTTGCAGGAACACAAAGAAAGATATTCTTAATGAGCACCAGGGAGCTTATATGGGAGTCCTTAATAATACCTGAAGATTCAACAGAGACTTATATCAGTAGGGTGGCAATCTCTGCATCAGGGTCAGCAGTGGCTGCAGCTGCTCAGAAATCGGTTTTTCTCTTTGGTTCAGCAAGCAGTACATACAAGGCAAAGATGAACTTTGATTCCGCAGTTACTTCTCTTATTTTCCTTCCTGATGGAAATGACATTGTAATTGGGACCAAAGAAGGAACCCTTTGCATTTATGACATCGAAGGTAACCAAAGATTCTCATATTCTCTGGAAGGTTCTATCAATTCCATAGCTGTAAATTCAGGACAAATTCTTGTTGGGACCTCTAGAGGTGAAATAGCTCTGTTTGAACAAAATGAGAATATTTTACTGAAGAAGGTAACCGAAGGAAGTATGGATGTATGCGATATTTCAGATGATGGAAAATATGTGGTAATTCTGGATTCGGAAGGCTATGTTTCTTCTTTCAATATTGAAACTGAAAAAGGCTGGAGCTTCTTTATACGAGATCCAATTTCTGTTGAATTATCAAAAGATGGTAAGTACGTTGGAATCACGAGAAAAGCAGGGATTTACTTTATCAACAATTGGGAAAGCACCTTTGAGAGTACTGAGTACTTTCCTTATGCATCTCGTGGACAGTTTTCTCTAGAGAATGATCTCTGCAAAGTGTGGTCATACCCATCGAAAGTCAACTGTTTTGACTATGGTGACGTTAATGGAGATGGACAAAATGAAGTTGTTTTCGGGTCTGGTACTGATTTGACTGTCTTAGATCATAAAGGAGAGTTACTCTGGAAGAAATCATTTCTGGGGCACATAGATGCTGTTGGATTGCATGATGTAACAGAGGATGCAGTTCCAGAGATTATCATAGGACTCGATGATGGTCAACTGAATATGGAGGTGTGGAGTGGAGAAGGCGAACAGATAACCACTTTTGATTTTATGAACACATTCAGTGTGACACCGCATCCGGGTGCCATGGGCATGGAACCTATCGCAGCCATGGACATAGATCACGATGGTGTAATTGAAATCATATCGAGAGTTAGAATTGAATACCCAGGGACACTTGGGGGTATTTTTGCTTTTGAATATCCTTCTGGTACAAAAGAGTGGTTCTATCCAATTGCTCCCCTTCAAGTGGGCTGTGCTCTAACCGATATCAACAATGATGGCGATCTGGAACTCGTTTTGGGTTCACACTCTTCCTGTATGGGGACTGCTATTGGAGTGAGAGATGATTGTCATGTTTATGTTATGGTTGTTGACTTAGAAGGAAATGAGATATGGGCAAAGGAGATTGCATCTGGGTCAAGACTACTCATGGTAGCAGTTTCTGATTTGGATGGCGATGGCCGAAAAGAGATTGTTGGCATAGTCAAAAGTGAAGATGACACCTACGGGAAGCTCTTCATTCTTGATAACAGAGGCAACTATATTTGTGAAAAAGAATTTGATTGCTCAGTCTTATTTGGAGGAATTGCAGACTTTGATAAAGATGGATACCAGGAGATTGTAGTGACTGATTCTAAAGGTACAGTGGTACTGTATGATTACAAACTTACATTTATAAGAGATTTTGATTTTGGAGAGGGTATTAATCCCTATGTGGGGGGAATTGTTGATCTAGATGGAGACGAAGCTCTCGAAATTGTTACTGTTACAGATAGTGGAAAGCTTATAATACTGGATAGTGATTTTGCTGAATTGACAGAAATGGAGGTTGATGAAGGATCTCAGGTTACAGTAGCCAACATTTCAGGATGTGCCATTGATCTTTTGGTGCATTCCTCTGATAAGATAGAATTATATTCTCTGAAAAATGAAAGAACACACCTTTGTTTCTTGATCGAGGAGAGAATTATTCGAACGTGGTCACTCGATGAGGAAATCCTCCAAGAAGCTAACGAGCATTTTTTAGCTGCCGAAACCTATTACAAGAACCTGGAATTTGACAAAGCTGGAGAAAACTACGAAAAGGCAAAAGAACTATATGAAAAAGTTGGGAGTATCGGTAGGATACTAGAAAGTATTGGAATGCTTGAAAGAATAGAAGATCTATATGAAGCGCAAAACAAAATTGACAGTGGTAAAAGAAACTTGACAGAAGGAGACTACAAGTATGCGGAGTATGATTTTTTTGAAGCAAAAGTTCTCTTTGATGAGTTGTTGGAAGAAGAAGCTTTTTCTGAAGTAAAGAAGTGGCTTCTAACCCAAATTGGTGAATGTGAGAGCCACCTAACAGCTTGTGATGAAATTAGAGAAGCTCTCTGGAATTTCAGGAATAGTGAAAAAGAGTTTGAGAAAGCCTTAGAAAATTTCAAGGATGGTGAAGAAGAACGTGAGACACAAAACCTTAGAAACGCAAGAGAATATTTTGAGTCTGCGCTGCCAACGTTTGAAGAATACAACGTTGAGCAATTCAGCAAACAAACTCATGAGTATCTAGAAGAGATTGAGAAACGCCTAGAAGAGATTGAGAAAGGAAAGAGGATAAAAAGATACTTTTCAGCTATACTCTCGTCTTTCTTGGCGATATTATCAATTTTCCTGTTTATACGACATAGACCTATTTCATTGATAAAAGTATTCACACTATGTGCGGCATTGATCTTGGCAATCCTCATTCATATTTACTTGCCGCGCCTAGTAGGAGATATTTTTGTTTTTCTTCAGAAACATTCCAAAATTATTGGAATAGTACTGTTGGCGGTTGTTGCCTCCATGATTTGGAGATATCTTCAAAATAGACTGTACAGAAACGAAAACTATTCAACATGGGACTCGCTGCTTTACACATTTCACGTAAAGAAATTTCCCACTTTTTCTCCAACAGCTAATCCATATTATACAGGCATACCAGTAAAAGATGAGCCCATGTTCTTTGGCAGAGAAAATGTATTTGAATCTCTGAAGCGCGAACTAATTATATCTGATAGGAACAGTGCTATCATTCTTCATGGAGAAAACAAAATAGGAAAAACATCAATCTTATTTCAAATAGAAAAAGGAAAATTAAACCTTGGTCCAGAATTTATCCCAGTATATATCAACATGAATTCAATGATTGTCTACAGTGACTATGAATTCCTTTCAACTTTAGCTTCGCTAATTCAGGAGGTTATTAAATCATATCAAATTCAGATGCCCATAGTTCCATTTGAAAAAAGAGAAAATCCATATTTGTACTTTAAAGATGATTTCCTACGAAATGTGATAAATTTTATTAGGGAAAAACGTATTCTTTTTCTTATAGACGAATACGAAGCTATTGAGAGAAAAATAATTGAAAAAAGGCTATCCAAGGACATATTTACCTTTCTAAAAAGCGTAGTTGAACATGAAAGCAAACTTAATTTCATTCTTGCAGGATCAAAGAAAATTGAGAAGTTTGAGAATAGTGACGAGTGGGTCCAGGCGCTCGGTGCTAGTGTATACAAGAAAATCAGTTTTCTGAAGAAAGAAGATGCTGCTAAACTTATCAGAGGCCCTGTAGCAGAAAAGATCTGGTACACAAATAGGGCAGTGAAAGAGCTTCTAGAACTCTCAGGATGTCATCCGTATATTCTCCAGTATTTCTGCTTTAATTTGGTTTCTCTGCTAAATGGGACTTCACGTTATACTGTCGACATCAAGGAGGTTAAAACAATTGCGCAAAACATGATTGAAGACCCCCCACTCCCGATGATACTTCTATGGAACAACTTTACTCAGGATCAGAAAATACTAGTATCACTCCTATCAGAATCTATACAGAAGAGGGGTGGTTCAATACATCAAGAGAGAATTATTGCTGAATTGGAAAAGAGAAATATAGAACTCCTCAGAGATAGAATTACCGTTCTCGATGATTTGGTGGACAAGGACATTCTCAGAAGAAAAAGGTATAAATATTCATTTTGCGTAGATATCTTCAGACGGTTTGTTGCGGAACACCATCCCCTCTTGAGAGTTCTTTAGGAGGCTGGAACATGAAAAATCCATACTGGAATAGAACCATGATCAGAGAACCCAGATATTTCTTTGGTCGAAAAAAAGAGGTAAGGCAGATTTTTGATGCAATAGGAACTCCCCATCCGCAGAATATTTCAGTTTTAGGTGAAAGAAAGACAGGGAAATCTTCCTTACTCTATTATATTTTCCAATCTAATACGGAAAAGCAAGAATTACCTCATCCCGAGAAATACATTTTTGTATTTATTGATTTCCAGGAATATCCCAATATCGCTGTCGATGAATTCTTTGAGATGCTCTACTCAGAGCTTAAAAGCACGTTGCCGAAGGAAGTACAGTTTGAGCAGGTGAAAGACTACGAAACATTTACTAACATGGCAAAGACTCTGGAGGACCTCAGTTATAAACTAATTCTCCTAATTGATGAGTTCGATAAGATCCTTCAGAATGAGAATTTTGAAGAAGATTTTTTCTCTTATCTTCGTTCCATAGTTAATAGATACGACACTGCATTGATTATATCGACCCAAAAGGATTTGGAAGATCTTTCTCGGCCGGATTTACTTGGATCTCCTTTTTTCAATATCTTTACTCAAATTCGTTTAGGACTGTTCCAGAAAGAGGAAGCTCTGAACCTTATTACTGGTCCATCAGCTGAAAAAGGTATTCCTCTTGAGAAAGATGCGGAGTTCATTCTGGAAAATGCTGGTCTATTTCCGTTTTTTATCCAAATATTATGTTTTGAACTTTTCGAATACAGAAAGAACCACGATAAAAAGATCGACCAAGAAGGTTATAACCAGGCTCTTAAGAAATTTTCGGTAGAGGCTACTCCCCATTTTAACCACTTTTGGAAAAGTCTCTCTCAAGAAGAAAAAGATGTGTTAATTGAAATATCAATGGAAAAGGAAGTGACAGATGGAAAGAAATCTGTTATCAGAGATCTTGAGCAAAAAGGATACATAGCAGAAGTTAATGGAAGAAATCAAATCTTCAGTGATACTTTCAGGCAATTCATCTTAGACCATCAAGAAGAAATTAGCGACATAGGTGAAACTGAAACGAAAAAACATGAAATTAAAGGAAAATCTTTCATAGCAGCTTCTGATATTTTGATTTTTATTCTAGCTTTTATTATTGCTTTTCTTGGTGTTATCTCATATTTTATGATACCAGATCTCCGAGGCACCATCCTAAGTCTAATTGCTCTAGCAGCAGTAATTGGGATTTGTATGTACTTATTTTTCTTTAGAAAACGTAGGAAGAAAGAAATAACCCATGAACGTTCCAGCACATGGAAGATTCTTCTTATTGGTATTATAGGTCTTTTTATTATTGCTTTTTTAGTGAATTTCTTGGCCAGTCATACTGCAACTATTTTAACTCCAGAGCTACTTCGCAGGGGTATAGCTGCAGAAGTTTCCGTCGTTATTGTGATTATGATATTGGTGTTTATCCTCCTCTACGTTGTTTTTTCTAAGAAGATAGAGAAGAAAGACTAAAATAACGTATTTTGCTGCCGTGTAACAGTGATGCTCATCATCGTATCACAAAACACGTATCATGGCAACCACGTGGACATGTCCTTTCAGGTTACCTTTTTTGGCTTTTGGATTAATATCATCTTCTGGCTATCTCAACTTTGTTACACGTGTAACAATCAGGATCATCTTGTACGAATAAAGAGTGAATAGGTTAAAAATAAAAAAATAAAAAGTAAAAAAGCAAAAACTAGTCCGATTTGTCAAAATCAAGACCTAAACAATCGG
>Ga0209636_10006818_pt1 | contig 11670 bp, 14 predicted proteins | sample DeeMarSWOR152_54_FD_187464 | JGI IMG/M metagenome (GOLD analysis project Ga0209636, IMG submission 187464) | Marine sediment microbial communities from White Oak River estuary, North Carolina - WOR-1-52-54 (SPAdes) (version 2) | ecosystem: Environmental > Aquatic > Marine > Intertidal zone >... | reverse complement strand
ACAAAAATATAGCGGACCATGCCCGCCTTCTGGAACACATCGGTACTTTTTCAAACTCTACGCTCTTGATACAACACTTGCTCTTCAGGAAGGATCCACCAAATCACAGTTAGAAGAAACAATATCTGGACATATTATCGAAGAGGCGGAGTTAATAGGTACATATAGTCGATAACTTAAGTAACTCATAAGATTTATAATCTTCAGGAATATTAATGAACCATACCAAATCTACTTCAAAATAAGTCTTAAATAAAATTGAGTAGTTGTCTGATTTGAGATACACATGGAATTTGATGCTATAGTTGTTGGCGCAGGACCTGCTGGTTCCACTGCTGCAAAATTTCTTGCTGAAAACGGTGTAAAAGTGCTTCTTCTTGATAAAAGCAAATTTCCTCGGGACAAGCCATGTGGTGGAGGGATTCCAATAAGATCCCTGAAGAGATTTAAATACATTCAAGATCTTTTAAATTCTTACACATATGGTGGATGTCTCCATTCCACATCACTAAAGTATAAAGTAGAATTTCAAAAAGATGAGCCAATCCTGGGAATGGTTCTTAGAAAACATTTTGACCATGGACTTGTAAACTTTGCCATTGAAAGCGGTGCTACATTTCGTGATTGCAGTACTGTTGATGATGTTACTGTTGATAAAGGAGAAATCAGCGTTAAACTAAATGATGGAACAAACATCTACTCCCAACTAGTGATTGGTGCTGACGGCGTGTGGAGTACGATTGCAAAAAAATCTGGATTAGGTCCAAATCCAAATGTTGGCATGAGCATTTATCAAGAGATTCCTTTGAGTGCTGAAATTATGGATCAATATTATTCTTCACATCGAATCGCACATGTACATCTCAAATTACAAGGCATTGCTGGGTACGGATGGATTTTTCCAAAAAATGAGCATGTTAATATTGGCGTTTGTGAATTTGAGTCAACAGAAGAAAGTAAAAAGCGCGGTATTAATCTAAAAGATGTCTATAAGAAATATATTGATGCTCTCAAGAGACAAAACCTCATTCCTGCAGATCTTAAAGATGGAGGTATTAGAGGTGCGGCACTACCACTACGTCCTCTCAAAAAAACCTATGCAAATCGTATTCTTCTTTGTGGAGATGCTGCTGGTCTTATCAATCCAGTTACTGGTGAGGGAATTGCTTTTGCTCTTCAATCAGGCGAAATAGCTGCAAATGTTGCTATTGAATCTTTATCCTCTGGAGATACTAGTGCAAAATTTTTATCAAAATATGAAACACTTTGGAAAAAGGATTTCGGAAAAGACATCAAGGCATTCTTAAACATCCAAAAACGATGGAGAGATAGAGCTGAAACGGTTGTCAAACTTGCAAGTGGTGACAAAGTCATTGCTGAGTATGCCTTTGATGTCGCAGTTGGAAATGTTAGCATTCATGAAATAAAATGGAAGTTGGCGAGGCGCTTCATTTGTCTTTATTTGAAGGATCTTTTTAGAAAGAATAAATAGTATTATATAGTTTTTAACTATCTTTTTTAATAGTAAAACAGTTTTTTCAATAACTGACCGTTTGAAAATTATAAATTTGAGGGATGAAAACCATGGCAGATAAGAAAGAATTAACCTTACAAGATTTGATGCAAATGTTTCATGATATGAAAGAAATGGAGAGAGATTTCGACATGATTACAGAGTTTATAACTGTAGATGAACTTAAGACAATTCTAAAAGAAGAGAGGCATGAGTAATCATCTTTTGTAAGGTTGAAGTTATACGAATGGTAAAGAAAAAATCAAAAAAACGAACAAGAAAACCAAAAATACCTGCCAGAATTAAAAAGAATCAAAGACATAGATGGAAAAGTAGTCATGAATAAATCTATGATAATGGCAGGAATTGTCGTTCCGCTTTTCATTATTTTGAGTGGATGCAATCAATTTAGTGGAAACCAATCCCTAACACTACCCTACAGAACAGTTATAACAGGCGATACAGATAAGATAGAAATTGTAAATTTTTCTATTCAAACTCAAAAAGGCATTGATAATGGATACGAAAAAATTGCAGATGGATTTGTTTATACTGAATATGCAAAACAATATGTGATAAATGGAACTGCAAAAAACACAGCTGGTAGAACTCTTTCTAACGTTGAAATTACTGTTAAGTTTTATGATGTAAACGGCAGTCATTTATCAACAAAAAAAGATTCTATAAGCAATCTCACTGAAACTTGGGATTTTAGAATTATATATTTTGCCTCAAGTCCTTACTTTAAATCTATAGATCATATAAAAATTGAAATCTCTGCAAACTAGAAATTCTATAGCCTTGCACTTTTAGTTATGCCCAATCCAGGTATACTGAACCTCTTTTCAATTATATCGATGATAGATGTGAACAATATTGTTAATACCAGATAGATCAATGCTATCATCGCAAAAATCTCTAGATATCTATACGTGGTTGCAGCGATGAATTTCCCCTCGGCAGTCAATTCCTCCACTGAAATAATATAGGCAATAGACGTATATTTGAGTAGATAAATTAGTTCATTTGACCAGGCTGGAATTGAAATTCTAAGTGATTGTGGAAGAATAATATACTGAATAGATTGAATCTTACTCATCCCAAGCGTTCGTGCAGCTATCATCTGACCAGATTGAATAGACTGTATAGATCCTCTCAGATATTCGGCTTGGTATGCCGCGCTATTCAGCGATAATCCCACAAGCGCAGCATTTATTGGTGATAACGAGATCCCTACTCGCGGTAAGCCAAAATAAAGGATAAATAGCTGTACTAACAGTGGTGTGCCTCGAATGATTTCAATATATCCACTACATATACCAGCAATAATTTTATTTCCATAGACTTTTCCTAGGGCCAATAATACTCCAAGCATAAAGCCGATAATAATTGATATGAACGTCAATAATAGTGTGTTACTAAGTCCTTCAAGAAGTTTTGGCATTGATTCAATAAAAAATTCAATAAAATTAGATGGTATGTTACTTTCCTCCTTCAGTCCCATAGAGAGTGGCTATTTTACCTAAGAAATCTTTAGTTCTTGAGAATTTGGGGTTAGTGAACATCTGTGCAGGAGGTCCACTTTCTACAACAATTCCTCCTTCCATGAATATAATTTCATCGGCAACATTTCGTGCAAATCCCATCTCATGAGTTACTACAAGCATAGTGACTTTTCCTGCTAGCCCCTTCATAACTTCGAGAACTTCTCCAATAAGTTCGGGATCAAGTGCTGAAGTTGGTTCATCAAAGAGAATAATGGTAGGATCCATTGCTAATGCTCTTGCGATGCCCACCCTTTGTTTCTGTCCTCCCGAAAGTTGAGCTGGGTATTGATGCGCTTGTTTTTCGAGTCCTACTCGTTGTAATTCCTGTAATGCATGCTTTCTAGCTTCCTCCTTACTCATGCCCTTTACTTTTTCAAGTCCAATACTTACGTTTTTTAAAGCCGTTAAATGATTAAAAAGATTGAAATCCTGAAATACAAATCCAATTTTCTGTCGTATGATGTTAATACTTTTTGATCGATGTGTTATTTCTTCTCCTTCGAGCCAAATTTCTCCCCTATCTAGAGGATCTAATTGGTTGATACATCGAAGAAGTGTACTTTTTCCGGTTCCACTAGTGCCGATAATGACCTTCGTCTCCCCTTTATTCATCGTAAATGATATTCCTTTTAAGACCCTGATTTCCCCATATGATTTATGAACATCTTTTACTTCAAGGATGTGTTGCATATTATTATCACCATTTCTTATAAATTATCTTACGTCTGTAAACCTAGCATTCTGTATTTTCTCTCTAAATATCCCAACCCTTTATTGATAGAAAATACGATAATGAAATAAATCAAAGCGATGAACAATAACACTGGAAGAACCATGTCGAAATCTAAGGCATAGATGTATCTTCCCTGGCGCATTAATTCGATTACTCCAATACTAAACGCAATTGAGGTATCTTTGAGAACAATCGTCAGTTCATTGGACCATCCTGGGATGGAGAGACGAAGCACTTGGGGTAAAATGACGTATCGTACAGTTTTTAACCTCGACATTCCTAGAGAATATGCTGCAAGTGTTTGACCTTCAGGGATAGAGTTGATTGCCCCTCGATAGATTTGAGATTGATATGCGGCACTTCTCAGCCCCAGTCCCAATATTGCAGCTGGAAAAGGATCAAGATTTATACCCACCTCTGTTAGTCCAAAGTATATGAGAAAAAATAAGACTAGGAGAGGGATGCCCCTGAAAATTTTTTCATAAAGGTAAACAACAAAGGCAAGAAGCCGTCCTCCGTACGACCGGCCCATTGCCAGTGCAATCCCAAGCGTGGATCCCAGTATTAGACTGAAGAGAGTAAGTAAGATTGTGTTTTTTAGACCATCCATTAGTTGTGGTAGAGAATTTACCAGACTATCGATTGGCAATAGACCCCTTCAAATACCAATATACTTATCAAATATTTTTGAAGACTCCGTTTCTTCAAAACGGAGATCTACATTAGCTGACCGCAAAGTCAGCTAATGTCTTCTGTCTCTTGTCAAATATCGAATAACTAAAAGGCTTTATGTCCTTCAATGCTTTATCCTGTTCAGCAATGTAACGAATCACTTGCTCCTGAGAAACATGTCCAGCAGTTCCACAATAATATGAATCAGCCCACAATTCTTTCTCCCGATACTCCTTGAACTCTTTGAACAGCATGCGAACTTGCCTTGAGACATTACCTTTGATTCTCTTGATGATATCCGCTGGTGCCCATTTCGGTGGCGCACTAAGAAAGAGATGAATATGTTCAGGCATCACTTCCATAGCAAGAGGCGTCCAACCATATTTCTTACAGACTTGTATCGCTACGTTTCTCACTATACGTGCAACTCTTTCTTGAAGCACTTTTGATCGTGTTTTCGGGATCCAGACAAAGTGATAGTTGATGTTGTATCGGGCATGTCGCGTGGTACGGACTTTTGCAAGCTCGTAGCATTCAAGCTTCCCAAAATGAGAATGTTGCTTCGTATCAATTTCATGGTTCTGATACTTGGTGATTATGTCTTCTACAGCCTTCCAATTGGTGTTTGTCTTTTTCATGGTCTATTTCCTCTAGGCGCCGATTTTCGGCGGCGCTATGAAGGAAAAGAACTTTTATGCAAGAGAGAACAATAGATTTTTAGCAACCTACGGTTGCGACCACCTTTGGTGGGAAAAGTGTATGTTCTATCTTGAGTTGTTCTTTTACTATCACAATTATCAATGTTTTAGAACTTGAAAAGTTCAGTCGATTCAATGGTTAGAGACCTCATTTTTTAAAGTGGGGTCATTGAATCGAAACCATCATTTTTATCCCTGCAGTTACTTTTTTAAAAAAATAACAGTTTAGAGTATTCGTAGTTATGAGGGGCGTTAAAGAAAATGAGAGATTATACAAATAGTAAAATAGTCAAGGTCAACTGTGATTTCTGTGGAAAAGATATGGAGTGCCCTGAAGAAATGCTTAAAACATCAAAGAGGCACATGTGTTACGAATGTTTCCAAAAGTCTAAAAACATCAAGAATGTCGGAGGCGAAGAATTAAAAAACATTCATGTAGACATTCCAATGGATGAACTTACAGATACTGTCGCTGAAAATTTCGCAGATGCAATGGTAGAAGATGTTTTTCATGATGTATGGTCCAAGAAAAAAAGAGATCTAAGGGAACTATCGAAGAAGGAGCTTTCAAAAGAGATGTTTGGTGCAGGTGTTTATATGGGCATACAAGCATTCTTGGATTCAATGCGTGATATAGAAAAAAACGAAGAAACATAGGCAGACAAAATTTTATTCATTTGATTAATGTTTTTGCATAAATTTGTCTATGTCTCGTTCTTTTGAAAGTAAAAAGTCTAGAAAATTTACTCCTTTATAATTACAAGTTTGATAGATACTTAACAGAACTAAGTATGCTTCTAATCCCTGCTGAGAAATCTTCCCATTAACAACTCTCCTGTATTTTGCAAAATGTTTGACAGCATGTTCTGCATTATTGTTGTTCCATGGAACATTATCGTGATCTAAGAAGAGAAAGAGTTCTTTTTCATATTTAATCATTCTTTTTTTGAAATTCTCTGCAAGTTCTGAGTAGAAAATTTGTTTTAGAAGCCATCTATAAAACCGCTTTACATCCTTTTTATGTTTCCTCATATATCTACTTTTTAGACCTGTAAAGTAAATAGACATCGCCAACATTTTTACATGAACAATTAAAACGAGTGACCACATCCAAGCATTGGGATGCACAGATGGGATCACTCACACCTGAAATAAGAGAACGCATAGTTAAAGCTTACAAAAAAGGATATCGTGTTAAAGACATTGCTGATATGTTTGATGTCCACCGGTGGACAGTATGGAAATGGGTAAAACGAACTCATCACCCTAGATGTAAAAACTACAAAGATAAATCACGAAAACCTCATACAAGACATCGGAAGATTACACCATTAGTTGAAGAAACGATACTCTTATTGCGTGACAGGTTCCAATGGGGAACACAGCGTATAAAGATAAATCTCATGTCTCCACCACCATATATCCAATATCTTATAGAAACCGTCTTACAAAATTCTTGGAAACCCATTACCCTCAGTAGACAAGGGATAAACAATGTATTACGGAAACATGGTATGAATGGTTCACCATATAAGAGGACAAAAAAGGATTGGAAGTTCTTCAGAGCAAACAATCCCAACGAGATGTGGCAAATAGACATCAAAGGCCCATTCTTGCTCAATGGAGAACGAGTAAAAGCATTGATTATACTAGATGACTACTCGCGTTATCTCCTCTCAACAACATTATCCAAATCCATTACCACAGAGACGGTCACTCATGAGTTGAATCATTGCATAGAAACATATACTGAGCCAAGCAGCATACTATCTGATAACGGTTCCCAGTTCAGAGAAACATTTGAAAACTGGTGCCATCAAGATAAAAAATCTATCGAAGTGATACATGCACCACCATTTTACCCTCAATGTAAAGGAAAAATCGAACGATGTATACGTAATTTCAATGAAGAATATATCAGATTAGATAAGACATTTGAAGAACCACAGACATTTTTAGAAGATTACAGAACCTGGTACAATAACGAACGATATAACATGGGAATAAATGACTGCCCAGCTAATATTTATCTACAAGATGTTGGTGATGTCACTTGACATTACAATAAAGAACCATTTATATATAATGGGAGAAAGACACATATATATGGTTTAACCAATTTGGGAACAGACATAGTTAAATTTTTTAAAAGATTTGAAAGAATCAATTCAGTTCAGTCATCACAACAAAAAATTACTGAGATTGAGAACAACAGAAAGTAAGTTACTGGCAGAAAACGCTGAAAGAATTTTAATCAGTTTTTTCAACACCTTTTTATCCTCCCACGCAAAACCAAAATTAATTTATAATGCTTTTATCTATTTTCACACCATGGTTAGCTTCCGCTGGCGAATAATCCTGTTTTACTTTAGATGTTTAAGATATTATCAATATTTATATCACTTTTTTATTCCATTGTTCAAAAAGAAGAATGAGCCGAAAGTTTTTTGCATTGGTTACGTTAAAACTGGCTTAACCACATTAACCAAAGCTTTGAAGATTCTTGGATATAGATCAGTTCAATACCTAAGAACAAGTGTTGAACCCAAAGAAGGTTGGATCGAGTACATAACAAATTGCAATTATGATGCTTTCGCTGATGCTCCTATAAGGAGAAGAAACATTTATATAGAAATTGATAAAACAATACCCGACAGTAAGTTCATACTAACTATACGAGATACTCAATCCTGGAGAAGAAGTTATCTTAATTATTTTAGAGGTTCACCTTGGGACATAAAAAATCCTCAAGAATTAAGACAATTTATACAAAGATACGAAGATCATAATAAACAAGTAATTGAATACTTTAAAGATAGACCTGATAAGCTTCTTATCATGAATATAATTGAAGGAGATGGTTGGGAAAAGTTATGTGATTTTCTAAATAAACCGATTCCAAAAAAATCATTTCCCCATAGAAATGTAGGAAAATATGAGGATTAATAAAATCGCAAGAATCACCAAAATAATTATTAAATATTAGCAATATGAATAATAGTGAAGTCTTACGAATATTTTACTTATTAACCCTGAGGAACAAAAGCATGGATTTGACAATAATGTTACACCGGTGCAAATTCACAGATTAATTCCTTCCATCTCTTATAAACCTAATTTGACTCTACTTACATTAGCTGCTTTAACTCCAAAAGAACATTCAGTTGAAGTGGTTGATGATACATTTGAGTCCATAAATTTTACTGATAATCACGATATTATTGGAATTACAGCAATGACACCTACCGCCATACGGGCATATGAAATTGCTGATGAGTTTAGAGAAAGAGGAAAAACCGTTATTCTTGGTGGCTGGCACCCTTCAGTCTTACCGGAGGAAGCTAAACAACATGCAGATAGTGTTGTAATTGGCGAAGCAGAAGATCTTTGGTCGAAGTTATTGAATGATTATTCTAGTGGTATATTACAACCGTTCTATCGACAAACAAAACGAGTTGAATCAAGCAGTATTCCTACTCTTACTGATGAAAGGAGTTTATTGAAACATGGGACATTTCCTGAAGCTATTGAATCTACAAGAGGTTGTCCTGTGGGATGTACATTCTGCAGTGGAACAAATAAACCCTATTATCGTGAGTTTCGGAAGAGACCTATTGAAGATGTTATCCAAGAGATAGAATCTTTATCAAGAAGATTTTTTGTTTTTATTGATAGTTCATTTGCTTTTGAGCCTGATTATACGAAACAGTTATTGAGAGAAATGAAAGGATTAAATAAGAAATTCCTTGCATTGGCAAACATAAACTCGTTTGAAAAGGATGAAGAGTTGTTGAGATTATCTGCAGAAGCTGGACTTGTTCAAATTAATTTGGGCTTAGAATCCCCATATCAAAATGCTATCGATAGTATTGGTAAAACAACAAATAAAGTCAAGAAATACAAGAATATCATTCGGAAACTACACGATCATAACATCATTGTTTTAGGATATTTCATGTTTGGACTTGAAACCGATACTTCTGATATTTTTGAAAAAACTAAGGATTTTATGAAAGATATTGACCTTGATACAGCTAATTTCATGATCTTAACTCCCTATCCAGGTACTCCTTTATTTGCACAGTTAGATAAGGAAAGGAGAATATTGACAAGAGACTGGTCACAATATGACTTGGATCACGTAGTTTATCAGCCTAAGAACATGACACCAGAAGAATTATCGGAAGGATTTCAAAAAATAGCAAAAGAGTATTATTCACCATTGAATCTTTTGAAAAGAACACTAAAAAGCATAAGATATGGATTCTATCAATTCTTTTCTATTTCTCTCTTAGGTTTTTCAACTTATAGATGGGCTAAACTCTTTTAGTCCATTATCTTATAGCCAACCAATTCAACTTTTTTCAACCATTCAAAAATCTTTCTATCTTTTATCATGTCATTCCAAATTTCTAAGAATTTCTTCTTGTGCTCAATTAGATCTTCTTCCTCCAGAGGACATTTAATTCCTTTTAAAATTCCAATGTTATCCTTTTCATTGATTCTTGGAAAATAAGGATAACTCCTGCAATCTAATGGTTTAAAATCTTCTTCCTTGCATGGTCGTAAACATATAGCTTTCTTCCCGCCGTGATAATCATCATCAATTATCTGAATATGATTTTTATTTAATTTTGATTTTTCAAATTCACCTGGATACAGAACGATGTAATTGTCACTAAAAGAACAACATCTATACTTACATTTAGAAAGATAATTGTTACATGTTTTGATTATTCCAAAATTTTGAATTGACACCTGTGCATTTATAACTTAATATTTTTTATAAAACTTTTGAGATGGCATAGCACAGAGTCAGAAAAAGTCAAATTTCAGAAATCGGAAATATTGTCTGGTATTAATTGGCTACAAAAACCTATATGTTTCTATTATATACATAATTACATTGATATTAAGGAGAAAAATTAGAAATGTTGGAACGATTTGCACCTTATTTTGAATCTAAGCATACCTTTAGAGCAGAACCTAAATAGAAACTTAGATTTGGGGTCCTAATCTGTAATCCTGTAAAACCAATTGCTCCTGCCTCGAATGGCCAGAAAGGTATAATCATTCCATCATCTAGTTCCCCATTCCAGGTTTTTATGCCGTTCAATCCAATAGTAAACACCCATCCATTAGCATTTCCATATTCAATAATACGTCCAAGACATACTGGACGATAAAAATCAATAGTGTCTAGAACAAAATAAACAACTACCCATAATTCCCCTGGTGCATTGAAGTGAATCAAAAGACTAAGAACAAATTGAGTTAGGAGAGTGTAAAAATTGGTTTCACTTGACGTTCCAGCAACTAAACAAATAATATTTTCATCATCATCCAAAGTCTCTTGATGCCTGCCATACACAAATTCTATGAGTTTCATTGCATTTGAATTTTGATACTTATCTATCACAAGCCGCTGAGCTCTGTTAACATCCATGCTATCAGGCAATAAGCCATATTTATCTAATTTTATAATTGCTTCGTTGAATATCTCCGTTGTTTCCTCTTTTGATTCTGCTTTGTATAGCTGTTGTTTGATAAGATCAAAAAGAATCTCTAATTCTTGTGTTTCTTCTTGTGAAAGTTGAACTTTATGCTTCTCACTACTGATTCCATAGAACCCGGAAGTGATCTCAATTAACTCACCATTCAAAATCTCTCTGTTGTGGATGTTGGCATGGAAGGACGGGGAAAAAGCTAAAGTGACAAAGAGAAAGATTATTGTGATTGCTAAAGCTTTACTATCAAATATTCTTTTCATTCTATAATCCATCCTTTTGATTAAAAGATAAAATTTAATTTTCCCCATAATTAATTCCTTCCGATAAATATCTATTATATTTAGTATATATAAATTTTTTGTTGAATATGAATTTAAATTGATACGTTTGTTACATTAAAAAGTAGGAAATTTTAAAAGTTCAATGAATATTAGAATATTCGGGGAGGAGAAAAAAATGAAAAGTAAAATAAAATGCTTTATTTTTATATGTGTGCTGATGTCTCTCGGTTCATTTTTGATCGAAACTCCTGTTTCTGCAGCTGAAGGTCAACAACAAACGCAATTAACCATCATTAGTGTTGCAGCACACAAACCAAATACTACAGCGATTCCACTTTCAGCAAATACAGCACATCGTATTGATGAAGCGTTGAACGGCTACCGATGGACAGTGGACGGCACGAATTATCAGTTTCAAACAACTTATACTAATACCGAAGATATCGCCAATGGAAATCTTTCCAATTATGATGTATTAATGATGTGTGGATTTCAAGCTGAAACTATCTGGTGTACTCAGCCTCCTTTCAAACCTCGAGGATTTAAAATATATGATAAGAATAATCATATTATGAGAAATTTAGAAAATGAAGAAGTTACGGGTGTGATGATAAAAGATGAGATAAGGAAATTCATAGAAGAGGAAGGAAAGGGATATGTTGGACATTGTAATGGAGCATCATTTCTTTTAACAAAACTAGAAACCCCTGAAACAG
>Ga0209636_10006816_pt1 | contig 11673 bp, 11 predicted proteins | sample DeeMarSWOR152_54_FD_187464 | JGI IMG/M metagenome (GOLD analysis project Ga0209636, IMG submission 187464) | Marine sediment microbial communities from White Oak River estuary, North Carolina - WOR-1-52-54 (SPAdes) (version 2) | ecosystem: Environmental > Aquatic > Marine > Intertidal zone >... | reverse complement strand
AATCCCAAAATTCCTTATAGCATCTAAAAATCCTGAAATTAAGCTAGGATCCATTGATTTTCCCATATAGAATTTTTCATATACATTTACTCCCGATTTGATATCTGAGATCATTAGATAGTTTAAACTGAGGATATCTTTAAACTTATTCGATACTCTTTTAAGCTTTAACTCACTCCTTCTCTTTTTTCTCTTGACTAATTGATAAGTAGTTAAACTCCCAGCACCAATTATCACAGCTAAACCTAAACCAATAATTAAAGGATATAATCCATCATTTGAAGGAATATCATGATCAGAAGTAGCTTGCGACTTTATGGTGAATATTTGAGATTGCATTCCAGCATTATATAAGTTATTCCAATAAATATAGGCAGTCCAATTGCCAGGAGGATCGTCTGATGATATATGATAAGAATAAAGAGTTTTATCTGAAGTTACAGATATTGTTTTGTTATCCATTTCTGCTCCAAATCCATTATATAGTCTAAATGTAAGTTTTCCGTCTCTAATTGGAGCGGTAACCGAAAATTTTAAAATATCACCTACTTTAAATTCATTCCCCCCTATTAGTTCAATAAGAAAATCAATTTTAGGTGATTTCACAGTGATTTCCCAGTTTGCACCGTCATTAATTGTATCATTTAAAATATGTAAAAAATTACCATTAATTACAATATCTTCTGATGAGGTAATATCTATAGTATCTTTGAATACCGCCAAGTTATACCAACTATTTGGTAATTGAATTTTAATTGAATAATTATATTTGACTCTGCTAATATCAGGAAGAATTTTCCAGAAATTATCTTCTTCTGTTATAATAACAAAAGCGTCAGAGAGAAATTGGTTTTTTAATTTAGTATAATAACTTAAATTGAAAAAGAATCTATTAGTTTTAATAGGGATATGTAAAATTTCTGCGTTAGGAGAAAAGTATATATCTGAAAGCTTAAGATAACCTGAACCGTTATGGGTACCATTTAGGATTTTATAAGATTCTCCGTTTATTTCAGCAGTCATATTGTATGTTTCTGGGAAAATATCTTTTTCCTTAACCTTTTGAGCTAATTTATATAAAAATGGTGATCCTTGAATTCCATTTATCCAACCAAATCCATGATTTTCTGAAATATATAAATCTGGATTATTTGGGTTGGTATTATTGTAATACCAATGATATTGGCCTCCTGCATGAACATTACCTCCCATTACTAAAAAATAATTACCTTTAGGGAGCTTGATAGGTGAAGTAAAGTTCTGATAATTCCATCCATTAGCTATTGTATAATTTAAATCTACTTGTCCATAGACAATATCATTTGGTGCATTGATTGATGAATTATACCCTGTTATTTGAACATATATATTATCCAGTGCATGTGGTTCTTTTATATTTATCTTAATATAAGCACCATAAATCGTTGTAGTTAGATTTAGCTTAATTTGAACTGCAAGCCCTTCTAAGCCATGCTTATCTAAGAATAAATCATCTTCACTCGCTATATCTTCAACTGTATTTATATTATCCATGTAATATTCGATGTTTGTAAAATTCATTTCTATTTGTGTGATATACCAAGTCGATGAGGGTAGTTCTATATCTATAGAACTAATATTATTTATTGTGCCTTTTTTATCAGAGAATTCAAGAATTGGGAAATTTAAAGGAGTTATTAAAGAATTATTACTAGCTGCAACAAATGAAATTTTGATATTGCAGAATAGGATTAAATAGGAAATTGACAAAAACAGTGTAGTGATAGCTAAAATCTTATTCTTCTTTGAAAATCGCAAAAGCATTCCCCATTTTATAATTATACTTCGTTTTTATTTAAATTTTTATAAAGTCATTTTAATATATTTCACGTGAGAAAAGGGAAAAAACGGTTTAAAACAGTAAATAGGAATTATCGGGCATTTGATTCATCTGCTGATCGAATTGATGGTTCTATGCCTTCCAATAATTATGTAAAACCACATATTATCATTATTTTAGCAGAAAAACCCATTATGAATGAAATAATGAATTTAACATATCCAAAGCCTCTGAAAGATTTAAAGCTCAAACAGCAGAAATTTTGTTAATGTTGAATTTAAGTTTTTTGAGATCAATTATTCTCCTTTTTCTCAATAAATCGAATTTCTTATTTACTTATTCTTTAATCTAATTATTTAAGTTCCTAATTTTTTTTTAAATTTCCGAGGAAAATCGGATTTTCGTAAAATGTACCATTTTGCAATAGGTTTAATTAAGGGAAATAGATGCTTCTTAAACCCTATCCACTTTCTTACTTCATCATAGAAATCTTGAAGTGTGTAATGTTGATAATTTAATAAATTTTGGAGATTTTGGGTTTCCTGGAGATCAAAAATTCCAACCGAAAATCCATTTTTAGTAAATGCAGTTTCGGGTAGAAAATTTCTTCCAAAACCCATGATTTCATAATAATCATTAAGATTATCTCTATAGAGTACTTGGCAATGTTTTCCACCGCCTAAATTAAAAACTTGTCCCCATATTTTATCTGATTCTATTGCACTAATAATAGCTTGAGCCACATCTTTAACGTGAATTATTTCTAACCAGGTATCTAAAGGTATATAAAACATTATAGGTCTAAATTTTAGCATATCCACTGAGGCTACGTATGAAATCCTAAAAATGCAATAATCCAATCCAGAGTTTATGATTAGTTTCTCTGCTTCTATTTTTGTATATGTATATATATCTTTTGGGTTCATATCGACTGGATCTGAGATACTAATGATTGGATTTTCCAAATTTTTACCATAAACAGCCGCTGAAGAGGTAAAAATAATTTTAGGATTGGAATTTTGGGTTTTCATAGCATCTAAAACGTTATTAGTCCCATCAATATTGGTAAGTTTAGCTAGATCCGGTTTAAACATGGCAATATCAGGCAAAACACCAGCAGTATGAATAATTATGTCTTTATTGAAGATTGCCTTTCTAACATCATCATAATTTTGGATATCACCCCAAACTATATCAATAATTCCCTTCCATGATTTAAACAGTCTTTTATTTTTACGAGATGGTCGTAAAAGAAGAGTGATTTCATAATTTTTATCTTGAGAGAGTAACTTTTTAAAAATTTCTTTACCAATTGTGCCAGAAGCCCCTGTTAATAGTACTTTTTTCTTTTTCATAATTTATTATAATTAAGCATGATTATTTAACCAATCTTTAAGGTCTTTTAATACTATTTTTCTACCATTTTCTGTTTCATTATATACTTCATGGTATAAACCTTGATAGATTTTAATAGTTTTATCTTCCATTTTAAATAAATTATCAAGATCCTCACTTCCTCTAATTATTTTATCTTCTGAGCCACATTGAACTAATAAATTGATTTTAAAATTGCTAATAACCAATTTTAGATTCTTGAAATTTTTTATCATTTCAAATCCTAATCTTGCGGTGATTGTATCAGCGTTGACTAAAGGGTCGTTTTTATAATCTTCTACTACTTCTAGATCATGGCTTAAGAATTTTGCATCAATTCTAGGATTAAATTTTATTTTAGGCGCAACTTTTGAGAAAAGTTTCGCTAGTAATTTAAGAAATCCACTAGTTTCTTTACCAGGATTAGTGCCCGTTCCCGAAAGAATAAGTCCATTTAAAAGATTCTCGTATTTTTTTGTAAAATAAATGGCGATAAATGAACCTAAGGAATGACCCAGCATAAAAATTGGCAATTTAGGGAATTTTTCTTTTATTAAATCGAAAAATAATTTTTCATCTTCTATGAATTGGTCAAATGAATCTACATAATTTCGTAATCCCTCAGAATTACCATGACCGCGATGATCGTCAGCATAAATTGCATAACCTTCTGGAATTAATTCATTCACAATATTTTGGTATCTACCTGAATGTTCAAATCCTCCATGTATCAATTGAATTACTGCTTTAGGGGTTTCTGGAATCCAAGCTTGATAATAAATTTTCAAATCATCTAGTCCTTTAAATTCTCCTTCTATATATTTCAAATTTTATTTTCACTATTTTTTTATAAATTTTATTATATTATGATTTCCTTCCTTTAACTTTTCTGCCCTACTAAGTAATTATTTAAATATTATTTTTTAATATAATGTGAAATATATATAGAAAGATTTTTTTAATAATAATTGAGAGAGTAAAGATATCAAATGTAAATGTTTTTTAATAGTAAAAAGATGTCAAGTTTTAAATTAAAACTACTATTAATAGGTGTAGAAACTCCAAATAAAATTAATTTATTTCAAAAAATCATTAAAAATAGGTTTCAGACAAACTATAAAAGATCTATAGGAGTAAACATTTTCACTAAAGATGTTGAATTTAAGTTAGGAGAAATTGCTACATTAAGTATATGGGATATAGGAGATCAACAACGTTTTAAGTCTATTCGTAGTACGTTTTATAAAGGATCGGCTGGAGTTCTACTAATTTTTGATTTAACACAAGAAACATCATACATTAAATTAAGAAAATGGTTTACAGAAGTTAAAAAGTTTGTTGGTAATACTCCTTTCGTTTTAATTGGAAATAATGTACATATATATACACTGAAAGATAAAGCTCATATTCGAAAAACCGCTCAAGAATTTGCTAGAAAGCAGGGAGGAATCTTTATTGAAACAGATCCAAATAGTTTTGATGTTGTCGAAGATGTAATCCGTGATTTTACTCGTAGAATTATAGAATTCAAATCATAAATTATTTTGAAGGTTTTTGTATTTAAATGAGATTCCTTCAACTTTTCAACTAATTTTCTTAACAATTATGTAAAATCCTTTCAAAATTGTTCTGTATTGTTCATGTTATTAGTACGAAAAAAGATTTGTTCGTGTTAATCGTACGACAAAAGTGAAAATGTCTCTCAATTAGTTTATAGCTCTCAAATCTTCTTTTTTCTCTTAATCATGGGAAAAATTAGAAACGGGAATTGAATTTTTCTCCATATATTTAAATATCTAAATTATTCATATATTATCTTAGGTAGGAATTAATTAGGGGTATTTTTTTTTGAACAAAAATGCAACGGGGTTAGTTATCACAGTAGTGGTATTGAGCTCAGCTTTACTGTTGGGAAGCGTAAGCATTTTGCAAACTGATTCAGAAGACCCAAACCTAAAACTGGATGAATCAGAAGAAGAAAAAGAGGTAAAGAAAGAGACAAAAGTTGATAAGACTCCACCTGTTATCATTATTGATTATCTTCTTAGCGGGGATGGGACAGATGAAAACCCAGGGGCATGGGACGTATTTGCTTATGATGATGAGAGTGGAATAAACTATGATACTATTAATGTCTCCATTGATGATATATTAATAGGAAATAGTTTTACAATATATGATGTTCCACATACTTTAGGAGATCACAGCATCCTAGTAGAAGTTATGAATGATAATCCAATAAATCCGTTATTAGGAACAGGATCACATACAGTTTCTATTATAGATGACGATATAGCTCCTCCTGAATTATCTAATTTAATAATAGAGTGTGATTTTAATTTTGTAAATATTTCCTTAACTGCTATTGATTACAGTGGGATAGATGAATTCAAAATATTAGTAAATGAGGAAGTAATTACACCCATCCATATGGAGGAAAATGAAAGTAATTTCATTTTTGTTCTAAAAAATAAATGGTTTCTTGAATGTGGGACGAATAATATAGAGATTCAAGCTATTGATGGTGATAATGATAGAGAAAATGACGCTTTAAGTTCTTCTATTTATAGTACTTTCGAAAATGGCATCGATGATAATTACCAATTTATCATTTGGAAAATTGAGGAGATTAAAAATTATATAATTGCGAACGCAGAATTCAAATTTAAGAATTGTCTAATTTGTAAATTGTCCCTTGCCCAAGATAGTTTAAAAAAAGCTCTTTGTTGCTTTGAGGATGAAGAAATCACCAAAAGCTTATTTTATGATTTAAAAGCTAAATTATTTCTATGGATTACTGAAAAGAAATTAGTAAAAAGTCGCCATATCTCTCATGATGATTTTAAATTCATAATTGATGAATTGCACAACACAAGAAACGGTATTGTTATTCTCATGGGAGCCTCTTTAGGAAATGAAATGGGTAATAATATTGCATACATTGAAATAGAATTACTTAACTTGATAGATTATACTAGAGATAATACAAAAGGTCGTTCGATATGCTGTTTAGAAAATTTGATAAGATCCGCTTCATTTAAATTGGATCAATCTGTTATTTTTCTCTCTATGGGAAAAAATCCTACTCATTTATTAGATTGCACTCAATATAAACTACAGCGAGTAAAATATAAAGTAAATTATTTATTAAATAAAGGAGTGATCTCTCAAGATATAGGAAATCACATAAAGGATATAATTATTCAGGCTATTGAAAATATTGAAATATTAAAGGTATTATTCTAGTAAATAGTTTGCTAATGCTTAAAATTAAAAAATAAATAATTTTTTTTTTTTTCTATACTCTCTTTTTACACCTGTCCAGTAATTCGCTTTTAAATTTAAGGCATCAAGGCACTTTCTTCTTTACAAAGAGTTATTAATTATTTTTTATTGTAATATTCTTTGAGTTGATCCCGAAAATTAGGATGTGTAATATTAATTAATAAATTTGCTCGTTCACGAGTAGTTTTTCCACGTAAATCAGCAATCCCGAACTCTGTGACAACGTAATGAACATCATTGCGTGAGGTAGTTACACATGCTCCTTCATTTAAAATCGGAACTATTCGACTAATAGTTCCTTCCTTATTTGTTGAGGGTAATGCGATTATAGATTTACCTCCAGGAGATAAGTTTGAAGCACGAACAAAATCAACTTGTCCTCCAACACCTGAATATTGCTGATAGCCAAGAGTATCTGCACATATTTGACCAAATAAATCTACTTGTAGGGCAGAATTAATTGATATTAGCTTATTAACTTTTCCAGCAATCATAACGTTATTTGTATAATCCACCGTGTGCATTTCAACGTTAAGATTATTATCAACAAATTGGTAAAGCTTTTTTGTTCCCATTAAGAAAGTTGCAATAAATTTACCCGGATTTATATTATTATATTCATTTGTTATAACTCCTTTCTTATAGAGATCAACTACTCCATCAGAAAACATTTCAGTATAAATTCCTAAATCTTGTTTTTCTTGTAGGAATTTTAAGGCAGCATCTGGGATCCCGCCTATACCTAGCTGAAGATTTGCCTGATCTGGAACTAAGGAAGCAATATTGTGTCCAATCTTTTCTTCAATATCAGTAATTTCTGGAGGAACTATTTCAATTAAAGGTCTATCAGTCTCGATAATATAATCTATCTCAGAAATGGAAATGTATTCACCATAAGTTTTCGGCATTTGCTTATTTACCTCAGCAATTAGAACTTTTGCAGATTTAGCTGCTTGTACAGTATAATCTACAGATACTCCAAAACTCATATAGCCATTTTCATCCGGTGGAGCAAGTTGAATCAGCGCAACATCTACTGGCAATATATCGTCTCTAAAAAGACGTGGAATTTCTGAAAAGTATACAGGAGTATAATCTGCTCTTCCTTCTTTAATTGCCTGTCGTGTTCCAGTTCCCGCAAATAAAGAATTATGATAGAAATGCTTTTTCATTTCAGATAAACAATATTGACATTCTCTAAGAGGTACCATATGAACTATTTCTACATTTTGAAGACGATCTTTTTGTTTTACTAATTCATCCACTAAAACAATCGGCTCTCCGGCTGCGTGTCCAAAAACTACTCTATTTCCTGAGTTTATAATTGAGATTGCTTTCTCTTTTGATGTGATTTTTTGAAAATATTCATTTTTCCAATCTTCCATATATCTTCAATTTTTTCTATTCTAATTAATCAAATTTTCCCTAAATTATTCTCTTTTTAAGAATTCGATAACATTTTGAGTCCAAAGCTTATTTTCTTGAATATTCATTCCATGCCCTGTATTTTTAAATAGCACTAATTCGGATGAAGGAATTCTTTCAGCTAAAATCTTAGCATTCTCAACAGGTAATATTTTATCTTCAGTTCCATGTAAAATCAATGTTGGAATTTGTATTTTTGGTAATCTTTCATAAGTATCGAAAGTATCAACATATGCCACTTGGCCTTCAAATCCTTTAGGGGAAGGAGCGTTATTCATATAATTTTTAATTACTTTTTCAATAATAATTGGGTTCCTTTTTCTGTAATCCTCCGGAAATAAAGCTTCAGTTAATGATTTAGCCATTTCTTCGTATTTACCTTCGTTTAATAAAGGTAGCATTTTTGTAAATGGATTTTCTTCAGGAATGGGTGTAATTCCATGGAAAGAACCACACCAAGAAGATGTAAGGATTAATTTTGTTATTCTGTTAGGGTAATTTAGAACAATTTCTTGAGCAATGCATCCACCCATCGAAAAACCTAATAAATATGCCTTCTTAATATCTAAAACATCCATTAGCCCAACAGTATCGTCCGCCATCATTTTCGCAGAATATTTTCCATCTGGTTTGTCAGTATTCCCGGCTCCTCTATTATCAAATAATACTGTCTTAAAAGATTTGGAGAATTGAGCAATACTATAAGGAGGCCAACTGTTAAGTGAACTACTAAGACCACGCATTAAAACAAGGGGGTAACCTTCTCCGTGAATTTCAAAATACATATTAAGGTCCTTAACTTTAACCATTGGCAAACTATAAACACCAAAAAAATTTAATGCAATTTTATAATTATAGGGGTTTAATGTATATTTTTTTAAAAAAGTTTATTAGAATTCTGAAAAAAAACTTAGAATTATTTGTGATACGGGGATAGTTGTTAAAAAGAAATTAAAGAATAATCAAAAACATTTTATGATTTTCTCGTATAATCGTTCGCAATCAAGAAATATTACTTCAAGTCTCACATTTTTAGTTGTAGAAGCTGATAATAGGTCATTTGGACCTGCTGGTAATACGATAAGATATATTAGGCTAAATGAATATATAAAAGATAAATAGAGAAAATGATTATTTAATAAAGGCAATCCGAATATATTATCACCTATTACAAGTGAGCAACTTAAAAGGTTAAGAATATTAAAAAGATCTATATTCGATAAATTTCTAGGATGAAGTTGAATTAATTTGTGTCTTATTATCATTCTATGAATTTAAAAACATTTTAAAATTATGGTCAAAGAAAAAACTATCATAGAAAAATTAGAAGCTGTTTTAAAAAAATTACTATCAAGTAATCGAGATATAATCCTTGCGATAATTACGACAATGGAGGGCCTTCCAATTCTTTCAATATTACCCCAAGGATATAATGAATCTAGTATTGCTGCTATAGTTGCTACTTTACTCTCTATATCTGAAAGAACTGTGGTGGATATGGAAATAGGGGAATTTAAACAGATATATATTAAAGGATTTGATGGTTATTTATTAATTTTTGATGCTGAGCTAGCAGTATTGGCAGTCTCAACAACAGAAAAAGCAAAATTGGGATTAGTTTTCTTTGAATGTGAGCGTGCTGCGAAAGAAATATCACAAATTTTGAAAAAGGAGATATAAAGAAAAAGATTTAAGTAAATCTATAGAGGTAGACTATTAAAACAAGGAAAAATGTACTCATTTTATTTCAAATAATAATATCAACAATGTTTGTTGTATTATTTGTGGCATTAGTCCAAATGCCTCTATCCCATCCATAAATGGTTTTTGGGAATACGTTTTCTTTCAAACTCTCCTATTCACTCCCATCGCTTCTCTCGATACAAGGATCTTTATTTGCCCCCCTAACTATGATAATCCTAACGGATAACATTGAGCGGAAGTGGGCAGGGATTTCTCCTTTTAGTTCGTATTTCATTGAGGCTTATGAACATGATAATGATATGTATAACAAAGAATTAAAACAACAGAGAGTAACAATTTTCTATAACATTCGATTTTATAAGATAATAATATCAAATGATCTCGTTCTTGATTAATATGCTCATTTTTGATGCCTATAATTCTTTAATTATTGAATAAAGAAGGAATGATCAAATCTTTTATTAAATACTGAAGCTATTCTTTTTTGATCATTTCGAGTTCTGATTCGATACCCTGCAAATTCGCTACTTCTACTAGGGCTTTCCATTCAGCATAAACACTTTGTGCTTCCCTTAATTGTCCTTGAGATACCAGGAGTTTATGAAAATGGTTTGTCAATCATTTTCATTCCAATTTAAAATTTAAAATATTTGTGGAGAGAAATTTGTGATTAAAAGTTATATAAAGCATTAATGTATTAATATATAAATAGAAATTTTTTAAGTTGATTAGTCTAACTAATAAATATAGCATAATTTCTTATGAAGTAGAATATATTTTTAATTTTACAAAAAAAATACATATTATTTATGTTAATACCTGAAGAGGATAATATTAACGCTAAATTGGAAGTCATTTTAAAGAGATTATTAAGGAGTAATCGAGATATAACACTTGCAATAGTTACATCAATAGAAGGGCTTCCAATGATTTCAATAGTACCTCGAGGGTATAATGAAACGAGAATTGCAGCTATGTTTGCTACCCTTCTCTCTATATCCGAAAGGACTGTTGTAGATATGGAAATAGGGGTATTTAAACAAATATTTATCAAAGGAAATGATGGGTATTTATTAATTTTTGATGCTGAGGAAGCAGTACTGGCAGTTTCAACTACAGAAAAAGCGAAGTTGGGGCTAGTTTTCCTTGAATGTGAACGTACTGCGCATGAAATATCAAGAATTTTAAAAAGAGAGAAATAAGAAAGGAGCCTCAAAGAAATAAAAAGAAATCTCCAGAACACTTTTCATAAGAATTTAATAAGCATTTATCGATTTGAGGCTTAATTGTATGGATTATACCCAGAGCGCTTAACCAACAGCTAACACGGTATATTACGCCACATTCATATTGTTTATGAACCCCAATCATTTCCATTCCTTTATAGGCGAAACATCGGTTCATTTCCCAATGTATCCGATTTTCTTCAGGGAATGAATACTCAAAATCCATAAAATCCCCTTTTAAGACACTAAAAGCATTGTTAACAAAGTTTTTTAGCTGTTCAAATGTTTGGATTTTTATTTTCTCCAACCCCATCGCCTTCTTTACCCGCTGTATTTCAATTACTGAAAGAGTTTTAATAGCTGCTTTATTTAGCTTGTTAGCAGTATCAATACCTAATTCACGGGTACAATTATAAAACCAAGCACCATCGTGAGTCATCCAACACTTAACAAGAAGTTCTTTTAATCGATTTTTATCAAGTTGATTAAATAATGTCATTACCATAATAATTATCAAGTTGATGTGGTTTAAAAAAGTTATAAGAAAATTCAATGATGGAGAAGACATATACTTGAGAGAAGTTTTCTAAATAAAGCTTATTAGTTTTATTAGAATTTTGATTTCTTCATTTCTTTATTCTTATGTTGATAATTATTTTTTTTTATTATATAGAAATGATATTTAATAATGAAAGAAATGAAGATTGCCAACCAAAGGGTATATTTTAAGTCCGCAGAAGATATGAAGGAAGTTAAGTCAAATTCGGTAACATTGGTCATAACATCACCACCTTATTGGAATGTAAGAGATTATGGTAATCTTGAGCACATAGGGTTTGG
>Ga0209636_10006815_pt1 | contig 11673 bp, 12 predicted proteins | sample DeeMarSWOR152_54_FD_187464 | JGI IMG/M metagenome (GOLD analysis project Ga0209636, IMG submission 187464) | Marine sediment microbial communities from White Oak River estuary, North Carolina - WOR-1-52-54 (SPAdes) (version 2) | ecosystem: Environmental > Aquatic > Marine > Intertidal zone >... | reverse complement strand
CAAAGCTGAAAACTCTGTGGCTGAGAGTTCGCGGACTTGAGCAAAGATTTCAGAAGATCATCTTCAAACATGTTCCTAGAACAGAAAACTACATCCAAGAAGTTGACTGGCTGGCTAATCAAACTTTAGATAGGGTTCGCGGACGCTGAGATTACTATTAACATGTTAAAAAATGCTAATCGTCTTGTTTAACGTAAGTCTAAGCAGTTTGCGCTCGCTAAAAAATTAGTAGGGGATTGGCATTTGGTTCCTAGTTTCTTCTGTTATAGGCAACACTTGTTTTAGTTCTCTGAAGGCTTTGAGTACAATTCTACCTCTTTGAGTTATTGCATAAACAACCCGTTTTTTCCCAACAGTTCTTTCTTCCACTAAGCCTTGCTTAAGTAGAAAGTCTAAATACTCCTTGAGAACGCTACAGTTTACGTTGGCTTTATACATTACATGAGTTAACTTCAACGGGCCACGTTGAGCCAAAACCCGCAGGATGTCGATATACATTTCAAGTTTAGACCTTCGCATCACCAAAACCTTCGTACATGTCTTAACCTTCTTAATATAAACCCTTTATGCATACAAAATACCTACACACTCTAAAGAAAGAAAAGCTGAATTAAAACTACATCCTTGTTTTGAAGATTTAAATTCCATCAATTTCAACACCATATTCAAATCACAGTGAGCTTAAATTCAGACTAAGAATTAATATATAATTTATGAATTCAGAATCCACATTTTAAACCACACAAAAGAACAAATACGTTATGAATAGTTAAAAGCTTAGGCGGTAACGTTGTGCCAGAAAAATGTTTGGAGGAAACACTGTGAACCCGAAGACAATGCTTACAAAAAAATGAATGAAGATTAAGAAGGCACTATACAATCGGTTCATATCGGTTCTTCATAATAATTTAGAGTAAACAACACTATCTATTCTGAATCAAGCGCGTGTCTCGGCACACTTCACTACGCCGGTAAATCCTTGCATATAGAAAGGGCTCTAAGTAACTGGAAACCCGTAGAAATGTTCTTTGCTATGTAGGCATGAGTCATTTTATTTTTTGAAAAAGGGCCAATATGGTCTACCCCCCTAGTTTTTAGGGGATAGATTCTCTTGAGATGTACATTGAAAGTAGTTGCTAGACTACGCCTATTCCAGTCTTCAATAGCGCGCGATATTGGGACTTTCCAAATATGAATATATTAGTTTTTCGCGCGCGCGTGCGCCTAATCTCAATAAAACACGCTGAAACCAGACTGTGCAAACTTGATGTACGAGGCTATCTCCTCCAAAGTAGGCCTGTCATCAATGTTTTCCGTGACACTTGCTAATTTCTTGAGGAGCTGTATTGGATCTTGGTCGGCAAGCTTTTTTGCAGATGTAATTCCAGCTTTTTGGAGAAGCTTCGCTCTTTTTCGGTCAATCCCAGGGATCATAAGAAACTGAGCAGCAGCCTGTATCTTTTCAATCTTCCTTTTTGGGATTCTAGTGCTCAGAGCAATCTTCCTTGGGTATTCAGTGATGAGATCTTCCACGTGTGTTATCCCAACAGACTTTAGTTTTTCAGCCATTTTTTTGTCAACACCCCCAATTTCTTGTATGTCAGAACAACCGTTTAACAGACATTTCGGCGCTAGTAAAGACTCCATTTTTTCGGTTTTCTTTTTTATCTCCTTCAAGACAACAGTTTGCCTCTTCAGAGTTACTCCATATTTACCTCTCATCTCACCGATTTCTTGTATTCTTTTTTGATTTTCTCTGAGTTGCATCTTGATGCTTTTCAAGGCTTCGGCGACTTCGAATTCGTCCATTGAAAGCTCCGCGAATTTTTTGGTAAAAGCTTTTTCAAGTTGCTCTTGATTGTGCCTCGACTTTTCCTCGACAACATCAAACATTTTGGTGGCGGTTGATTCAATCGTCAACTTACGGATAATAAGTGAGCAAAAATAACCAAAACATAACGTCGCCACCAACACAGAAGTTAAGAAATAGAAAGAGATCGGGACATAAAACGTTCCACCTAACATAAAGAGAATATTAATGTCCGCTTGCGGCCCTGTCACGGCCAGTTCAACAAGGGAATATATGGCGTTAAGACATGACAGAAACACAATTACCCCAAACAACCAGGTCGAGCCGCGTCCACTTGCGTTCTTGGACAATTCACAGATTCACCTCTAAGACGATTATCTAATGAGTTCATCGAGCACACGTTTAATCATTGTGAAGCTAAAGTATTTTTTCAGAATTATTACTGAGAATCAACACGCGATTCTTATCTCCATCAACGCGTGCTAGTTTTCATGACGCGCGTGCTATGTGCACACTAAATGTATTGATGTGGAACAGGTACACGAAAAGGTTTATTAAGTATTACGATGCCTGATATATTTCGTAAATCGACATGTAGAATATAGAGGGAGAATTGCATGCATAGAAAGACTCGGCAGAAAAAGCGAGGTTTAGAAGTTAACCCAGAGGCTATAAGAATCCTAAGGACATTGAGGGAAGAAGAAGCCTTCCATTTTTACGTAGCCATTGGAAAACCAACCGGAGAAAACGCTGGAAGTCTTTCTGACTTCTTTGAAAAGATAAAATCTGTCGAGTTGGAAAGCTTAGCATTCCATCTTCAAAGAAAAGACTTCCAAAATTGGACTAAGAAAACTCTTGGGGACTCTAACCTTGCCAGAAGAATTGGAAGAATACGTCCTTCATATGATGATAACCTTAGAAGAAAAATGCGCGCAACTATTGAAAATCGCATCAAAGAATTAAGAGAAGCACCCTTAACATTATCACTTGCCAAAAATTTGGTTGCCGCTTCCTCGAGTTCCACATCACAGAAGTTGTGAAGGAAGGGAATTTCGTTGATTTCATGTGATAGATGTGGAGAAAAGTTTGAAACACCAATTTTGGCAACATCATATGCGAGCGGCAGCGTTCAAACATACTACGCTTGTCCGTTTTGTCTAACCAGAATGAGAAAAGCAACTGAAAAAATAGGGAAAGCGACTAAAACTTTGCCACTCAGAGTAAGAGATAAAAGCACGCATGTAGAAATATTATGGAAACCCGGTCCCAAAGTGAAATATCATAACCCAGACGCTTGGATAAGTCACTTAAGGAGCTAGCGCGCGCTATTTATGCATGGACTTTCTAGGTTGCGCGGCTATGCGAGCGGGTATTGGAGGTGGGATGGAGGAGGCACTCACTTATTAGTCTCTTTTGCGTTTAAACTAGATGTCAAACCAACTTAAAAGTTGGGAAACGAAACTTTAAATGCGTCAATTATACATTTATAAAATCGAAAGACAAAAGTGAGGAAGCAACTCTTGAGTGAGAAAAAAGACTTTTATGAGAAGGCAAAAAAGCAGATGCGTCTTTCTGAGCGTATCCTTGCAGCACTTCCAGGGTTCCGTGGTTACAAGGAAAAAGAACTGCGAAGAGAATCTGATAGGCTTATTAGAAACCATTTATATCGAAGGCTGTCGGAAGCCAAAAGCGATCTTAAAGATGTTTTTCAGAAACTATCTGACCGCCGCTTATTTGAAGTTTTGACGAATATGGACCGCCTTGTAGCAAAATTTGATCGGGTAGCAGCAAAGATTGATCATGCTTCTTACGGGTATGCCGGCTTCTTTAACATAGTGAAGGTTGAAGAGGCAAATCTTGATAGAATGATTGACTTTGACAACCAGTTACTTGATGACGTTGAGAAAATAGTTAACGAAGTTGAAGCGTTTAAAACGGAAGTCACGAAACAAGAAATCAAAAAAGCAAAAGAGCGTACACAACATTTGGTTGAAACGCTGGAAGCTTTTGAGGAAACCTTTGATAAAAGAGGAGAAGTAATATTAGGAGTGAGTTAAAATGCCGCAAGTAATAGAATGGAAAAACCCAAGTGCAGAAGACATTCTGTGGAGATATACAAACGAGGAAATCACATGGGGCGCCCAGCTGATAGTGCATGAGTACGAGGTTGCAGTATTTTTCAGAGACGGCAAAGCCTACGACGTTTTCGGGGCAGGAAGACATACATTAACAACACTGAACTTGCCATTACTGACGGGATTGCTGACACGAATCGCCGGATATGGCGAAAAACCCTTCAAAGCAACAGTAATCTTCGTGTCCACAAAAGTTTTCGCTGGAAAATATGGCACGCGAGCCCAAACCACGGAGCTTGCACCCCTACAAGTGCACGGGTCCTTCTGGTTCAAGGTTGAAAATCCGCAGCTCTTCGTGAACGAGGTTGTCGGTGGACAGAAGGCATACTCAACCGAAGACGTTAACAATTACCTGCGGGGCTTCTTAAATGAGAAAATAATCGATGAGCTTTCACACTACGATCTGATTACAGTTTTTACAAGACTCGACGAAACATCAATAGTCGTAAAAAACACCATTCTAGACTACTTTAAGCGAATAGGCTTGGAATTAACAGACCTGCGCTTTGAGGGAATAGACACAACACCGGAATATCGGGAGCGTCTTTTCTGGCTTAGAACCGGAAGGGCTACACCAGAAGAAGTGTTGCGAATGGAAACCGTGAAGAAGGCTGCGGAAGAGCTTGGAAAATCACCCGGAGCTGGCCTAGGAACAGGCATGGTGCTTATACCACAAGTGATGACGCCTACGGGTCCAGCGCAGGCACCAGCTGCTGCGTTAGTGATTTGTCCTAAATGCGCTGCAAAAGTCCCAGCTACTTCAAAGTTTTGTCCTGAATGTGGAACACAGCTTACTCCGCCAGCTGCTGGGACAATCAAATGTCCAAAATGTGGAAAACTTATTCCTTCAACGTCAAAGTTCTGTCCAGAATGTGGAGCAAAAATAGAGTAAGAGGCAACTAGATGAGTGAAGGCGGAAATCGAGAACTGTTATCCATAGGCATTTTCCTAATAATCCTAGTGGTTTCCATAATCCTATATGCGCCACTGAAACTAATTGACTGGTTGTTGATTCCGCCATTAATACTTGCATTATACGGTTGCTGGACAATAGCTTTAGCTGGAATTAGAGCTTCGAACCCACAGAAGTATGAACGTGGCTCCTTCAGCACCCTTGCAAGTGGTCTTATACTCATAGCTATTGGTGGAGCATGGTTCTTCTGGAGCTTTGGTTGGCTTTATTCCGTGGCGATAATACTGCTTGTGCTGGGCGTTTTAGCAATTGCAGCCGCTTTGAGAAAAAAATAACCCTTTGTTTTTCTAAACATTTTTTATTTACAGATTGTTAAATGCTTGTAGAGGCTAGAAACGGCATGAGTGAGAAAATAATCGGGCGCGGCACATGGTACGATAAAATGGCTGCTAAAATAATTGAAAGAGAGCGGAAGTTGGATAGAAACTTAGACATGATTAGGACGGAGATGGGTCTTGGGGCTTCTGGGCTTCCACATGTTGGCAATTTAGGCGATGCCGCTCGCTCTTACGCCGTTACCTTAGCTATTCAAGGACAGGATTATCATTCGGAGTTGATTGCTTTCTGTGACGACATGGATGGTTTACGAAAGGTTCCTGCTGGACTGCCAAAATTTCTAGACAAGTATTTGGGCTTTCCAGTAACTGTTATTCCTGACCCCTTTGGTTGTCATGAAAGCTATGGTGTGCACATGAGTTCGTTGTTATTGGAAGCATTAGACAAGTGTGGAATAGAGTACAAGTATATGTCTGGCAAAGAAGTTTATGAAATGGGATTACTGAACGAGGAAATTAGAACGCTGCTTCTTAACGCAAAGAGGGTTGGAGAAATAGTCAATGAGGAAGTTGGGCAGGAACGTTACGTGGAAGTCTTACCTTATTTTCCAGTATGCAAAAACTGTGGGCGTATATATACCACAAAAGCCACTGAATTCTTGCCGAGAGAAAATAAAGTTTTGTATGTATGTGAAGGCATGGAAATAAAAGGACATTGGTTAGAAGGGTGTGGCTATAAAGGGGAGGCAGACGTCACAAAAGGCGAGGGCAAACTTAGCTGGAAGGGTGAATTTGCGGCTAGATGGAAAGCCTTGGATATAAGATTTGAACCCTACGGGAAAGACATAGAGGATTCTGTGAGAATAAATGATAGAATCTGCCGGGAAGTCTTAGGGTATGAACCGCCCTTGCACGCGCGTTATGAAATGTTCCTAGATAAAGCTGGGAGGAAGATTTCAAGCTCCATTGGAAATGTTCTTACTCCGCAAGTGTGGTTTCAGTATGGTTCGCCTCAGTCGTTGCTTTTGCTTATGCTGAAAAGATTCGTTGGAACTCGCACCTTAGATGTTACGGACATACCCTTCTACATGAACGAGCTAGACAATTTAGAAAATGTGTACTTCGGAGAAAAGACGGTGAAGGACAAGAAAGAGCTGGCTAAACTTCGTGGACTGTATGAATACTGTTGGACACTGAAGCCTCCTGAAAAATCAGGCATCCATGTGCCGTACAATCTGCTAACTTTCTTAGTCAAAATGGCTCCAAAAGGGCGCGAAGAAGAATTCATAACTGAAAAACTTCGGGGTTATGGCTACTTGCAGAAGGACCAGACGCTTGATGAAAACTTAAAGAAGCGAATTGAATATGCGTTCAATTGGGTAAGAGGTTTTGAAGAGATAAAAGAAATTGCTGTAAGCTTAACCGCGGAAGAGAAAGAAGCGATAAAAGAATTGATTGAAGTGTTAAACGTTGAAAATGAAGCTGAAAAGATACAAAACGTCATATTCAACACTGCTAAGAAGCATAACCTGAAACCCGCAAGATTCTTCAAGACTTTGTATATGATTCTTATAGGCGTGCCACGTGGACCAAGACTGGGTCCTTACATACTTGCTATGGGTAAACAAAACGTGATTAATGCTCTGCAAAATACGTTAAACAACAGATAAGATGGCATAGACTTTTTGCATTTCCTTCGTAAAAGAATTTATATTCTTAGCTTAGAGATATTTTTGTTACAAAGATTTGGGTTGAGGTAAAAGCCTTGGATTTTGAGTTGACTGAAGAGCAGAAAATGATTGTTGAGGCAGCTTCTGATATAGCTGGGGATTTTGGTCCGGAATATTGGCGGGAGAAAGATAAGAATCATGAGTTTCCTGAGGATTTTTGGAAGACTTTGGTTGAAGCTGGTTTTCCAGGTATAATTATTCCTGAGAAGTACGATGGAGGTGGGATGGGGCTGTTTGATATGATTTTGGCTATGGAGACTTTAGTTTCTGAGGGTTGCGGGTTGGGTGGTGAATGGTTTCTGTGTTTGTCTTCTGTTTTTGGGGGCTTGTCTATCGTAAAGCATGGGAATGAGAGTCAAAAGGAGCAGTATTTGCCGAAGATTGCTAAGGGTTTGGAGTTTTGTTTGGCTTTAACGGAGGCTGATGCTGGAACGAACACTTTGAACACGAAGACGATGGCTGTGAAGGATGGAGACGAGTATGTTATTAATGGGCAGAAGATGTTTATTTCGGGTGCTGATCGGGCTAAAGGGATGTTGCTCGTAACGAGGACGACTCCTATGGAGAAAGTTGCGAAGAGGACTTTGGGTTTGAGCTTGTTTGTTGTGGATTTGCCTGATCCTGCGGTTGAGATTATTTCTATTGAGAAGCATGGGATTAACTATTCGAAGACTTTTGAGGTTTATATTAGTGACTTGAGGGTTTCTGAGGAAAGCCTTTTAGGCGAGGTGGATAAGGGTTGGTATCTTGTTTTGGACACTTTGAATCCTGAGAGGATGTCCTTTTCAGCGGCTGCTTGTGGACTTGGGCTTTTGGCTATAAGGAAGGCTGTTGAGTATGCCCGGGAAAGGAAGGTTTTCAGAGCGCCTATCGGTTCTCATCAGGCTCTTCAGTTTCCGTTGGCTGAGGCTAAAGCAAAGATTGAGGCGGCTAGGTTGTTGAATTACAGGGCTGCTTGGCTTTATGATAAAGGCGAACGTTGTGGTGCTGAGGCTAACATGGCTAAGGTTGCTGCCGTTGAAGCGGGTACTGAGGCTGTTTATCATGCTATGCAGACTTTTGGTGGTTACGGTTATGCTGTAGAGTATGATGTGGAGCGTTGGTGGAGAGAGGTAAATCTGATTAGGCTTGCGCCTGTGACTCATCAGATGGCTTTGGCTTTCATAGGCGAACATGTTCTGGGATTGCCGAAATCCTACTAGTCTTTGGGGCACGATAAAGTTAGCTGGTTCTGCAGCTTTAGTTTGTTTTAGAAAAAGGGGGAGGTTATGCTATGCCCCATCTTTTGGTGATTTTTACCACGATGAAGATTACGAAGGCGACGATTATGAAGGTTATTAGGGCTGCTAGGAAGTTTCCTATGCTAAATATTTGGCCTATGTAGTCTGCTGGAGGGTTTCCTTGGCTGTCCAGTTCTACCCACGGGATTGCGATTTTGTAGGTGGCTAGGTTTCCGAGGCCAGGTATGGCAAGTCCTATTATTGGCATGATTAAGCCTGTGACGAGGGCTTGGACTAGGTTGCCGAGGTATAGACCCATGATGAAGGCTACTGCGAGTCCCATGACTTTATATTTTGAGAAGAAGTCCATAAACTCGTTCCACAAGCCTTTTGGTGGAGGTGGTGCTGGTTTTGGTTCTAGGAGTTCTCTTATTCTTCTTAATTCTTCCAGCATTTTGTCTTCTTTAGACATGTCACATTCACAATCCTAAGGTCTATCAAGTTTCGTTTTAAGTCTTGCGAAAATTAGACCCCCTTATATATGCTAGAGGTTTTGAAGTCTTGTCCGCTGTTAAGATTTTATAGAGTATTCGTATTTCTCCTTGTGAGTAGATGGGCACTCAAGAAAGGTGCCGGATACTCATCTTGAAGAGGGCCCGTGGTCTAGTCTGGACCACCAGACCAGTGGAACTATCTCCCGCAACCCCCGCTTTTATTGTCTCAAGGCTCTCAAAGCGTTTGTTGCACATGCTATACTGAAGACGTTTTCACTGTTTCTTGAGATGCACCAAAATGAACTTGTATTCGTCTGGGTCAAGAAAAACCGCAGTTCGACCCCCACAATACTGGTCTTTTGGTTCAGTGACAAATTTGACACCCTTACCTTTTAGCTCTCTATATGTCTCATCTATATTGTCAACTTGTAGATAAATATCGCGCGCGCACCAAATCTGCAAAAAGAGATCAATTCAAAATTATATATACACTTGAGTGTATGGAGAATTGGCAAGAAAGAAGAGGGTACAGTCGAATGGGGGAAAAGGCAGAATACGGTAATTGGGTTTCAAAGGGAATTATCTTTCTGTCTGGTTTTTTAGGTTTCGTATTTTTGGGTTTGAGCCTTATGTTCTGGGTCTTGATGATTCCGGCTGTGCTGTTCCTTCTAGTTTCAGTGTATTTTCTGTATGTTCGGTACGAATTTTCTCCTCAAGGGGGAAATCTGCAAGAACACATCTGGACGTTGGTGTTGGCGAATCTGGATTGGAATGGAGAGGGAAGGGCACTTGACATAGGATGCGGAAACGGGGCTCTCACGATTAAGCTCGCTAAAAAGTATAAAGAAGCACAGATTATCGGAATTGATTATTGGGGGAAAAACTGGGAGTACTCAAAGAATGTTTGTGAAAGGAATGCAGTGATTGAGAGGGTTAGTGAGCGGGTTGCGTTCCAGAAAGCCAATGCCGTATCTTTGCCGTTTGATGATGGATATTTCGATGCGGCAGTGAGCAATTTCGTGTTCCACATGGTTGGCAAGTCCAAAGACAAGCGGGAGGTTGTTCGCGAAGCATTGCGGGTGGTCAAGAAGGGAGGAGAATTTTCTTTTCAAGATGAGTTCTTAGTCAAGCCGCTTTATGGTGACATCGATGAGTTAATTGAGACCATTAAGAGTTGGGGGATAAGCAAAGTGGTATTCGTACAAACCCGAGATGCAGATTTTATCCCACGAGCGTTGAAGCTACCGTTTATTCTGGGAACGATAGGCATTATCAAGGGAAAAAAATGACCTTGAAATACTCTGCTGATAGCTTTAGAATTGGATTTACAACACTGCAAGCCTTATCTTATAGAGCGCGCGTGCGCATTACATTGACAGCGCACCGCGAAGAATCGAAACCCGGGAAATTGAACTGATAAAGGCAGAAATCACAAACGAAATCGAACTGCAATAGATCGGGTTTTGGAACTATGTATGACAATAGAAAAAGGGGTGTACGTGGGATAACTGTGGAGATGTCTCCATCTTAGTTTGTTCTAACGGAATTATACTATCCTAGAAAAAAGAGGGAATTGCGGGGGATATACCAGAGTGGATGAGGTTTACATTTGGACATTTATGAGAACTAACAGAAGAATGGGCGGAATTACAGTAGAGACGAGGATGTCCAGGTCTTTTCTATTAGTCTTTAGGAAAGGAATGAGAAAAGGCACTTCACTCTTATAGTGGTCGAAAATCTCTCCGTAATTTCTAGATAAGAACAGTTCTTCCACAAGCGCCAGAAGGATATAAGCGAATAGTTCAATGAACCACACACCTATGGTTTGCGATGGACTTAGAAATCCTCTGCCAAATGTGTTGTTCAGGATCCAGACGCTCCAGCTTGTTAGCCCAAGGGTCGCGAGAATCATTCCCAAATATTGGGGATGCCTGATTAACCTATATGGTCCTGAAGTAACCATTCCCACTTTTCTCTTTATCTTGAGGTAGGCTACAGAGTAAACAAGAAGAAACAGACCAACAATGATGAATGCTCTATCTGGAATAAGAATAGGGTCGGGCGCAAAGAAAGCAGACAACACGTCTACAAGACTAACGGGAAGATTCATCAAAAACGTAATCAAATACGTGGCGAATGGTAGAGTCATCAAACCCACCCAGCCACCAAGAGCCGGTAGTGATTGAACAAATGGAATAAAGTAGCCTACGAATCTCAATAACCACGATCTTACTCTACTTAGTGAACCCAATTCGATCACCTAATTATTCCGAAGTCCCGAGTACTCTTAAGACTAGGCTTTAGAACAAGCTGTTCAAAGTCTAGAACAAAAAGATGAAATTTCAAGAGATATCTCCGCTTCTGCACGTTCTATGCGTTTCGCTGTCATCTTCACCAAATCGCCACATTTATTTACGTTTCCTGAAGATCTTTCCGGCGTCTTCGTATTCGCGCGCAAACACTGATTTTTTCAAAACCTGAGATGCGAAGAAATTTTCTCTTCACCTTTTTTCCCATCTCTTAGTAACTTGTGCACGCACAATTATCTTGTTCGCTCTTTTTTCCGGTGTACTGGCAAATTGAGCCCGTATACAACATCACCTCTATCAACCCTGTATCTTCAGTGTCTTAGAAAACCAATCTGCAACAAGTGGTAGAGTTTGTGGCATATACTCTATAAGCAACATGTGTCCAGCATTAGGCACTACAACAAGCTTCTTTTCAGCAGTCAAGATATTATATACTTTTTTACAGTACTCAGGTGGAATGATCTCCTCCTTTTCTCCAATCATGATCATAATGGGCGTCTTGATTTGATCGAAAGGAATCTTTGGCTGAATTTTCATGAAAGATGCCACCGTCTTGAAGGTGTATTCAGGCACGACCAATTCATCAGTCATTATGACGTTTTGAAGATCGGGGTCTTGGGTTACCTTCTCAAGTGGCATGATTTTAAGAAGACTAAGATGCTTTTTTGGCATCAACTTAGCGGCTATCCCTAAAAGCAGGCGGGTAGTGCTACTTCTCAAAGGGATT
>Ga0209636_10006812_pt1 | contig 11675 bp, 7 predicted proteins | sample DeeMarSWOR152_54_FD_187464 | JGI IMG/M metagenome (GOLD analysis project Ga0209636, IMG submission 187464) | Marine sediment microbial communities from White Oak River estuary, North Carolina - WOR-1-52-54 (SPAdes) (version 2) | ecosystem: Environmental > Aquatic > Marine > Intertidal zone >... | reverse complement strand
ATCGATAGAACAAATAATGAAAGAAAGCGGCTTGCCCGATACAACGATAATGCGTGCAGCCCTAACATTACAACAGAAAAAAATTGTGGAAATTCTTGAAAAGAAACAAACAACCGTAAGGCCTAACGATGAGGGAAAACTCCACGCAAAAAGAGGTTTACCAGAAAGACGTTTAACGAATGCCTTAAAGAAGCTTGGAGAGAAAGGACCACTCGAAAAGGCTATTGAAAAAGCTGGCTTGGAAAAACAGTTCGTACCAATAGCCTTGGGTTGGATTCAGAGAAAGAAATGGGCAATCTTGAACACGAAAACGAACACTCTGCAAACACTGGAAAAACCAAAAGTAGGAAATGACGAAAAGTTGCTGAAGCTTCTAGGCGAAAAAGAACAGGTGACGGTTGAGGAGTTAAGCCCAGAGCTGCAGACAGCCGTTCAAATCTTGAAAAGAAGAAAACTTTTGAAAATTGAGGAGAAAACAACAAGAATAATCGAGATAACAAAGGCAGGCTGGATCGCGATAAAAAAGGGAATCAAGGTTACTGCTGAGGTAACCCAACTCACACCGGAACTCATAATCAGCGGCAAATGGCGAAAAGTAAAACTTCAAAAATACAACGTAAAAGCTTCTGTAGCAAAAACTTGGTCAGGCAAAAAGCATCCTTACTTACAATTCCTCGACGAGGTGAAGGAGAAACTCGTCACTCTGGGCTTCAAAGAGATGAAGGGTCCAACTGTTGAGCTGTCATTTTTCAACTTCGACGCTCTTTACACCCCCCAAGATCATCCGGCACGAGAAATCTTCGGTATATACTTCGTCAAACACCCAAAATACGGCAGTTTAAACGCTTACAAGCATGTTGCGGACAAAGTCAAAAAGACGCATGAAGGTGGGTGGAAAACTGGTTCAACCGGATGGGGATACAAATACTCCGTTAAAGAAGCTAAACGTTTGATTTTGCGTGGGCATGGAACATGTCAAAGTGTCAGAACGCTCTTGAGCAAGGATTTGGACACACCGGGCATGTACTTCTCAATAGTTCGCTGTTACAGACCGGAAGTATTGGACAAGACTCACCTAACAGAATTCAATCAGATTGAAGGCATAGTAGTTGACGAGAACTTAACGCTTCGCGATCTTTTAGGAATTTTAGAAAAATTCGCCATTGAAATAGCTGGAGCAGACGAGGTTAAATTCAGACCAGATTACTTCCCTTTCACAGAACCAAGCGTCGAGCTCAGCGCCTACAAGAAAGGTTACGGCTGGATTGAATTCGGAGGCTCGGGAATCTTCAGGCCGGAAGTAACAATGCCCTTGGGCATCAAGTTGCCCGTTATCGCTTGGGGTTTGGGAATAGACCGTCTGTTCATGCTGAAAGCTGGAATCGACGACATACGCTACATTTTCGCGCAAGACTTGGACTGGATAAGGAGAAAGAGAGTGATTTAATGCCCACGATAGAGATTGATTATGCAGATTTTGAAAAAATGCTTGGGATAGAACTGCACAAGGACTTGGAGAAACTTAATGATATCTTATCCTTTGTTAAGGGCGAAGCGAAACTTTTCGATGAGGAAGAAGGCACAATAAGCGTTGAGATTAAAGACACAAATCGTCCAGACATATGGAACATTGAAGGCTTGGCTAGGACCTTACGCGGTTTCCTAGGCTTTGAAAAGGGTTTAAGACAATATACTGTCGGCAAACCGTTAGCAGAGGTCAACGTTGACCCAAGACTCAAGAACATCCGACCTTACATAGGCTGCTCAATAGTCAAAAACGTTAAACTAACGGATACGATAATCCGCGGGTTCATGCACCTGCAAGAAAAACTTGACCAATCGTATGGAAGGAACAGGCAGCGAACATCTATTGGTTTGTATGACTTCAGCCTCATAACTCCTCCTCTTCACTATAACGTTGCAAAACCAACTGAAATCAGCTTTGTGCCCTTAGACTTTGAGGAAGAAATGAGTTTAAAGGAGATTCTAGAGCGGCATCCAAAGGGGATGGAGTATGGTCACATCGTAAACAAGCACTCTATCTATCCCATACTATTGGATTCAGAGAGAAATGTGCTTTCATTCCCACCGATCATAAACTCAAACGATCTGGGCAGGGTGACAGAAAAAACAAGACACGTTCTCGTTGAGGTAACGGGCACGATAAACGAAACAGTGCTCAACGCCTTAAAAATGGTTACCTTATCCTTGATTGACCGTGGCGGAAAAGCCTACTCAACTACAATCCATTATCCACATGAAAATCTGCAGGTTACGACGCCTAAACTTGAAACGCGGCTCATGAACTTGGAGGTCAAATATGTAAACACCATCTTGGGCTTACGGTTAACAGCCAAGCGAATTGCTGAACTATTGGGTAAAGCAGGATTCGGTGTTGAAAAACTTGGAAAGACTAAGATGACTGTGCAGGTTCCATGTTACAGGATCGACGTGATGCATCCAATAGATCTAGTTGAGGACGTAGCAATAGCGTATGGATACAATAATATCAAACCATTATGGCGTAAACTACCAACAAGAGGCGGTGAAAATTCAGAGCAAAGCCTATTCAATATTGCAAGAGAGCTGATAGTTGGATTGGGATTCCAAGAGGTCCTCACCTTTACGCTGACAAGCCCGGAAAACCTGTTCAAGAAAATGAACTGTAGAAAAGAGGGGATAGTTGAAATCGCTAACCCAAAGGTTCAAACCTTAACGTGTCTCAGAAACTGGCTTCTCCCGAGTTTAATGGAGTTTTTAAGCCATAATCTACATGTTGAGTATCCGCAAAAAATCTTCGAGTTAGGCACGGTCACGCTTTTGGGTGACAGAAATGAGGCAAAAACGAAGGATGAGGAAAAACTTGCCGCTGTTGTTGTTCATGCAAGCGCCAGTTTCAGCGAGATCAAATCAGCTTTGGACGCTTTCTTCATGAATTTTGGTTTGGAATGGCAGATAAAAGAAGCGAAGCATCAAAGCTTCATTGATGGACGAGTGGGCGCAGTAGTTGTTAACGGAAGAAATGTTGGAATTGTGGGGGAGATTCATCCAAAAGTTTTGGAGGCGTGGAAGCTTGAAAACCCTGCAGTAGCCTTCGAACTAAACATAGGCAAAATAGTGAAGATGAGAATGGAATAGGAACATTTATCTTCTTTATAATGTCATATTTGTTTAGCGATGACATAAGAGCTTTTCAATCCCACCGGAACTCTCCTCGCGGAGAACCATGCAGACGGACCCAACAGAAAAGGCAAGCCTTGTGCTTGCTTTGTTATGATGGCGGGTTTACCCAATCATGGGACACGGTGGGCGCGGGTAAAAATCCCACGCTGAGAGTGCTTAACATAGGTGAGCGTACTGCTCTACAATGAAGTTAAGGGATAGGTTACGTGGGAAACACAAATGCCCGCGAAAACAACTTTTAAGTTAAGGCGTCTTAGTGCACGAAAATCAAGGCAGGCTGGTTACTCAATCACCGCGCGCGCTTAGATTTAGGAGAAACCAATTATGCATTTAGAAGAGATGAAGAGAGAAATAGGAAATCTTGTTGTGGAGAAGGGATTCTAGAATGAACCTGAAGACGTTCCGAAAAAACTTCTTTTCGCATTCATAGAACTCGGCGAGGCAAGTGACAATTGGAAGAAAGGTAGAAGTGAAGAAGAGATAGCTGAAGAACTAATTGATGTTATATTCTATGTTCTCGATGCAAGTCGGTTAGCATGTCCTTCAGTAAACATGGATGAAACGTTCCAGAAGAAACTAAAGAAGAACAAAGCCAGACCGTTTCAGTACGGTGAAGGACATAGGCATCATGAATCGAAAAGTGAATCACAACAGAGGGCTTGATATGAAGATAGAGGATTTGTATTCTGAGATCGTTAAGCAACTAGAGGAGAGAGCCGATGTCGAAGTTGCCTCAAAGAGAATCGCGAAGGCAAAGTATTTTGGAATTACAATCAAGTCTTACGGGCTTAAAGAAGCACAAGGGAAAGAACTAATTGAAAGCTAAGGCGATTTTAGAAAACTGAGTCTAAATGTAAGGCTGCAACTAGTGAAAATGTTCTATCCTTCGGACTTTTCTGAACAGGTGAATCTTGGAGATGCTATTCTGGAACTTAGCATGAAGGAGTTAACACCTACTCACTTTGACTCTTTGGATGAGATTGCTGGTTTCTTAAGCAATTGGGGAGAAACAGATTGGTTCTGCATCCGAGTTGTACAATCTCTACTCCAAAAGTATCCTAGCCAGACATTAGAGTTGCTGAGAAAATGGAACAGTGCAAAGAGTTTGTGGAAAAGACGAGCAAGTGTGGTTGCATTTGTGAGGAAAATCGGAGAGAGTTGCGATTTCACAAGTGATGCGTTAGAATTATGCAATAATCTAATCTGGGACAAAGAAGATTACGTGCGAAAAGGTGTCGGTTGGGCACTCAAGGATAACATGCGAAGTGCCAAGAGGAGAGCGCTTGATTACGTGAAGTCTCTAAGACGAAAGGGAGTTTCATCAGTTATTACCCTTTATGCTATTCGCGACTTGAAAGGCAAGGAGCGAGAGGAGGTTTTGAAGATAAGCGCGCGCCTAATTTTGAACCTACGACTGTTCATTACTACTCGGTTAGCATGAAGAGCTTGCTTCTCGGGCTTCCGGTAGGTGTGCAAGTGGCACAGCTCTTTGACGCCATACTGGACATATAGGCTAGAAAAGTAACACGCGATAGGGTTTATGGCGTTTTTGTTAGCCTTTCTATTTCTTTCTGGTTGATTTGTGACATGGTCTCTTTGAACCATTTGACTACCTTGTGATATTTTTCTTGCAGTTCCTTCTCGTTTTTGACGAAGTAGAGGTGTTTGAGTTTCTCGATTGTTTCGGGTGGAAGTTCGTAGTGTATGTAGCGCATTTTGAAGTTGTGGTGAATAGGGTGGTGTCTGATTCGTAAGGCTTCGACCAGTGTGGCGAGAGTAACAGCGTAATACAGGTCTATGGCTTCGAGGTGGTTGCCTCTGTTTATTTCTTTTTGGACGAAATTGTTGAACATGTCAAATTTTGCTTGTAGGCTCTTTAATCTTTCTTGCAGTTTTTTGACTCGTGCATCTTTATCCAATGGAGGAGGCTTGACTTTGCCTGATTTGTTGAAGTAGAATACCGCGTCTCCGTGTATTTCTGGCTCGAGAAACTTGTCTGGACTGCTAAGGGTCAGGATTGCCAGATCGATGACGAGGTATTCGTTTGCGTTTTGCAGTCTGTAGAAGGCTTGAAAGATACCTGATTGCGGAGGGTGCGGTATCTCGTACTTTTGTTTGATGGGAGACAATGTTTTTAGGGCTTTTTCGAATGTGAGAAACGTTTCGTGTATTTTTTTGTCGTCTACGACTAGGTAGAGGTCGATGTCGGACCATTCGTCGATGCGGTGGAAGGCGGCGGCTCCTCCTTCCCAAAAGGCGTGTATGTAATCGAGTGGCTTCAATGCTTTGGTGAGGGTTTGAATTATTGTGTTACGGGTTAATTTTTCTGTGTTTGTCATTAGAGCATCTCCGAAAATGTGGATAGTTTGGATTTGCGCATTATGCAGTGATGTTATATTCAATTATCTTTTATTGTGCTACGAAGCCGTTTGTTGTCTTCTGGCAAAACCATTTTGATCTCAGAATAAATTAGGTATCGCTTTGATAAATTCTTTGGTATTTTGATCATTGTAGATCTGTTCTTGCTATTTTTCGATCATAGAAAATAAAAAAAGGGGGTTTTGCGGGAGACATCTCCACTGGGCTGGTGGTCCATACTAGACCCAAGGCAAAACAGACAGGTCACACGCCCCGCTATTTTCCACAAGTCATAAAACTGAAAAAGCCAAATTACTAGCTTTGGGTCACAGCCGCTTCTGTAAAGCACTTGAAGCGCGCGCGCGAACTGAAATCGAGAGGGTTCACCACTCTAGCAGTGATGGATCCCGAGATACATCCGCAACAAGAAGTCCGTGCAATTGTGGGCGTATTTGAAGGAGAGATCAACATCTACAAGAAAGAATCAGGAAAATTCCTGAAAATAGAGAAAATGCTGAATCAGAAATATCTGGAGAATGAAATACCTCTGAGAAAAGAAAAACTGCGTGAATAAGTTTCACTGACGTTGTAGAACACACGTTTGCAGTCTTCTCGTTATGTTTTTGATTAGCTTTCGATAAGCCAAGAAGTTCTTTATTTCTTTGTCTTGCTTTCCGCAACGATACATTATTCTAGGAGAAGGCTTCTGTCTCTTAGGAGAAACCCTCAACGTAGAGGCTTCCTTAATACATTGCGTCACAAACCATTTCTCAGTCTTCGAGTTACTTGACAACAAAGAGACCCATGCTACAATACGCATGTTCTCACTCCGTGAAACAGGTCTGTTGAAAACAACATGATAACAGTTTTTTGCTGGACTTCAAAATAATGAAGCCTTCCAGTCTAAAACATTTCATCGTTCTTAAAGCCCAATACTTTACTGTTTTAGAACGTGTATTGTCGAAATCTCGCGCGCGTTTTGTGTCACAACTCGCCCTCATCATTGATCCTTCATGATTTGTTGTTGTAGACCCCCTCCCCCTATCAACAACAACACTCACACCAGTCCTTGCCCAATTCCACGAGAAGCTTTCCGCATGAATTCCAAGAAATTTCCTTTTAGATGCACAATAAGAAAGGATCTTTCGAAGACGAAAATAAGGCTGCAATCATTATGCCATAAATCTCTGCATTACGTCACGAACCTCATCACAAGTCAGAATCGAGGTATCTCTTGCGACCCCGAATCAAATCGCCCGCAACCCGGAAAAATCACGGCCAAAGAAGCCTCAATGAAGGCTCACCGAGCACGCCAAAAACTCGCAAGCGCGGAAAACCACGAAATAGAAACAACATGTACAGCAGAAAAAGAAACGTCTGGAAACGAGCTGCTCAACAACAGAAGATGAAATGTCATACAGACACAACCTAACTTTTAAGTCTCACTTTTGCATAGAACCTTAGAAGCTAACAGAACGGCAGGGTAAAGAACTTGGACATAGAAACAAAAATCGATTTGATTTGCAGGCCTCCAACAGAAGAAGTTCTAACAATGAAGGATTTGAGACAACTTTTAGAAACAGAAGAACATCCCATAGCCTACAACGGCTGGGAACCCTCAGGCCTAGTGCATCTAGGAACGGGCGTCATCTGTGCTTATAAAATGAAGGACTTTGTGGAAGCTGGAATACACTTCAAGGCTTATCTTTCCACATGGCACGCTTGGCTAAACAACAAACTAGGCGGCAACCTAGAACTGATCAAAAGAGCAGCAGACCTCTTCAAGCACTCATGGATAGCCCTAGGCGTTCCAGAAGACAAAGTTGAATTCATCTATTCAGACGAGCTTTACAACGACCTAAGCTACTGGGCAAAAACGATTACGATTGCAAAAAACCTGACAATAGCTAGAACGAGGCGAACCCTTGAAATCGCTGGACGAAAGGACACAGAAGCGAACTATGTTTCAGACTTTCTTTACACACCGATGCAGGTGGCAGACATATTCCACATGGAAGTGAAAATTTGCCAGTTAGGTATAGATCAACGTAACGCGAACGTAGTTGCCAGAGAGCTAGGCGAAAGACTGGGATTCTGGAAACCAATATGCGTTCACCACCATCTGCTCCAAGGTCTGGCGAAACCATCTTTGTGGCCGATTCCTGAAGGAAACGAAAGAGAAGCATTATCTTCAGCCAAAATGTCAAAGAGCCAACCTGAAACATGCATATTCATTTACGATTCACCCGAAGAGATGAAACAGAAAACTAGAAGAGCCTTCTGTCCAGAAAAAACCGTAGAATTCAATCCAATTCTTGATATTTGCAAGCACATAATCTTCAGAGAGAAGACAACATTCACGATGGAACGTCCAGCAAAATTCGGCGGCACAGTGGAATTCCAGAGCTACCAAGAACTAGAAGAAGCCTACAAACACGGCAATTTGCACCCGGAAGACCTCAAAAACGCTCTAGCACAGGAACTGGCTATAATCCTCGAACCTGCCAGAAGATACTTTGAAAACAATAAAGAGGCAAAGAAATGCCTTAACGCTGTAAGGAACGTGAAAATAACAAGGTAGAAAAATGTCAACACGACTCAAAGAAAAAGAAGAAAAAATCCTACTTACATTGGAACGCTTGGCTCAGGAATCAGCAAAGGATATTCCACTAATTGTTGAGGGAAAGAATGACGTTGAGGCATTAAGGGTATTAGGCATAGAAGGGAAGATTATACAGGCGAAAACTGGCGGGAAATCCATGTTGGACGTTATTTCTGAGGTGGAAGAATGCGGGGCACAGGAGGTCATTTTATTGTTGGATTTTGATAGACGTGGAAGGGAGTGGACCAGACGTTTGAAACAGTATTTGGAAAAGATGCAGATAAAGGCAAACGTCGTTTTCTGGAAGAAACTCCGAGGCATTGTAGGTCGTGAAGTAAAGGATGTTGAAGGCTTGGCAAGTTACATGGAAACCTTAAAGAGGAGGATTTACAATTCATAAAAGTAATATAGAGCAACCGTTCAAATACAATCTCGTGATTTGAGAACACGATTCCTCATCACGTGATTAAGACTAACTTAACCTAATAATTGGAGGTGGACGCTTACGGGTTCATCACAAACGTTTACCATAAAGTATGTTATACGCGCGAAGTTCGAAATAGATGGAGTAGTTGAAAAACCAGACGTTATAGGAGCCGTTTTCGGACAAACAGAAGGCTTGTTCAGCCCAGAGCTTGAGCTAAGGCAACTTCAGAAATCAGGAAGAATCGGCAGAATAGAAATCCGATTAGAATCTAAACAAGACAAGACTACAGGCACGATAACAATTCCAACAAGCATGGACAGAGTTTCTACGTCCCTAACTGCAGCAAGCATAGAAAGCATAAACAGAGTTGGCCCCTGCGCCGCAAAAATAACCCTTGAAAAAATTGAAGACGTCAGAGAAGCACGCAGAAAAGCAATAATCGGCAGAGCCAAGGAAATTCTCCACAAATGGACTATCGAATCCATGCCATCAGTAGATGAAATCTTCAAAGAAGTGGCAGAAACACTGAAAGTGACAAAAGTTGAGAAATATGGACCTGAAAAACTTTCAGCAGGACCAGAAGTCAACAGTGCCAAAGACGTAATACTCGTTGAAGGAAGGGCTGACGTAATCAACCTGATGCGATGCGGAATATACAACATTGTAGCTGTAGAAGGAGCCAAAATCCCAGAAACAATAAAAAAAATTTCCAAAGAAAGAGAAGCAACAGCCTTCCTCGACGGAGACAGAGGCGGAGACCTAATTCTAAAAGAGCTCCAGCAAGTGGCAAGCATAAAACATGTTGCCAGGGCACCCAGAGGGAAGGAGGTTGAGGATTTAAACTGCAGAGAAATATTTGAAGCATTGAAAAACAAAACTCGCATTGAAGAGCCAATCAAGCCTAAAAAGGAAAAACGAAAGATAGAGGTTTCGAAAGAATTTGTCCAAAAAATAAAAGAGTTAGAGGGTACTTTAGAGGCTGTTCTCTTAAACGAGAAGATGGAGCAAATAGAACGGTTACCAGTAAGTCAACTAGCAGAGAAACTTCAACAAACAAAGGACGTGAACACAGTTATCTTCGATGGGATTATAACACAAAGGATAATCGATGTAGCAAATGAGAAAAACATAAAGAATATCATTGCTTCGCGCATATCAGAAGCTGTTAAAACACCATTAAATGTCCAATTGAAAACATTCCCAGAAATTAAAGGAACCACAGGATAACTACTGAAAACTTTTGCAACAAAATACGACAGAAAACATTAATTTCCAAAAAAGTCTGTCAGCCTTCTAGTTTCCCTTTCCCTCACGCCAGATTTCAACAACTGCTCCTCAGTTATGCCGAAACTTTCAAGAACCCTAGCGGCAGCCGGCACAACCTGCTTAGACACGTAATATTCAATGTCTACCTTATCGTAAGAAGCAAAAACGTAAGGTTTAACCCTTTCATATAAGCGTCCTGACCCAACCACCACTACGTAGCCCATTTTATCGCCGACTGTGAGCTTCCAGCCCTTCGCCTTCAACATTTTTGCAGCTTCAACATGACACGCTCTTATAGCATACTCATCAACAGGCTTAGTCAACGTTTTCCAAATAATAAGATCACGAAAAGGAACCCGTCTCTGCCAAAGATCATAAATAAATTGTTGCACGAATTTGGCAGCTTTTTTGGGAGATTGCTCCTTCAAGATAATTTCCAGAACTTTTTCCTGCACTTTTTTTGCTATGGCTGCCCAGTCTCCACGCACAACCTCTAAGCCTACAATGTCCAACCGACCGTCAGGTAAAAGTCCAGCGTAACGTTTTTTGGCTTCTGTAAAAAATATCCGCACATAAATCTTGTCTGGTTTTATCTCTAACCCCAGTTTTTCCTCGATTTTCTTTGACAGTTTTTCAATTTTTTCCGGGTCATGTTTCATGAATAGGCTGTCTGTGTCGCTGTAAACGACTTTCAATCCAGCTTTTTCAGCGATTTTTATCGCTGTAAGAATTGCGTGTCGTCCCCAAGCTGTTGCCGCTTCGGCTACTGGTTTTATGTACCATCTTGCACCTATCCATCCAGCATAGCCGTAAGATGCGTTAGTGATTACTTTCACGGCTTTCTGACGTGCATCTAAGACTCGGTGTTCAGCACTTTCTGGCGGAACCCCCTTCATTTTTGAACGTATTTCATTCCGCACCTTAATAAGATAGGACAAAACTTCCCTGTAGAATCCTGAGGGTTCTTTTCTGAATCTATGCTTAACTTCAGGGGCTTCATAAACTCCGCAGGATGGAATGGGTTCTTTTGGCGATACATAAGTATCTGGAGACAAGTTGTATGTCATCATTATGTTTGGATACATTGACTTGAAGTCCAATACAGCGATGTTTTCATGCAGCCCAGGTTCAGGCCTAAGTACCATTGCACCAGCGTATCCTCTGTAAGGTTTCTTAACCCTTTTAGGAACAAGTTCGCCAATTTTTTGGGCGTGTTTCCTCAGAAACCATTCAACTCTGAAGCCTACGGCTGCTGTTCCAACATGATCCAGTGGTAAGCTGACAAGGTTTGATAGTTGCATAGCAAAGTCTAAGATGGTGTTGGTTATTCCCATGATGCAGCGTGTGTTGTCCATGGAAAACCTTTTCAGATTTTCACGTTTCTCCTTGTCTTCCCAATGCTCTGCAAAGTCAACATCATCAATTAAAACACGATTTTCAATTTTCATGATGCCTAAATAGTCTGCCAGATTCTCCAAAGTCCTAACCTTAACTTCTGGGAATTCATCCGCGAAGTCGAACAGATCTATGTTTGCTCTGCCAGTTATTGAAACGTGTCCATAAACGCTTCTGTGAGGTTCCGTTCCCGCCCTATCAACAGACAGCTTCAATCCAAGTTTTTTGCATCTCTCATTAAGGTACGGCCAGTCTTTTCTGTTCACACCATAGCCGACAATAAGGTCTGGGTCAAAATTTTGAACGTAATTTACGAATGCTTCTAAGACTGGTTTGTCGTTTTGGTTTTTTGCTGAAAACTGTTTCTCTTCACCCTTGTTTGTCGCAACAGAAATTATAACTACAGGGTTTCTGTCAGGTTTTGGAGAGCCCTGTTTGCTGTAG
>Ga0209636_10006810_pt1 | contig 11676 bp, 9 predicted proteins | sample DeeMarSWOR152_54_FD_187464 | JGI IMG/M metagenome (GOLD analysis project Ga0209636, IMG submission 187464) | Marine sediment microbial communities from White Oak River estuary, North Carolina - WOR-1-52-54 (SPAdes) (version 2) | ecosystem: Environmental > Aquatic > Marine > Intertidal zone >... | reverse complement strand
TATTTGTTGGTTTCGAATTTCAGGAATCGCAGGTCGATTGTTAAGCCTCTTTCTCGTTCTTCTTTGAGGTTGTCGAGTACCCACGCGTACTTGAATGTGCCCTTGCCAAGTTTTGCGGCTTCCTCTTCGAAAGCCTTTATGGTTCTCTCGTCGATTGCGCCTGCTTGGTAAAGTAAGTTTCCGGTGGTGGTGGATTTTCCGTGGTCAACGTGTCCCATGATTACGAGGTTTAAGTGGGGTTTCGCGCTTTTGCTCATCTGTTTATCCTTCCTCTATTTTTCATTTTTTCCTTAAATTTTAGTGCGTTATCACAACTGTTCTTCCAGTTATTTTAAGTTTATCATCGCAGTTCTTCGCTTCTAACTGTGAATTTAGCGGAGGATGCTCCTTTAGGAGCGACGTGTTTTATGTTGAATTGGGGAACTCGCAGGAAACTGGTGTGGAAGGAACCCATTTCATCGTTGACGTTAACCCAAAATAACAATAACACCTCTACCGCAATTTGGTTCTCTTCTTAATAGGCAAAAATGAACTTTAGACGTAATTAACAAAAAATCAGCGTGCAGTCTTCCCAGTAACTATCAAGTGAAGTGTAGGCTTGCTTTTCGTTGATATGCTGTAGAGTATGAGTTAAAGTATAGTACATAGTCATTTCAAGTCTGGGCGAGATTGAGTTACAAAAAACTTTTTTTACCACTGCGCTCAGTTGTAAACTTTGAATTTAACGTTCCACACAAGCTGTTAACTTAGGTGGCGTTTTAGATGGCAATAGAACTCCTTTACAGTTTTCCTTGTTTGTTTACTATGCCAAAACAGTATATATAACAGCCTTTGTAGATATAATTGTTCAGAAAAAGAAATTGAATACTTGCGTTGATTTAGAAAATGTCAAATGATAACGTTTATGTTCGTGGTTTGAGAAATGTCGCCGCCTGCCAAACTCGAATTAGTTTTGTAGATCCTCTTGGCGCACTTTATTATAGTGGATATGACATCGACCGTCTTATCGGGCGAGTATGCTTTGAGGAAGTGGTCCATCTTTTATTGTACAACAAGCTCCCTAACCAAAGCGAGTTAGATAATATTAGATCAACACTCACTTCCGAGATGAAAATACCCAAGCAAATAATTCAAAGCTTCAGGAGTGCCCACAAAAACAGTCATCCAATGGAAATCCTACGAACCGCGATCTCACATCTCAGTGAATACGACTCTGATCGCAATGACAATTCTGAATCAGCGAACAAAAAAAGAGCCCTGAAATTAGTTGCAAAAGTTCCTACTATAGTGGCCAATCTTCATAGAGTCCGAAATAAACAAGACCTTATCCCTCCTAAGAAAGAATACGGATTCGCTGAAAACTTTCTGTACATGTTCCGAGGAAAACTTGCAGATGTAGAAGAAAAAGATGCCCTTGATCGTTTCATGATTCTACATGCTGATCATGGACTCAATGCCTCTACCTTTGCCGCTCGTGTGACAGCTAGCACTTTGTCAGATATGTATTCTGCCGTAACTTCGGCCGTTGGAGCCCTCAGAGGGAAACTGCATGGCGGAGCTAGCGAAAGGGTGATGAATATGCTCCTGAATGTAAACAACCTCGAAGAAGTGGAAGCTTACATACAAGGAATGTTATTTGACCGAAAAAAGATAATGGGTTTTGGTCACAGAGTCTATTTGGCAGAAGATCCTAGATCGAGACACCTTAGGAATGTGGGTAAAGCTTTGTGTCAACGCATTGATCGGATGGACTTATATAGGAAATGCAGGGAGATTCAAGCCGTTGTTCACAAGGAGCGAAAGATTTATCCAAATGTAGATTTCTATGCCGCACTAGTCTTGAACGCTCTGGGGGTTCCTAAAGAATTCTTCACTCCATTTTTCGCATCAAGCAGAATAACCGGTTGGACCGCCCACATATTAGAACAGTATTCAGAATCAGTTCTCATCCGTCCAACATCAAAATATCTCGGCGCATACGGAACGAAATTTGTCCCTATCGAAAAACGATGAACATTAACATGGTCCGCGTCTCCAACTCTTCAAAATGAGAAATGAAATAACAGAATCGACAAAATGCAATGACAACAGTCAAAATGGCTATGCGCTATATGTTTTTTTAACCAACTGGTTAAAATAATATCAATTGAAGAATATGGTCATGTGATGCCCGAGTTCGGGAGACATCTCCATTAGCTGCTAAGCTAGGGTAACCCGCCCGCTGGCCAAGCCGTTGTCTCAATACGCTTGCCGCATTTTTATTGTTTGTCATTATCAAAGCCTACGCCCAAAAAAACAAGGTCTAGTTAATAGAATAGAAACGGATTTTAGGCGTTTACGTGTCAACAATCCTTTTTATTCCCGAACAGAACATTGAACAGATAGGTGAAAATCAAGTGACAGTGCCTTCGCTGAGCGACACGATGAAACGAACATGCAACGCGCTCAGGCAAGGCGCAACCAAGCAAATCTCAGACTACGAGCAACGGTTTTCAGTCCTCAAAAACCTATACGACGAGTTGCTCGCAAACCTCATGAAAACAGGCTTCAACCCGAAAGAGGCGCGAGAAACCGCCATGGAATTTTTCGGCTCCACAAGCGTTCGCTTTGCGGGCGTAGATGGCACCATGTACTCACGGCCGCTGTTTGACATGGTTATTTTCTTCGGCGGCGCCTACGCGGCGACTGGCACTGTGACTTTTTCTGAGAGCGCTGAGCCGCAAGTCCAGTACGATGCTAAGACGATGCAGCAGAGCATGGGCATATCCAGCGTCGTGCCCATGTACATTAACGAAATTCCAGAAGTGGACCAAGTCTTCTTTGCCCAAGGACAACCCGAGGAGACGAGTCCTAACAAGATGTTGACTGACGAAGGCATAATAAGCAACGCTACAATCGCCAATTCGATCATGACTTTCTCGGAGTACTATCTCGGCTTCAAACTCGCCGCGGACCCAAATCAGAACACCAAGATTATCCTGCTTGACCGAAGCCTTTCCGTGGAACGCGCGAGCCTGCTTTATGACACATCAAAAATGGAGTTTTGGACTGCGAAGAGCAGCATCCTCGGACACAAAATTGATGAAGCACTCATAGATATTAACGATTTAGCCATCGCGAGACAGCATGTCTGCAACCAAGGTTTAGGCTTGCCGTCTCCAAGAGCTGATTACCTACGCTACGCAATAATAAACCTAGCCAAAAGGGAAAGAACGTTAACTGCAAAGCAAGTCCTAGTTGAATTCGGCGTTGCAGACAAGAAAAGAACAAAGAGAATAGAACGCGGCCTCAAAAACCTAACCATAAAAGGAATCCTAACCGAGAAAGACGGTGTTTACACTTTAAACCAGAAATACGCTTCAAGCTGGGAACGCATAAAAAAGCTCACAATCAACATAGGCGACAAATTATTCTTCACAAAAACCCCCGAAAAAGAAGTAGCTAGCTCCATGAAAATCCTGAAAGACGGCAAAGAACAGTGGCTAACCACGCTTGATATTGCCTTTCTCACGCTTTTTGCTTTGCAGATGCTTATGGAGGAATGCTGGAAAAAACGCATATTGCTCATAGGCGTCACAAAGGACACTGCAGCCCGCGACTTCAAACGGCAGCTAATTCCAATAATGCACAATGAAGGCTTATTAAAAACGCGTCTGCAACGCGAAGCCCTGCAGGACCTGCCAAACACGGACCGCATGATACTCCAGTCAGCCAGCATCTTCAACTTGGAACAGATCAAGCCGCCGTGGAGCCTCATCGAGTATGACTCTGCCTTCAGAACCATGCTGCGCGATAGGCAAAGCCGCAAAGGCTACGTTTCAGGCGCCATAAAAAACAAAATCGGCCTCGAAAAGGCTTTCCTGAAAACGTACGTGCAGCTGAGCCAAGCTAAGACGGATCCGATGCTGCGGAGCAACGTTCTCCTAGTGGACCGTTTAGCCTATCCAGCGTACGATTGCAAACCTGAAAGCCTCGTGCGGTTTTGGAATGAGTTGAGCGATGGCACAAAAGAGCCTGTTGAAACCATCCTGTACAGCGATAAAGCCGTCCCGAACAAGCTGCAGAACTTAGCCATGAGCGTGCTGGTGGCTATGGCACCTGCGAATATTCCCGAAGCTTTTGGGCACAACAAGGCGCTTTTTATCGCGGATAAGATTGCCAAGTGGAATTACAGCCAATTCAAATGCGTGGTGGACACCACCGCTACGTGGATGCTCAATAATCATAAATTGCGCAAGTTCATATTTTACATGAGTACTTTCCGAGAGAGGCGAGCGTCAATTGAACAGGCAAGAAGAGAAAACCGTTAACAACCTGTACTTCACCGACTTCGACGGCAAATTCCACGCGCGCTTAGCCGCGGTTATCCCGAGATATTTTGGCGGCGGAGACGACGCAAAGCTTACGGGCACAAGCGCCCGCTACCACTGTCGAATTAAAATCGAATATCAAAAAGACCTCATGGGCTTGCTGGAAGAGGGCATGCTTCTAGCCGTCAAGAACTTCAAGCGGGTAGGGGAAAACGCTGAGAGATACACGTTAATGGAGATTAGCCGCGTGTGGCCTGAACACTTCGGCTTGCGCGGTTTGTCAGATCATGGCTATTATCCGATGCAGTTTGAGATTATTGAGCAGTCAGAAGAGGATTGGCAGACTGATGACACTTCGACGATGATGATTCAGATAGATGCCATTCCGATAAACTACGATTTGATTATAAATCGGGAATGCGAGTTTGAATTTGTCAAAGGCTTCTCGTATCCTGTTGTGGGCAGCCCCATTTACGTTTTGAACAGTGAAATGATAAATCGCATGTACAACCAGAAAATCGCTGCGGCGCTTGGGGTTGACACATCGAAGACAGTTGGGGATGCAAGGGTTGATCCGAGGCTTGGCTTGATAAAAATGTTCGAAGCCAGCAAAATTACCATACCAATCTACATTGACTTTGAAAAGCTGATTAGGTATCATTTTGGAGTTTTCGCCTTCACAGGTGGCGGAAAAAGCAATTTAATGTCAAACGTTCTGAGGCGTATACTGTTGCACACTGGTGAGGATAGCACTAAACTGGTCATTTTTGACATCAGCTGTGAATATACGTTTCTGCTGTTGGATGTGTTGGTTGACCCGAACATAAACTCAAAGGTAATCCTTGAGCATCGGATCGACGCGGTAGAACAGTTCTTCAACTCGGTTGTTAAACCCAGGGAATACGAGACGGATCAGCGGACAAAGGCTGGACTGCAAGCCATAAGGGATCAGGGCAAGCTTGCGTATTACACGAAGCCGAAACAAAAGGTTCCAACTTACAGCCAGTTCCTAGACGAGCTTGATGACCAGCGGAAGGATGCGGTGAGCAAGCCGCATTATGTGAACGCGATTGACGTGATTGGCGATGCGGTGCGGGAGTATGTGGAGAAGCACGGCTTAAGCGAGACCCAGGAGGTTGACGAGGATTTTGTCGGTTACGTTGATGAAGTTGCGCGGGAAGCTGTTGAGAAGTTTAGGGTTCATGACAAGAGCGGGTTGTACGCTTGGGCTACAACGAGGAATACGATAGCTGATTTGTTCAGGAAGCGAAGCGAGAAAGAAGACAAAGCTACAAGCGGCTTAACAGTTGAAGGCATACGCGAATTGCTCGAGGATAAGACGACGAACCTTGTGGTAATTTCGATATCTGACCCGTTCACGATTAAGGAGCTTGCCATAAGTCTGACGCAGGACTTGCTTGTGCGGAGAAAACGTCGATTCACGGTTAAACCATACATTCTGGTGGTGTTTGACGAAGCTCAAGAATTCATTTCAAGCAAGGAAAGCGGCATAGACGGCAAATGCTCACGGCACGTTGAAACATTGCTCAGGCAAGGACGCAAATACGGTTTAGGCGTGTGTATAGCCACACAACGCATAGCTTACTTGAACACGAACGCGCTGCAGCAGCTTCACACGTACTTTGTTGGCACGCTGCCCAGACCGTATGATAGGGCGTTGGTGAGCGAAACGTTCATGATTGACAAAGGCATACTGGAAAAGACGTTGGAGTTCGCGCCGGGCGAGTGGCTCCTATCCAGCTATATAGCTACGGGAATAGAGAACGTGCCTATATTCATAAAAGCAGACAACGCAGAAAAAGAAGTAGAAAAATACCTTTCAAGGCTTCACCGTTAAAGTAAACAACTACCAAAGAAAAATAGTTCAGAGCCGTTAACGCCAAGCGTTCAGCAGTGAAGTGTTGATTCTATTCTGGTTTCAGTCTTTATATAAGGAGACTACTATTAAATCGCAAGAAATATGAAGGGATTATAGAGTTAACGTTTAAATCGTTAACACATAAGGGATTCACGTTTAGAGATACTGAATGCGTCTCAATCGCTTTATTCTCAAACATTTTTATCTATCTACTTTTTAGGCAATTGAAGTTTCGACAAGATTTGTTCAAACAACTTGTCTCTTTGCTCATCTTTCATTCCTTCCATCTTTAGGTTTGTAGTCAGCACTTGCGGAGCTATTTTAACAGCTTTTTCGTGAGGTATGTTCAGCCAATAGCAAATACCGTAAAAGATTGCATTGTTGACAACTTCAGTGTAATTATACTCTGTGCCAGCCATTAAAAAGAAAGCTCTAACAAAGTTTATAATCTTGTCAAGTGCTGGGTCAATTGTGACTGTTCTTCTGCTCATGTGTTCACCTTAGATTTTTGATTCTCTGATGAAGAGAATACACATACGCTTTAAAATAGCTTTCGGTTCTGAAAAAATCAGAAAGGGCAGAGGTGTTTTGGAAATCTTTAAGTTAATCCAAATATGCTAATGTTTGATAAGGAAAAAATGTCAAAATTTGTGCGTATTCCAAACGACCTATGGGATTTCGTTGGAAAAGAATTGATTAGAAGAGGATACATAAATCGTGATGTTAAAATTTCATCTATTAAAGAACCGAGCATACGTTGGCTACTTTTGGATAATGACGAATGGCAAATCCATACTCAGCTAAATGTGCTAAATCTAAACAATTGGAAATCTGTTCAAGAAATAGACTGGAATGAGACTTTCTACCTGAATTTGTTTGCAGTAGAAACTATGAAACGAAAAAAGATACTAAAGAAATTTCCAGAAACAAAAAGAACAATAATAAAGAAAGGATTTATGAATTGTGACAATGTTATTCTGATGAATGAGAGCATTACTGAAGATATTTTTAATGAGTCACGTGAAAAATGCAAAGCTCATATTGGCGATTACATTTACTCATTAGACAGCATACGATTATCCATTCTTATACTTGAATTAATTAAAATCTATAAATTTAAACTTGGCAAATTATTTGTCGGAGAAGTGCCTAACGAGGGCATTCTTCAAAATGAAATCCTTGAGGTTTATCTTAGAGCACACCAAATAAATCCCAAATATTTCGAATTACCTATTTTCTTGAAATCAAAAGAACAGCAAGAGTTTGAAGATACGGTCCACCTCAATATTTGGAAAGCATTGCAACAGAAAAAGTCTGCAATTCTGAAAGACAATAGGGGCAAAGAAATTGCGAGATTTAATATTAGTGAGCTTTTCAAAGAAGAAAAAGGCAGAGTTTACGTTAGTTTTGGTGACTCCACAGGTCCCAAAATTAAAGGAAATTTCGTTGGCTTGGGTCACATTCTTTTTAGCCCTAATTATTTTGGTGCTAAGAGTGCAAAAGAGTTTTTGGATGCATGGAACTGGTTTGTAACAAAAACTCATGTAGATGCTGAAAAACTTCAAATGGCTCTTGAAACTTGTTCGCTAATGCAACTTTTAGTAACTGGAGTAGAAGAGGGAAAAGATGTTGCATTTTTTTCTCTCATTATCAACCTTAGAAAACTTGATTCGTTGGGTATAGATATAACAGCTAAGATAGAAGAATTTGGTGAAGAACTTAGAGGACGTATCCGAAGTTTCTGGAAACTGGAGAAAACGATGTGGAAAGCCATTTTTGTAGCTAAAAAACTTAGAGAGTATCTCTTTAACGTCTCATCTGAATGCTTCCTCGCAAGAATAGCAGGATTTTATGGATTTAGCGTGAAACTTGGAAAACATCCTGACTTGAAAATTGATTCCAGAGAGGTTGAAGTTAAAAGAGCTAATTCATTCAACCTATCAAGCACAATTGAAGCTGCAAAAGGTCAACAACATGATATAATCGCAATCGAAGCTGATTCTTTAACACAACGACCAATCCCTTATCATAAATCAACGTGGTTAAACGAAGGAAATATGATAGAAAACCTCAAGAAAGCTCTAACATTAGAATGGAATGGCGAAATTGTGCTTCTATTTAAAGGCTTGAAAGCAAGGATTGTGCTTTTAGAAAATATGTGCTGATTCTCTATGACTATCGCTATTCTAAAAGTCTATGTTAAAAAGGCTTAAGGAATATTGAATATACCCCCTAAGAATATACATTGGTTGAATGATTGAAAGGAATAAAAGTACCAAAATTCGCTAACAATCACACCGAAAACCTATCGCGAATGCTCGCTTTCATGGCTGAAGTAAAATCAAAGACCTCTTCAACCGAAATTGGTGAGATAGCTCAGAAGATACGTACAATCGACCAGACGATTAATGAGAAAATCTACTTCCTTTATGACATCACTGAAAAAGAAAAGAACATAATTGAAGAAGCTATAGATTTTGGAAGACCTTACTTGAAGTATTGAAAAGAATGATGCCCGTTACTTTTCATTTTTTTCTAGAATTTAAACACGAGGTTTGGCACATGAATAATTGCGGTGAAGGTTTTTATTTGTTGGGTGAATGGTTATTTGCTGTGTGCCTCGATAGCTCAGCCAGGTAGAGCGGCTGCCTTGTAAGCAGCAGGCCGCGGGATCAAGGCCCGCTCGAGGCTTTTTTTATTTGGTGCTTGCGAGTTTGTATTTTCGTGCGTTGGTCTCGATTAGTTCGTTTTCGAAGAGTTTGCGGAGAGACCTGAAGATTTTTTTGGATGATTGGCCTGTTTTGTCGACGATTTCTCGGAGGGTTAATTCTTTGCCTTCCGTTTTCAGGGTGTTTATGACGAGTTTGTCAGTTTTGTTCAGCTTTACCATGGCTTGGGCGTTCCCCTTTGTGGTTTGTGTTTTATGGTTTGCTGGGGTTTTTCAATTTTGCGGTAAGCCAATGAGAAAAGAGACTGTCTGTGCTCTGCGGAGACTACCCCCTCCCTTATATGAAAACTACTCTTAGAGCTAATTCTCTCTGAATGGGAATGGGCGGTTTTACCGAAATTTTTTAGAGGGTAAACACCATAAGGAGATTGGATGAGAAAGGGAGAAGTAAAAAGAGGAAGTTCGTTAAGAATAGGTTCGAGTTGCTAGGCAACGAGAAATGATTTATAAAATATTTGAAACATATAGGTGATTGTGGTAAAGAATGCTGAACATTGTTGATGTGTTATCCAACATGGTTGAAGACATAATCGCTGCCATACCAGCGGTCCTCGCTGCAATCATAGTGATCCTGATTGGTTACGGTATCGGAATAGTTGTTGGCAAAGCTGCAAACAGACTCGTTGAGAAACTCGGCATAGAGAAAAGCTTTGACCAAACCGTTACAGGCAGAGCCTTCAGATCTGCTGGCATAGACCTATCCAGCTTTATTGGAGCAGTACTCAAAGCCTTCATAACAATACTGGCTATAATCGTTGCGATACAAATTCTAAACGTAGGCGGCATCATCGGCACTTACTTAACGACCATAGCAGACTATCTACCCAGACTTCTCGGCGGAATTATCATCATAGTCTTTGGCACTGTTCTCGTTGATTTCTTAGCGTCATTCATTGGAAGAATGATAAAACCAATGTTCCCCGAAGCAAAAGCCGAGATAGCTGACATGCTGAGGAGCCTTTTGATGATTGGTTTGATAGCATTCATACTGCTACTGGCGCTTGATCTTATGCTACTTTCAGGTAACACGATATACCCGCTGATACTAGGTTTCGTATTAATCGGAGCAGGCATCGCATTAACAGACGGGCTGATAAAATCAATAACAGACGATCATGAAGAATTTAAAGGAGTCGCAGGATACGCAAAATTCATTCTCTACAGCATCTTCTTGATAATCGGAGCAGGAGCCATATTTGCAACATTTTCGGGCGTTACGAACATTGTAGCGAATATTTCCTGGGCTTTCGCAATAGCACTGGCAATAATGCTGATTCCAATCGCTTTCGCATTAGCAAAGAAGATGTCTAAAGAAACAGCATAGCGTATTTTCTCCAATAAACTACCCCCTTTTTTGGAAAGCTTATTTCCTGAGGAAACAGGCAGAATAGTAATCTCATTTTTAGATCTACAAGAAGTGAAGGTTGAAAAAAGGAGAAAAGCGGGAGATGCCTCCATTTTGTGGAAGGTTCAAATTCCATTCGGTGCTTTTAACCCCGCTGTGGATGACCCATTAAGATGGGGTACTTTCGGTTTTGAAGTTTTTTGTTCTCGGAATAGCAGACGTGTTTAAAGCATGGTTTTAGTAGTTTGCAGGCTTTATCGAGTGCTATGGAGGTTTTTGAGGCGTAATCTTGTCGCTGGAGTCTGTTAGCTATCGGTAGAGGGAGTTCCCTCAGTTTCTCGTTTTCTTATCAGATTCTTCTTGACAAGGTCTTTAACTTCATCTAGAAATTCCATATCGTTTTCCAGATCTAGGAATGGATTTCGCTGGTCTTCGAAGCCTGCTGGCAGCTCAATTTTCAAATTTATGAAAGGTTTTCCGATGGCCATTTCGAATTTTCTTTTTTCCTCGTCATACTCTTTTTTTGACACAGTCTTCTTTTCAAACCACTTCTTAATTTTCCACAATTTCTCTCACATACCTATTAATCCAAATCTGAGCGCAAGATAGATGCTGGAAAAGCCCAGCTGAATAAGAGATGTAATTATACCTATCTTCGCGAAGTCTCCAAACTTCACTGAGATCTTTTCTCGCTTGAGAGTACCAATTGCCATCATCATTACAGCACCGCTGAATGGTGTGGTAGCACCTCCAAGATTTGCCCCCAAAATAAGGGCCGACCATATAGCGTTTAAGTTTAAACCTAAACCAGCTTGAGCACCGATAATCGGGGTGAAAGTCAAAGCAACCGCTATGTTGCTTACAAACACGCTTGCAACTCCACTAAACCATAATGTCATTTGAGTTGCTATGAGGGAGCTACCTCCAGCAAATTGAAAGATTTGCATTGATATGTCGCTTAGGAACTGTGTCCGTTCTAAGCCACTGACGATAAACATGAATCCTGCTATGAAAAAAACTGTTTCCCAATCTAATTCTTTAAAAATTTCGGCGGGATCCACTCTGCTAATTAACAACGCAAGAATCCCGCAACCTAACGCTACCGCTTCGGGTCCTACGCCTATAGTGTCCAAAGTCAAGAAGAGGACAATCAAAATAACAAGAACAAAGGCGGACCTGTAAAAAACTTTCTTATCTTTTATGCCTTCCCTAGGGTTGTATTCAGGCAACTCTTTTTTTTCGCCTAGTTTTGATCTAAAAACGAAGTAGAGCGCTGTAATAGTCAACGCCCACAATATTATTTCACATACGCCTAGGAAGCTTATGAAATCCATGAAGCTTATTCCTGCTTCGATTCCAATAATCATGTTGCTTACTGAACCTATTAGCGTGCTGGTTCCTCCGAGATTTATCA
>Ga0209636_10006809_pt1 | contig 11676 bp, 13 predicted proteins | sample DeeMarSWOR152_54_FD_187464 | JGI IMG/M metagenome (GOLD analysis project Ga0209636, IMG submission 187464) | Marine sediment microbial communities from White Oak River estuary, North Carolina - WOR-1-52-54 (SPAdes) (version 2) | ecosystem: Environmental > Aquatic > Marine > Intertidal zone >... | reverse complement strand
CAGTTTCCTGGTTTGGTTTTCAGGTTAAAGAGACCTAAGACAGCCATGCTAATCTTTAATTCGGGGAAGATGGTTTGCACCGGAGCAAAGTCTGAAAAAGAGGCAAAAAGAGCAATTAAGAAGGTTATAAGGGAACTGAAGAAGAGCGGAATAATTATCCCTGGCAAACCTGAAATCAAAATAGTGAACATGGTTGCCTCAGCGAATCTTTCGGGGAGAATAGAACTTGAAGAAGCTGCTTACAGTCTCGGCAGAACCATGTATGAACCCGAACAGTTTCCCGGTCTCATCTACAGAATGGATGATCCAAAAGTTGTGTTTCTTGTCTTCGCAAGCGGGAAACTTGTTTGCACAGGAGCCACTAAAGAAGAAGACGTTTACGAAGCGGTTGCTAAACTCCATAAAGAACTCGAAGAAAAAGACCTGATATACTACGAGTAAACGACATTGGTGTTCAATGCAAAGGAGAACTGCTTGGTCATGGAGGACAAGTGAAAGCTTGGGGTAAGGTGCGAACCGACTTGGTGAAGAGAATAGCTCGAGAATTGGTGGAACGGTTTCCAGACAAATTCACAACAGACTTTGAAACCAACAAAAAACTCTTAGAATCCCTTACCAACATTTCATCAAAAAATCTGAGAAACAGAGTAGCTGGGTACATAACTCGGCTTCAGAATCAGAAAGAACAGAATAAACTTACCACTGAACAAATAGAGATTAACTCTTAAGCAAACAACCACATCTGGATTTCCACTACGCTTGTTTCTTAATAAGATTCGTTGCTTTTTTAATCAGTTTTAGGGCTTTTTCTTTTGGTAAACCTGTTGCTTCAGTTATCTTCTCAGGAGAGGCTTCAATTAGGTCTATGATATTCTTGATTCCCCCTTCTTCGAGCCTTTGAGCGGTTCTTGGTCCTATGTTCTTGATCTTTGTGATGGCTGGCACTGCCATCTTGAGGAATTCAACCCTCTTCTTCAACCTGTTTTTGTCCGTCTCTAACACCGTTATCTTATCCTCTAGCTCACCGATGCTCCTTTTCAGGCGATCCCTCTCCCTTAAGACCTTCTCATAACTACCTTTCTTCACATAGCCAAACCTTTCCATAAAATCCATCCCCCAAAAATCAATATTGTTTGAAGCTACTTAAAAAGAGCAAAAACTCATCTTCTATCTCTCTGTCTTTGTAATCTGTCAAGCTTCTGTTTACGTTTCATCTCACGATTTTTCTTCGTACTAGGTTGATCTTTTTCTCTTCCTCCTTTTTCTTCTCCTCTCAACTGCCTATCTTTTCCCAAATACTCCACCTCAGTCAATCAAGCATGCATGCGTATTTCGCACCGCGTGTGCACTTCTAGATGTAATATCGATGGTTTTCAGTCTTCTTTATTCTGCCAAGAAAAGTTCCAGCAAAATAGGGCAGCCAACAATATTCCGAAAAATCAAGGTCAGCACCTTCAATCGTAACAGCAGTCTCCTCTGAAATAGCTCCTACTTTCTTAAATTTTCGAATAAGTTGTTGATGCATTTTAAATTGAATCCCAGACAATGACAATTCCTAACTCTCCCTCCTTCTTTTTCCATAATTTTCTTAATAGAACACTCAAAATAAACGACAAAACGCAATAAGCTTTTTGTCAACATTCACTAGGAGAATTCCACTAGTTAATGTAATACACTTGTCACATATTAAGGGTGTGAATTTGGGGTTAAAATTTAACCTCTCTTTCCATATTCTTCACTCACACACCACATGCGCGCGTATAATTCTAATTCACACAAAACCATAATCAACCATCACTCAAATCCCAATAGACTCTTCGTAAACCGTTAAAATAACACCTCTAGAATTCCACGAAGAGTCTATCCGTTCTTGGTATAGGAGCCTCTTCATAAATTCTTTCACGTCTTTACTAAGCGTAAGATTTGGGAATAGAACAAAAAAAGCAAGTTTAGAATAAACGCAAAAAATCATATGAATCATCGTATATTGAAATTATATGCGTGGAATAAGGACGCGAAATAATGCCTCAAATCTATATTGCTGAAACCTCTAACCGAAAAGAGTTCGTAACCAAAATCATGAAAATTTTCAAGATACAATTAGACCAAGTCAACAGTATTTTCATAAAACCTAACATAGTCTCCTCCGAACCTTACCCAACAACAACCCACCCCAAAACCCTAGATGCCCTATTAGGCCACCTTTCCGACAGAAAGCCAATTGTAGGCGATGGCCATGCAGTAGACACGGGGTACACTAAAAACATCCTAGCTGATTCTTCACTTAAAGAAATCTGCAACAATCACGGTGTAGAATTAGTAAATCTCTACAAGAAAAAAATGAAGAAATGGACAAGCCCCAGAGGTTACACAATAAAAATATCAACATTACCCCTTGAATGTGACTTCATTATTTCCCTCCCCGTATTAAAAGTCCACAAACAATGCGGATTAAGTGGTGCATTAAAGAACCAATTTGGATACCTCAGCAAACTTGACAGAATCCTCATGCACACAAAAATCAAAGACCTCCACAAAGGCATCGCAGAAGTAAACGTTGCTATCCCGACAAACCTGTTTATCGTAGATGCGGTGGAAACCCTAACCAAAGCTCAAGAGTGCAGACACGGCGGATGCCCAACCAAATTAGGCACTATGATCGCAGGAACCGATCCAGTCAGCTTAGATACTTTTGGCCACAAATTGCTTCAGAAAGTGGATCCTGGACTTGGAAAAAAACAAAAAAACATCAAACACATAGACTATGCCCAAGAATACGGCGTCGGCAGAAAAGATTATAAAACCATTAAGATTTAGGCACACGCACCTCAAACCAAACAATTACAAAAAACAACCAAAAGCACTTAAAAGTTACCAAATTCAATCCACCAAATCTACAACACTCTAACAGCCTTTATATATACAACAAACAAGACAGACATACAAAACCTGAAAGAAACGCTGAAAGGATTAGCGTGGCAAAAGCAAAGGCTCTGAAACACAAAACCTTTAAGTGTACTACTCCATATTTGTAATACGAGGATGTGATAATGGAAACTGAAGTTGTAGTAACTAGAAAAGGTCAGACTACAATTCCCGTGCGGCTTCGCAAAAAATTCAAAATTGAAGAAGGCACAAGACTTGAAGTGATCGAAACCGAAGAGGGCATACTCTTCAAGCCCAAGAAATCAACATGGGACCTTGCCGGTTCAGGATCCCAGTTTGCAACTCCTGAAGAAATGAAGAAACTCTTAGACAAACTCAGGGAAGAAGATGTCTAGAACAGTTTACGACACCAGATTCTTCATTGAACTCTATTATTCCAACGACGAGAAAGTACTTCAAAGAACAAGAACGGAAAAAAGGCGCCGAGAAAAATACATCTCAACCATTGTGATTCATGAAGTGTACAAACTTACGCTTGCGCATGAGGGCCGAGAAACCGCAGTCCTTAGAACAACGCTGCTGAAAAAAGACTTCAAAACAGTGCCTGTAGACACTGAAATCGCAGAGATTTCTGCAGAATTAAGGCATAAGTACAATCTCTCGATGGGCGACAGCATGATTGCAGCCACAGCAGTCAGTTTAAAGGCTATATGTGTCTCAGATGACCCTCATTTTCAGCGCATCAAAGAAATCAAGACAACATGGATCTAAAAGCTGCAAATCACTCGCCCCCTCTTCACCCTACCACTATATCTCATCGAACGACTGACCACCACTTTTCAAAGGAGCTAAAAACCCTTCATTCGACTTCACACCACAAATTCATTGTCTTTACATGCGCAATCGAAAAAAGTATTACGAAGAGTCTCCCTTGGTAACATACCTGCTTTGATTAGGCCAGTAACAACGTTTCTGTCAACACTACATTTTCCTGTGCCAAAAACTAAGGTTATTACTCATTGTCTTAAATATACAAACTGTTCCTTGTTTCAACTTCAATAATAACAAAGGGAGAGAATCTAATTGATCTTGAACTAGGTAGCCTCTTCGTCTACCACAACTACCCTATCCAACTCTTGGATACTTTCGTTTTTAGTCACAATTAAGAAAGCCTCTTCGCAAATTCATTCACTTCCTCCTAATCACCCAAGAGCATGAACACATGAATCCCCTATTGCTAAATAATTCCACTCATGAACTCTCTTTCTCTTTGCACTTTCTTCCTTTAACCCGTCTTTTATGAGCCATCTCCCTAATCAGAACCGGAACATTAAACCTCACAAACTTGCGGATACTCTCATCTGGATTCCTCTCCACAACAGCATGCAGCAACCCATCCACAATAACAAATCCAACATTCTCAGAAAAGCGCTTATGAAAAATATCATCTATAAGCCTATTCAAATCACCTTTTGTAACTTTAATCCCTTGACGTTTACGCCTACTTCTTCCAGTCAAGCCTCAGCTTCCTCCCAAAAAACCGAAACAACCTAATACCGCAGAACCATTTCTTCTCTCCCCAATCTTGGTCCTGACCCCAAGACTCCAGATTCTATCATCATATAATTAATTAAGAAACTCATTTAAGCCTTAACAAATAATCAACCAAAACATACGGGTACATTTAACTCCCTAAACGACGATGCAAAGAAACTGTTGCACAAAACCCACCCCAAATCAAGCCCCATTCACGAAAAAAACCCGTTTTTAACGGTTCCCTATTGCACTTGCACTTGCACTGCATGTAATATATTGTTCTAGGCACGGTGTAAACCACGATGTTTCCCACGACTATTAAATACAAGCAAATATGTAAAATCACCACACCCTTACGAACGAGACACAGAATTTAACGCCCAAATAAACTCGACACAAAACAAAAAAGGATCTAGAACTAACAAACTAATTTATCACATGCTTCTATAAATCTCTTAGATGTGACATAGTCCATGAAAGCTTTAGTATTGAGTGGTGGCAGAGGAACTAGACTTCGACCATTAACATTCACGTTAGCCAAGCAACTGATTCCGTTAGCCAACAAACCCGTTCTCGGCTATGTCCTCGACCAAGTAGCTGAGACAAGCATAAACCAAATCGGCATAATAATCGCTCCAGAAACCGGACACTACGTAAAAGAATACGTCAAAGACGGAACAGAATGGGGATTTGATGTCACCTATATCCCCCAAGAACCATTAGGATTAGCTCACGCTGTCAAAACAGCCAAAAACTTCTTGAAAGAAGACAACTTCATTATGTGTCTGGGCGACAACCTGCAAGGAGAAGGATTAACCGCCTTTGTACAAAAATTCACAAAAGAAAAGATGGACGCTCTAATACTCCTAAAAGCTGTAGATGACCCCACAAAGTTTGGCGTAGCAACATTAGATGAAAAAGCCAACATCATAGAATTAGTTGAAAAACCAAAAGATCCCTCATCAAACCTTGCGATAGTTGGTACATACATCTTTTCAAGCAACATCTTCAAAGCCATAGACAAGATAAAGCCCTCATTGAGAGGCGAACTTGAAATCACAGACGCCATACAAAAAATGATAAACATGGGATTCAACGTAAAAGCGGAAACCCTCAACACTTGGTGGCTGGACACTGGAAAAAAGGATGACATTCTAGTTGCCAACGCAAAAATCCTAGACGAATACACAAAACTAGAAATCAAAGGCGTAGCACAAGAAAGCAAAATTGAAGGAAGAGTCACTATCCAAGAAAACGCAAAAGTAGTCAACTCCACCATCAGAGGACCTTGCGTAATTGGTGACGGCTGCGTTATAGAAAATTCTTTAATTGGACCATACACAAGCATAGGCAACAGAACAAAAATCACAGATAGTACCATCGAATACTGTGTAATCTTAGAAAACGCACGGATAACTGGTGTCGATAGGCTGGAAGAGAGCCTAATAGGAAAAAACGCTAAGGTGACTAGAAACCATAGGAAGGGATGCTTGAAACTCAATGTAGGTGATTATTCAGAGGTGGAAATATGAAAGAATATGCCCTTAAGGGAGTGAAAACATACGAAATCAACTTATTGCCTGATGAACGAGGCTTCTTCGCCGAAGCCTTCCGGCAAGACTGGAAAGAATTTTTTGAAGATGAGCAGATAACACAGGCAAACCTGAGCTACAGCTACCCCAACGTCATCAGAGCATGGCACAAACATTTGAAAGGACAGATAGACCATTTCTTGGTGCTGAAGGGAGCAATGAAAATCTGTGCGTATGAAGAAGAAACAGGGAAAATGGCTGAAGTAATCGCTAGCGCCGAAAAACCTACAGTAGTGAGAATTCCCGGCAAATACCTGCATGGAACAAAAACCGTCAGCAACACGCCATCATTAACAGTATATTTCGTCAATAGACTCTATGACTATCAAAATCCAGACGAACATCGCAGACCATGGAACGACCAAACAATAGTTCCCACAGAGATAAACGGCAAAAAAGACGATCCTCGCGTCGGCAAACCATGGGACTGGTTCAGTGTCCCCTACAAGTAGGAAAAGAATAAACAATGAATGTGCTAGTAACTGGCGGAGCAGGCTACATAGGTTCCGTATTGTCCAGAATCCTATTGGAAAAAGGGTACAACGTAATGTGTCTAGATCGCCTATTCTTCGGAACCGATTCAATAAAAGACATAGCTGATAAGATAACCCTCATCAAGGATGATGTCCGATTTTTTAATCCGGAAATCCTGAAAGGCATAGATGCTGTTTTTGATCTAGCCTCCCTCTCTAATGACCCCAGTGGCGAACTTGAACCCCAAAAAACCATGGAAATAAACTATAAAGGAAGAGTCAGAGTCGCCAACCTCGCCAAAAAATATGGCGCCAAAAAATATGTCTTAGCCAGCACCTGCAGTGTTTACGGTTTCCAAGAAGGACTCATAACTGAGGAATCTGGTTTAAATCCTTTGACTACTTACGCGAAAGCCAACATGATAGCTGAAAAGGAGGTCTTACCGCTTGCCGACAAAACATTCTCTGCGACAATACTCAGACAGGCTACGGTGTATGATTTTTCATATAGAATGAGGTTTGACTTAGCCATCAACGGCATGGTCCTGGGCTTTTACAGAAACGGCAAAATCCCCATCATGAGAGACGGAAAACAGTGGCGCCCCTTCGTAAACGTAAATGACACGTCAAATGCTTTCATCAAAGTCTTAGAAGCAGAACCGGAACTCGTTAATGGTCAAGTCTTTAACGTAGGCAGCGACGAACAGAACGTGCAAATTTTTGACCTAGCAAAACTCGTGGCAGAAGCATGCAATCTGCCCTTTAACTACGAATGGTACGGCGATCCCGACACCAGAAGCTATAGGGTAAGCTTCAGCAAAATCAAAGACGCCCTCCACTTCAAGCCTCAGATCACAATTAGAAAAGGAGCAAAAAATGTGTTGGATGCCCTCAAGGACGGGAGATTGAATCCTGATGATCCACGGACGATAACTGTCAAGTGGTACAAGCATCTTCTGGAGATGCAACAGTTCCTCAAAGACACGGAGATCGATGGAGTATTATTATGAAAATTGCAGTTATAGGATCAACTGGGCAACTCGGCATAGACCTCATGAAAACACTAAACGATGGACATGAGGTTGTAGGTCTAGCCCATAAGGACATCGAAGTAGCAGACTATGACAGCTGCCTTATCCTGAAGGATCATAGACCAGAAATTGTTATAAACACCGCAGCTTTCCACAAGACCGATCAATGCGAAGAAGAACCTTTGAAAGCTTTCTCAGTAAACGCTTTAGGTGCAAGAAACGTGGCATTGGTATCCAAAGAAATAGCCGCTACAGCCGTTTTCATCAGCACAGACTACGTTTTCGATGGCTCCAAGAAAGAACCCTACAATGAAGAAGATGTTCCCGCCCCAATCAACACTTACGGAATATCCAAACTGGCAGCCGAACACTTCACAAGACAAAACCCAAAACACTACATCGTCAGAATAGCAAGCGTATTCGGCAAAGCAGGAGCCAGCGGCAAAGGAGGAAACTTCGTGGAGACAATGATAACAAAAGCAAAGAAAAACGAAACCATCACTGTTATCGACGACATGTGGATGAGCCCCACATACACCAAAGACGCCTCCTCAATCTTGAAAGGAATTTTGGAGTTGCAACTTCCATTTGGGGTATACCATGCCACAAACAAGGGCTACTGCTCATGGTATCAATTCACCCAAGAGATCTTTCAACTCACAGGTTTGAACCCTACTTTAACACCTATAAAAACTGAACAGCTGAACTTGAAGGCTAGAAGACCCAGATTCTCTGCATTAACAAGCACAAAACTTTCCAGATATAACCTAGAACCACGAGAATGGAAAGAAGCTCTCCGCGCATACCTTATCGAAAAAGGACACATATAAAGAGACTCTTCGTATTAACCCCGAGAGGAAACCAAATTTGCATATCGCCCAAATAGGAACAGGACGGGTGGGACGCCCAACAGCCTACACAATAATGTGCGCCGAACTGGCAGACACAATAACCGTTTGTGACACAAAACCGGGTCTGGCAAACGCCTTCGCTGAAGAGCTTAGGCATGTAACCGCAAGTCTATGCTTAGATGTTGAGATCGTTGCATGCGAAAGGGACGAAGATGTGGCTGGAGCCGACATAATCTTGGTTTCTGCTGGAAAGCCAAGAACCCCTGGGGTCCAGATGAGCCGACGAGACTTGGTGGTCCAAAACGGACAAATAGTGAAATATATTGCGGAGACAACGGCGCCAAACAACGCGGCTGCAAAATATGTTGTGATTACAAACCCTGTTGATGCCCTGGCGATGGTCTGCAAAAAATATTCGAAAGCCGATTTTGTGATTAGCACCGGAACTAACCTCGAATCGTTAAGGTTACGGTCTGAATTAGCCAGAGCCTTCAAAGTACCCGTATCAACAGTCGAAGGCTATGTTGGGGGAGAACATGGAAAATGTGCAATCATCCTGTGGTCAACCGTAAAAATCAGCGGTCTCCCATTGAATGAGTATGTGAAGTTAAACAACAAGACGCTTATCAGAAACGAAATCAGCTCCTACGTCAAGTCTGTCTCGAAACTTATCATAGACAATATCGGAGGCACCGAATATGGTCCAGCAGCCTCGTTCAGAGACATCGTCAGAGCCATCGTCAAAAATACCAATGAACTCTTGCCTGTTGCTGCGCCAACAAAATTTGAAGGACTACCGGAGCCCGTCTTCGTCAGCGTGCCACTTAAACTTGGCAATTCTGTTGGGAGATCCATCTACAATGTTCTCTCCGCCAAAGAAAGAATCGGTATAATTGAAGCAGCTGAAGCAATATATCAGACATTCAAGAGTGCACATTAACTTGAAAGACGTGTTTTATTCCAGTTTGCGGCTAGTTTGAAATAAGCAGTTATTATCCTCCTTTCTGGGGGATTTAAACCGAGTAATTCCCATTAAAAACTCGGAAAACCGTCTGTTCCGATAACTAAAACCATACATAAACAACCTTAACCGTAAATTCTTCAGATTACCGCCAACCTAAGAATCGAGTGTGCTCGTATGTATTAGGTTCTAAAAGACTTTATGTTAGATAACTCTTCGACAATCCTTTTGCCCGTGTTTCCGTCTCCGAAAGGATTCTCCCAACGGTTCTTTTGGGTAACCATCATTTTTACGCATTCAAGAATTTTTTCCGAATCAGTTCCAGCCAAGATGTTTGAACCAACCTCAAGTGTTTCAGGTCTTTCTGTGTTATCTCTCAGTGTCACGCAGGGAACACCGAAGACACATGTTTCTTCCTGAACTCCCCCCGAATCAGTTAAAACTAGTTTCGCGTTGCTTTCGAGCTGAAGAAAACTGAGGAAATCAACTGGATCTATCAATCTGATTGTATTTGGTTGCAGACCAAATTGTTTCATTTGTTTTCTAGAACGTGGGTGAACAGGATAGACTACTGGAACATCAAATTCGCTCTTAATTTTCTTTAAACCACGCAGAATATCGTTGAACCTTCTTTGATTATCCACGTTTTCTTGCCTGTGGACAGTAACTAAAAAATAGTTTTTCGCCGTAAGCTCTAGCTGATTCAATGTGTCCCTTTTGTGGTTTGCTATTTCAAGGTTTTGATATATTGCATCAACAACGGTGTTACCCACCACAAATACCTTCTTTTCAGAGATTCCTTCATCAAGTAGGTTTTTCTTCGATTTTTCAGTTGGTGCAAACAGATAATCGCTACAATGGTCCGTCAAGACGCGGTTAACCTCTTCCGGCATTGTCTGGTCATAACTTCTTAACCCCGCTTCCACATGACCAACCTTAATCTGTAGCTTTGCCGCTGTGAGAGCGCCTGCGAGTGTGGAGTTTGTGTCTCCCTGTACCAAAACAACATCCGGTTTTTCCTTTTTCAAAGTCTTCTCTATTTCAATAAGCATCTTTCCAGTTTGTTCACCGTGTGAACCTGATCCAGTATCTAACTTGTATTTGGCGTCTTGTAACTCAAGATCTTCGAAAAAAACTTTGTCCATGCTGTAGGAATAGTGCTGACCCGTATGCAAAACTGAATAATCTAAGCCTAATCGTTCGCATTCTCTGATTATGGGAGACAATTTAATTATCTCTGGGCGTGTTCCAAGCACTAACAAAATTTTCATTGAACTTCGCTCAAACTAAATGAAGGGTTACCTTTCTTTTAAGTTATGCATAAATTTTTTTATGTATAGCAAACGAGTTTGCGCCCCCTTATTTTTTGCAGGAGGCACGTTTAGAGGCTGATTCATATTCAAACCCAAAATTTTTTAGACTTAATACAACAAATGTACAATAAGGCGACCGAAAAAAATAGTTTTAGTAGTGAACAAAACAGACATGCAAAACCTATGAGACTCTAGAAGGGTTGGTCTCCTCTTTCACCTACTCACAATCCCACTAAACCTCATCGAAAAATTAACAATCATATTTCAAAAATCATAACCACATTTGCATCCAAACAAAGGAAGACTGTTGAAAACCCCTCAAGATGCGGTGTTGCATTACTAGGCAACCCTGATAGTAATGAGTGACAAGAAACTGTTTACTGGAGGAACTATGTCGATTTCTTTTTCCGTCTGTGATTTAAAAATTTTGAGCTGTCTTATAAAAGAGATGTGTTGCTAGGGATATACGTGTGTATTTCCTGCATGATAATAAGGTAGTAATACATCTTTTATTCCCTCTAGTCTGTGAGGAATCAGAATTGCCTGAAATGACTGCGCAAAAATGGAAACAGACGAAGCAGGTGCTGGTAAGCGAACTGGATTTAACCAAAATTCAGGGAAAAGGGGATTTTCCCTGCCCAAATTGTGGAGTTACCATTTCTCCTGAGGATGAGTCAGAGAATGTTTACACTATTCTGGAGGAGAAAGTTAGAAACGACGCTTTGGAAGAACTAGTGATTCAATGCAACAAGTGTTCAAGCCGAATACGTCTAACCGGTTTCTCTATCCTTGAGATGGAAAACCTCTAAACTAGAATAGTTTCTAGCGAGTGCACGATTTTACGCGAGCGTCATACTTCAAAGTTGTTTCATGTGCTTTTTAACCGAGTTAACCTTGTCTTTCATGGTTCGCGGCTTGTCCTTTCTGTCGTCTATTATCAGAGTTGACTCAACTCGGAGTATGCCCTTAAGCATGAGGGCTTCGTGGGCAGCCTTCACTGCCTCAAAGATGGGCTCTAGACTGTCTGCCTCCA
>Ga0209636_10006808_pt1 | contig 11677 bp, 8 predicted proteins | sample DeeMarSWOR152_54_FD_187464 | JGI IMG/M metagenome (GOLD analysis project Ga0209636, IMG submission 187464) | Marine sediment microbial communities from White Oak River estuary, North Carolina - WOR-1-52-54 (SPAdes) (version 2) | ecosystem: Environmental > Aquatic > Marine > Intertidal zone >... | reverse complement strand
CAGAGCTTTCCATCTGCCAAAATAATCGATACTGGACCAGGAAGCCACCGGCCAACAATCATTTATCTGCCAGTACAAAGTCCCCATACAATAGGGCTTATTACGCCGATGGGCTTCAATGCCGATCTTTATGCCTTCGGCTTGAAGAACATGGCTCATATAAAGGATGTGCTCGAATTTTTCAGGAACTTTATAATCCCAGCCCATGTACATTTTTATCCGCTCATTCCCGATACCACTGCGCTGGTGGGCAGACATGACTTCTGAGCTGATATCCCAATCTTCTGCAATTGTATAGGCTTTTACAGTTTCGAACTCGGGAAAAGATTGAAATCCATATTCACTCATAAAACGAGGGATGACTTTTTTAAAATTTTTAAACGGTTCTCTTCCGTGCCACACGCCCCAATAATGCACATCGCCTGAGGTACTGGCATAAGAAGCTCGTTTTCCCCAATCCGCAAGCGGTGAAGATGGCCAATAAAATGTTTTGGAATCATTCTCTCGAACGATTTCAGGCAACATTTGATGGAAGATTTTTTCATAATCATTCCATATTTTAACTTTTATTTTCTCATTAAAACGTTCCTTCCAGCTCCATCCACCAGGGGTATTATGCGACCAGGCAATATCCATCTCATTGTTGCCGCACCAGATGGCAATACAGGGATGATTCCGCAATCGTTTCACATTTTGAATGGCTTCCTGTCTAACATTTTCGAGAAACGCCTCATCGCCAGGATACATGGCGCAGGCAAACATAAAATCCTGCCAGATCATAATGCCATATTTATCGCACAAATCATAAAAAATATCATTCTCATAAATACCGCCACCCCATACTCGAAGCATGTTCATATTGGCATCGGCAGCAGATTTGATGATGTGTTCATATTTTTCAGGGGAAACCCAAGGGACAAAATTATCGTTGGGGATGTAATTCGCTCCCTTAGCAAAAACAGGCACGCTATTCAATTCAAAATAAAAGCTCTTTCCTTTTTCATCTTTGTCCAGAACCACTCGAATTATTCGGATACCGATCTTCTGCGTATCCTCATCGAGTAATTTCTTGCTTGCTTTTAACTGGCTGGTCAACTCATAGCGAAATGCTTCACCAAGCCCATTCGTCCACCACAGTTTTGGATTCTTTATCTCAAAATTTACTGGATATTTGTTCAATCCTTTTTTAAGGTTGACTGGCAATTCCGCTAATAATTTTTTCTGGTGGGAAATAGATAATGATGCAGCTATTTCATTATCGGATTCGATCTCAAATACAGCAGTGAAATCGGCATTTTCTTTGGAAACACGATTTTGAACATATTGGATATTTTCGATTCGAACCCCATCCCAGGCTTCAAGATAAACGGGGCGCCAAATGCCCGAAGTCACTAATCGGGGACCCCAGTCCCAGCCGTAGTGATAGGGCGCTTTGCGTGCGAAGACAGATATTTTTTTATCACCCAGACCGCCATTTTCCAATTGATCATTTACCGCCGGTAATTGATAGCCCAGTTTTTCCAATTTGGGCACATCAACTTTAACAGGTGAATGAAAATAAACCGTTAAAATATTCTCGCCTTGTTTTAAAACAGACTTACAATCAGCCGTCCACTCTCGAAACATATTGTCTGCTGAAAATAAATTTTTTCCATTCAGTGAAACGTCAGCATAAGTATCCAGTCCTTTAAAAATAATACGAATATTATTTTTCGAGAGCAGGTCAGCAGCTAATGTAAACGTAGTTTTATATTCCCAATCCATTTTATCGATCCACTGCTGGTCTTGTTCATTGGTTCGATAAAATGGATCACCAATTTTTTCATTTTTGAATAAATCAGTATGAACCGTTCCAGGTACTTCGGCTGGCATCCATTCGTGTTTACCGACTTGATGAAATTGCCAGTCTTTATTGAGTTCAATTTTTACCAGATTTGTCATGGCTGAATGTGCTTTGTAAGTCAAAAAATTTAAGCTGATACACATAACGATTACCATTGAAGTCATTTTCCACATTGCTTGCTCCTTTAATTTCTATCTTCTGTCTTTGATGAATTTTAACTTAGAAATGCGTAACACAAGCCCTCCTTTGGTGGATCAATTAATAAATAGTCTGCCGAAGGAAGACTTCCAGCTTGTGAATTATTTTATCCACGGAACGATTACATTTTTCGTATCCCCATAAGTCTCATACGTCCAATCATTTTTTCCATTGACACGAATCACCACGGTGCCAACTTCCAGGTTTGGCAGGTCTTCGATATATCTTTTCTTATTCTCAATCAAATATTTCTCTACTTCTTGTTTGAAGTTTACCATATAAGCACTACGGGCATAGATTGCTTCCTGCGCTTGAACCAGGACGATTACGGGATTCACCAAACGCAAATATTCCACAGCAACTGAGCCGTGAAAATGATGATTGGCATAATAGACATCTGCTTTAACATCACCTGGGAAATTCTTTAATATTTTTTGTTGATTCTCCGCATAAATATCGCCGCCATGCACATAAATAAAACCATTGTATTCCATTTTAAATGACAGGGATCGGGTGTTTTCTTCATCCCCATTTTGAAAGCTGTTTAAAATTTTAAATTTAACCCTGTCGAACTCAAACGTTTCGCCAGTATTGAAGCTTTTATAATCATAAAATTTTTCAACATTGTAACGTTCACGGATTTTCATCCCCTGGTCGCCGCTATCGTGATCTTCGTGATAATGGGTGAGGAAAAAGTAATCGATTTTTTGAATCTTGTGGCGGTCAAGCAGAGGAATGATGATTTGATCCCTGATCCAATCCTGCCCGCAATCGACCAGCATTGTTTTGCCTCCTGGCAAAAGAAAAAGTACTGATGAACCATGATTGACATCTGGAGCAATAATCGTAAGATGCGCTGGTTTGGGAGTCGATTCCACGTGCAAATCAAAATCGAGTGAATAGCTATCAGCGTACCACAATTCTAAAGTATGATATCCAATTGGTAATTGGCAAAGAACATCCTTTGAAATTGTAATCACCGCAGCATTTTCTTGAAAAGGAAATTCAGTGGTGGAAAACGGTATTTCCTTTTCGCCACACATTATTTTTTCAACTGGATGTCCGAACTGATTTGTTTTTATCGAGATGTCATAAGGAAATTCTTTGTAAAAGAAATTCTGCTTTGGCTTTATGGTTGGCGTGGGATTAATGAGATAAAATGTCAAATAATCAATGTCTATATTTCCCCAGCTTGCTTTTAACTCAATAGTGTTCAAGCCCTTCTGAAGATGGGTTTTTGCCGTTAAAAAATTCCAATCAGGTGAATAACCAAACCCAATTTTTGATTCATAGCCATTTCTCACCAGCGACTGTTCTTTTTCTCCCTGCGGAGATCGATACCGAAAAACGAGATCATACCAGGCTGAGGAATCAACTTCGATATTCCACACAGCACTGCCTTCGTTTCCCATTTTGAGATATGCGCCAGCGGAGGCAGCGGAATCGGTGACGACAATTAGACTTTTAAAATTGGCATTTTCGGCTTCGTAAATTTTTTGGTTTTTTGAAATTCTAGAATACAGATCATCCATTGACGAGTTAAAAGAACATACGGCTAATATAATCAAAATGAAAATACGTTTAATCATTGATCTCCTTTTCAATTTTTTTGCTTTATGTCTTGGCACCTTAGCGGTATAGAAATAACACAAACTGGAAGTTTGTGTTACGAAATAGATAGTAATTCATCAATTCTCTTCTAATCTTTCACACCAGCTTGTTTTTAAAAATAATAATGAAAAAAAATGATTAGAATTTCACTCAGGTGAAATTGAATGAATGCTTACATACAATAAAAGCAATATTATCATATCAGTGAATTGTGAATATCATTCGCTGATAATGTTTTAAATTCGGTGTTCCATCATCAGTCACTTCCAAAATAATATGAATCTTTTTTCCAATCTCATCTGGCACCGCAAAACTCGCATTACTTTTAGATGTGGGATTGGAAATTGAAATCGCTGTTTCAACATCATCGGCATCGCTATATTGCCACCACTTAAATGATAAATTGTCGCTATCTGGATCTGTTGAACCTTCGGCGCTCAAATTGACTTTTTCGCCAGGCTTAACATCTCTATCCAATTTTCCATCAACCACCGCCTGGGGTGGATGATTTGCCTCCTTGAAGCTTTTCACACACCAATTCATTCTTGCTAAAAAATCGTTGGAAATCGCTATCAACCATCGCCACATCGCTTTTTTATCATCTCCATCGTCGCCAGCATCCCGCCAAAAATTATTTGACACATTCACATGGCGTCCACCCCAACCACCATAGGCAGGATTCTCCAGGCTGCGCAGACCATTATTTATTAAATGGAAAAATGAAGGAGAGTCTCCTTCACTCTGGTAAGTTTGCGGATACATTTCACCCAATGCACCATGATTGATTTTGATATTTCTCGTCAACCAATTTTCACTAAATATTTCATGATCGGAATAAGGATGCCCCTCATGCTGATAGTTGATGACCATGAATTGATAATCCAGAATCAACATGGCTTCAGGGACATTATTTTTAATCCATTGGATTGTACTATCCTGTTCTGCAATCGCATAGATACGAATTTTATCAACTGCTTTTTCAAAATCTTCTTTTGAGTAAGATTCTTTCAATCGCCACAGTGCCTGGGCAATGGTATTGGTGCCACCCCATGCCAGCGTCCAGACAGGACGAGGATCATCTTTGAGAAGTATAGAAATTATGTGGTCAGAACCCTCAGTATCGCAATCCGCACCAACTTTGTGCAGCTTGTTTACATCCTCATTTCCAGGTTTCACCACACTTTTGAGATATTCGACACCTGGATATCCTGGATCATGCTTTAATAAATTATCATGGACTTTTCCGTAAGCATCAATTTCTTCTAAAATCCAGTTCGTACCATGCCCATGTTTCTGCCAGATAGAATTGGTTGCAATGATCCCCTCAACATCGAAATCGTTGGTATAAAGCAGGAAGCGAATGAATGAGCTGCGGTCATCAATTTCGCCGTCGGTGGTGGCAATGACGCGAGGTTTTTCATTTTCACTTTTCTCAAAATGATTACAATTCGCTATCAAAAAAATTGAGAATAAAATTATGAAGAACTGAATACTCTGTTGCATGGACATATTTTGTTCTCCAGACTCAAAAATATTTAATCAAATTCCTGTTTTCCTCACCCAAATACCCCATAAACTCTCAAACGCTGGCTGTTGACTGGCCTCAGCTTCCACAATCCGAATCTCCATTTCGGCGTTACCTTCTGGCAAATACCTGGCACCTATATAAATTTTGTCGCTTTTTGTAACCTGACCGATAACCTTTCGATCTCCTATGCTGATCTGGACTTTTGCGTTAGGATTTCCCACCCACGCATCAATTGTGAATTCATATCTTCCCGATTCCAACACATCCACAAGCAAAGTTTGAGCATCACCCGGTTCACGCCAATTTTTCGTGTAATGGCTGCCACCCTGAACATTGCCGCTAACGCTTGTTGCTGCACAGGCATAGAGATAGCCCTCATCATCTCTTGGGTCTCCTATTAAAAATCGAGGGCTGCTATAAGAGCCATCCTCGGCCAGAATTTCTTCATACCATCTGCGTAACGCACTTTCGAGGTCTCTGACAACATCGGGATGATCCTCAGCAATGTTATGTTGTTCTCGTGGGTCGGCTGGAATATCGAACAAATAGAGCTTATCACCTTCTTTAACCAATTTGAAGCGCTGATTGCGAACCGAAAGAATCTGGTTTTCATATTTAATAACCGATTTACTGGGCAGCACCGAATCTCGATTGATCTTGCCCGGCCAGTAGGGTTCATCTTTGGGATTAAATATCAGCCGATCCTGCCAGCCATCGACTCGCCCGTACAGAAGCGGTTTCAGGCTTTTTCCATCCAATGGCTTGTTATCCTTTGGAATCGGTACGCCAGCCAGATCGAGGATCGTTGGAAACATGTCGACAAGATGGGCGTTACAGTTGACCACACCCGGCTTAAATTTACCTTTCCAGTGTGCAAAGAACGGCACCCGTGTACCGTTTTCCCAGACATCTCCCTTGCGTCCTCGCAATCCCAATGGATTCCGTTTTTGAAAATGTTCCTCAGCAATTGTGCCCCATTCCCGCTCCGCTTCGTTGATCGGTCCATTGTCCGCTGTAAAAAAAACAAGGGTATTTTCCGCCAGGCCGAGCTGATCCAGTGCCTGCATCAATCTGCCAACATTAAAATCAACCTGGTCGATCATACCGAAACAGGTCGCCAGTGGTTCGGATAGCCCTTTATCAATATATTTTTGGAAATACATTGTTGCGACATACCACGGTGCATGAGGTGCTAAAAACGAAAGATAGCAGAAGAAGGGACGATTTTGGTTTTCGGTCATGAATTCAATCGTCAAATCGGTCAATCGGTCGGTGGTCCAGCCTTCCCATTTGGATTTTTGGCCATTATGATTGACTTCACAATTTTCATGCGAATAAAGATGGGCTTCCCAGCCATCGTCAAAGCCACGATTCCAGGGTTTCCAGGCTTCCGGATGTCCATTATGCCATTTTCCCATCATGGCAGTTTTGTAGCCAGCCTGCTGCAATACCTCCGCAAACGTCGTTTCATCCAGGTTCATATAATCATGTCCCCGATGCACGCCCCAGACCCCGGTTCGTAAAAACTGCCGGCCGGTCAACAAACTGGCACGGCTGGGAGCACATAAGGGAGATGAATGAAAATTCACAAATTCGACTGATTGCTTTGCCAATTGATCCATATTGGGTGTTTCTAAATATTTGTTACCGTGCAGACTCAAATCTCCATAGCCCTGGTCATCGGTAAAGATGAATAAAAATTGGGGTGTGTTTTTGGTGAAGTACATTGAATCTTGAACCAGGGCAAGCTTAAAGCGACAGTAGCAGTCCCAGCGTATTTTAGAAATTCCCTCCGTTTCATAATAGAATCTCTTAATTTATTTGTTCAAAATATCTTCAATTCCAGATAATTCCTCTTGAGTAAATTCAAGATTTTTCAATGCCAGAACGTTTTTTTCTACTTGTTCCACACGACTTACACCAATCAGGGCAGAAGTCACCCGTTTATCCCGAAGTGCCCAGGCAATCGCCATTTGCGCTAAACTCTGGTTACGCTTTTTTGCAACTTCATTGAGAGCACGGATTTTTTTCAATTTTTCTGATGTAATGGTATCTTTTGCAGAATACGACCGAAATTTTCTTCCGCTGAGCCAGGTGGCGGACCATAATTATTTGCCAGGTCAAAATGGGTAATTCCAGCATCAAAAGCTTCTCGAATAATTTCGCGGTAGTTGTCGAAGATATCTACTTCACCGAAGTTATGCCACAAGCCCAATGATATGGCAGGTAATTTTAAACCGCTTTTCCCACATCGATTGTAAATCATCTCCTTGTATCTATTTACATTTGGAAGGTAATACATTCAGTGATCCTTTTATCGAAAACGATTTCGATTGTTGCTTAAAATAAACATTTTTCACAAAAAGTCAAGCAAATTTTTTAAATTTTTCAGAAATCAGAGAGCATTAGTATGTAGGATTAAGAAAGAAAAGATGTAAACCGCTAAAAATATTAGCGGGAACGTGTGGGAATCGAACCCACCTACCCCGACTGTTGTCGGAGCACTACGGATTTGAAGTCCGCGGGGCCCACCAGGTACCCTTCCATTCCCAACAATTCAAATACTACTTTTTTAATTTCAAGCAGTGAAACAAAATAACAATTTTTATAATTAGAGTCAAGTCATTTTTAAACTATAATTAACACTAAACAATGTTATTTCATTTACAAATAAAGCGCTATATCTGATTTCTTCAACTAAAATCAAAAAATTCGCCTAATTTTTTATTTCGACTTGACTTTTAAAATAAAATTAAGTATTTTTAGCAATTATTAGGTGTAGCATCGAATCTAACTGGCATGTTGGTAATAATCATCTGGGAAGTTATTCGAAAAATACAGGGAGAATTTTTATTTGGTGTTCCGGCGGTTTATCCAGCCCTTATTGGGTTCACTTTTTTGTTTAATTGTCATTAGTTTATTACAAGCTCCACCTGATAAAGGAAAGTGGGAGCGGAGCCATTTTTTAAGTGGTCCACAAAGTAATTCTTTAACTAATTTATTGTAGCAAAATAATTCAGGACAAAATAATTACTTCGTTAACCGGGATTCTTCCCAGCGCAGTGAAGCTGCAAACAAACTTTCTTCAAAAAATTTTGTTAAAATAACAAAGTTTTTGAGTGTAATAACATAGCGAGGCGACTCATGAAAGGTATTCCAAATCGACAAAAGAAAGTGGTAACTCCAAAACGAGAATTCAAAAAAGACGCTAAAAAATTTCACCAGAACAAAAAGCGGATTAAAAGAAAAAAAAGATAGAGGCATGGACAATGGCGGTTCTATATCAGATTAATAATAATAATCCACAAGAGCGTCTGATTGGTAAGGTAGCTGAGGTCCTGTGGAAAGAAGGAGTTATTGGTTATCCAACCGATACTGTCTATGGGATTGGATGTGACATTTTTTGTAAAAAAGCCATAGACAGAATTTTTTCAATAAAGGGTAAATCTCACAAATCACCACTCAGTTTTATCTGTGCGGATTTAAAAGACATTAGTAACTATGCTTATGTCTCGAATCGAGCGTACAAAATTATGCGCCACTTGCTTCCCGGTCCTTATACATTTGTTTTAAAAGCGACTCCATTGGTACCCAAACTGATGGTAACCAAAAGAAAAACTGTGGGAATCCGCATTCCTGAAAATAATATCTGCATCTCATTACTCCGAGAATTGGGGCATCCAATCGTTAGCACCAGTGCCAGTTTCGGGGAGTTCGATATTTTTACAGACCCGGAGGAAATTGATATCCGCCTGGGACATCAACTGGATGTCATAATTGATGGAGGAATTTTAGGGAAAATCCCTTCCAGCGTTATCGATTTAACGAATGATGAAGAATTTCGCGTATTACGAGTAGGAAAAGGTGATGTCAGTATATTCGAATAACATAAAATCCATTCCTGTGATCATTCTTGTAATTTTGTCCGTATGTTGTCATAATTTACAAGAAAATAGAAAATTGAATAAAATCTCGAAAGATTTTTTAAATCAATATTGCCAATTCTATCCTATTCAAGCCACTCAAATTGGTAATCATGTTTATGACGATCAGTTGGATAATTTCAGTAATAAAAATATAGATAAATTGGTCCAATATTTTAAATTAACACTAAATAAAATTGCAGTAATTGACAGGAATAAACTTTCGATCCGTAATAAAATAAATTATCACATATTATCATCTCAGTCAAAACTTCATCTTTTTGAATTGGAACAATGGAAAAGATGGCAGAGAGATGCGGTTTTCTATACTAAGAATATTTATGATGCAGTTTACGGTTTACAGTTTCACACTAAGGATACAACCGAGAATCTCACCCGGAATTTGATGTCAAGATTGGATCAAATTCCCCAAATGCTTATCGATGCAAAAAAAAATCTTCAGCATGGAAATATCATAAATCTTTCTCCAGCAATTGAACAAATAGAAAATCAAAAAAGAATCATCGCCTTTCAATTATCGAATAAATTTATTGCGACGAACATTTTACTTGATTCTCTAAATAAAAAATCTGAAATTGTTGTTGACTCACTGGAGAGTTTTAAACAATTTCTTGAGTCAAAAAGAAAAACTTCACCAAACAAATCTTTATCAATGACTCCTGAAATGTATAAAACTTATATTAATCTAAGATTCAATAAAAAAGAAAAATTAGAGGATTTATTAGAATGGATTGATGCTGATTATCAAAAATATTATAATGACCTATTACATACAGCTAAAGGATATTTAAGTGAAAGAAAAAAAATTAATGAATTTACAAGAAATACTAACTTGATTGAACTCATAAATGACGAGGTCGAAAAGCAGCCATTGAATAAGGATGAAATTATTCCCTATTGTTATGAAACCATCAATGATATTAGACGATTTATAGATGAAATATGGAACCTATCTTTACCGATTGATTATAATATTCTAATAGAATGGGCGGAGGATAATGAGATATCAGGTTTAAAACTAGCAAATTTCAAAAAGCCAGGCTTAATGGAACCAGAACCTCAATTTTATTGTCTTCTTAAACCGATTTCAAATGATAGGGATTGGATCCAACAACTATCACAACTGAGAGCCTACAATGTGCCCGCACTCAAAATTATGATGATGCTGGAAGCAATACCCAGCCATTATCAAATTTGGTCACAGAAATTAGATGATATCCCAATTTTAGCAAGAGCGATTCCTGATCAGAGGTTTATAAATGCCTGGTCATATTACTTTGCATTTTCAATGCTTGATGCGGGATTTGAGGGATATGATCCGGAGCTGAGATATATGCTTCTTAGAGCTTATACAAGAATATTACTGCTGGCAAAAGTCGAGATTCAATACTATCAACAGAAGCTTAATTATCAACAAGCAGAGCAGCTTTTACTGGAAAGTAAACTATTCAAAAAAAATGAGATTGAACAAGTTCTCAAGCAAATTAATTATTCACCAGGTCAGATTTTAACGATTTGTTATGGAGTGAAACAGTTAATAACATTAGAAGAAGCCTGCAAAAAGAAATTAGGTCCCCATTTTAGCATTAATGATTTTTTTGAGAATCTATTAAAACCAGGACCGATTCCAATTGATTTTATTAAATCTACAGCACTTAAAAAATTTCAATCGAATAGTACAATTAATTAACTATAAGATAATGATTAAAAATTATTAGAGGAGGACATCTATAATGATTACAATTAATGATGTCAAAAAGGTTAAAATCCATCATGTAAAAGCACTCAAAAAAAAGCTGAATGTGAACGGAGTAGCTGTTGGTCACAAAATCGTTGCTGGAAAAGATACCGGTGAACTGTGTGTAACAGTGCTTGTAAAGAAAAAAGTAGCGAAAGCTGAGCTGTTGAGCAAAGATTTGATACCTCAAACGGTTGACGGTATTCCCACGGACGTTAAAGAGGCGGGAGAAATTGTTGCTTTTAAAGCAAGAACGGATCGCTGGCGCCCGGCACCTGGCGGAGTAAGTATTGGCCATTATGCAATCACGGCTGGTACTTTAGGTGCATTTGTTAAAGACAAAACAACTGGTGAAACATTAATTCTCTCCAATAATCATGTCATGGCAAACAGCAACAATGCCAGTATTGGCGATCCTATTTTACAGCCTGGTCCAGCAGATGGCGGTAACTATTCTCAAGATCGAATTGCTAACTTGGAAAACTTCATTATAATTCAATTCCAGAGCGGTGGTGGTGATGGAGATTGCATATTTGCCAAATCAGCATCTGGCTTTCTCAATTTCTTTGCTAAAATATTTGGTTCTAGCCATCGAGTGGTTCCGATTAAAATTCTAGCCGAAGCAAACGAAGTCGATGCAGCCGTTGCAAAACCAATATCGGGTGATGTGATTACGGGTGATATTATTGATATCGGCGTTATTACAGGTACAAAGCCGGCAGAAATCAATATGGAGGTCCGTAAAAGCGGCAGAACTACGGAGACGACGACAGGTAGAATAGAAATGCTGAATGCCACCGTAGATGTGGGGAATG
>Ga0209636_10006807_pt1 | contig 11678 bp, 7 predicted proteins | sample DeeMarSWOR152_54_FD_187464 | JGI IMG/M metagenome (GOLD analysis project Ga0209636, IMG submission 187464) | Marine sediment microbial communities from White Oak River estuary, North Carolina - WOR-1-52-54 (SPAdes) (version 2) | ecosystem: Environmental > Aquatic > Marine > Intertidal zone >... | reverse complement strand
CCATCGCAGGAGTCAAACCAGTACCGCTTGAAGGTGTAAAAGTCCAAGTACCCCAGTTCGGCCATTCTTTGACCTCCCAGTTAAGCTCTGAACCAGCCCCGCCGCAATTTGAAACATCAAAATCACCTGTCACTGTTGAACCAGGTGCTACCTCATCCCAACTTAGGCTTCCATCGCAACATAAATCAGGATCACCGCTAGGAGTATATTTGTACATTCCACCAGTCCATTCGTCTTCATTAAAGCTACCAGCCCATCCTATTCCACCTTCAACAAAATCACACGACAACAGTTGAATCCCGTATACCTCAGGATAATCTATCCAAGTATAACCTCCATCCTGGCTATAGGATGCACCAGAGGTCCCGGAGGCTGCTCCTGTGCTTATATACATATTGGCTGTACCTGGAACATATGATAAACCAGCGGCATAAACAGTACCAGAAGGCGTTATTTCTTCCCAGTTTGCACCACCATCACTTGTGGTATAAAGATCATAGGTAGCCCCGTTATCATGTGCAGCTAAACCATGATTTGAATCTTTGAAAGCGATTTCATTTACACCTGGGTTGAGGCCCCCTGTGCTACATCCAGAATAACTCCCAGTCCAGGTGTACCCTCTATCATGTGATATGAACACATTTCCTTTATTCGACCCGAACAAAACCGTATCGCCAACGGCGTCCATACACCCAGTCCAACCAGCCTCACCTGGATCAATTGAAACTCCACTAAAATTTTCTTCAGGAACTCTTGTCCAAGTATCGCCACCGTCATTACTTGTATAAACTTCAAAATAACCATCCAGAAGATCCCCCATACACACCCCTTCATATTCATCAAAGAACCAAACATTGTTAGCGAAGGAATAAGGTCCTTCAAACGGATGATCCCAGGTACTTCCACCATCTGTAGTTTTATAAATACCGCATTCTTCATCTTGTACACCAGTTGAAAAAACCGCCGCCCATGCAACATCGCCATCAAGACCACAAATATTGCCAAGACCGTAACCATCATCAATGAAAATGATGTCAGCCTCCCATAAACTGCCTCCATTTATTGTTCTGGTATATAATGTTTCATACAAACCCCCTCCTGATCCGTCATAACCTACAGCCCAAGCGGTATCCTCATCAACAGCATCCATAAAGCGGATACCTCTACTAGCTTCCCAGAAACCTGAGGCTTGTTCCTCCCATCCAGAACGCATACATTCCTCAACTGGTAATGATTCTTTGTCCACGAATATTGCTGCCCCTGGCATTACAAACGCAAGGACGATGCCTATGACTACAGCTGCCTCTAAAATATACTTTATATTTTTCATATTTTCCATTTTCTACCTCCCCAAATATAAACATGTAATACAATTATTTAAACGTTCCTAAAAGAGAGGGCATTATAGACTAACCTTATAACCCTGGTCTTTTTCCATCTCTGTTCAAAACCCGAGACTTAGTCCTCATTCCAAAAAAAAACACAAAAAAGGAAAAGAAAAAATTATTTGACAATATCCTTTTTATATGTTTCAAAAAACATTGAAACATTTATAAATGAATATTTGATATAGTTGAAACATGAAAAGAGTGGAAAGAGTATACTGTGAAATCCTCGAAAAAATACTACAAGATCATACAAATATAACAACACAAAAGCAACTAAGTAAAGACTGTGAGGTCTCAATAGGTATAGTAAACTATGCATTAAAACCGCTTAATCAAATGGGTATAATAGAAAAGAAACAACGAAGCTTTAAAATTATAAACCCGAAAAAACTCTTGCTCTACTGGGCATCAATGCGAAACCTCACCAACGAAATCATATACACTACTTTCTCAAAGGAAAACACACGAAAAATAGAGCTCATGATGCCACCTTGTGTATTCACCGCCTATTCAGGATATAAACACAGATTCAATGACGCCCCAGCAGATTATGGAGAGGTATATGCATACAGTGACCCAGCACCTGTCAAAAAACGATTCCCCGCTGTTAAATCAAATCTAAAAAATATATTTATACTTAATAGAGACCCATACCTTGAAAAACGATCGAAAAAAGGAATCGCACCAATATCACTAATATATGCAGACCTTTGGAATTTAAACACCTGGTATGCAAATGAGTTTCTAAAAGCACTTGAAAAAAAAATGAGGTTATAAACAATGGAATTCTGGAATGATATAAGCACAAGAAAAAGCTGGGATCTATTGAAAATACTGAATAAAAAACTAGGTTTTATTGTAATTGGAGGATGGGCCATCTATATATGGACCAATGCTCTTAAATCAAAAGATGTTGACATAATTCTTACTGATTGGAATGATCTCGAAAAAATAAAGGAAAATTATGAGCCGAAAAAGAACGATCGATTGAAAAAATATGAAATCATCATTTCAGACATCGATGTAGATATCTATCTTCCACATTACTCTAAGATGGCTATCCCTTGTGAACAACTTATAACTATGTCTACTGTAAAGGAAGGATTCAAGGTTTTAAAACCTGAACCACTGCTAATATTAAAACAGCAAGCACAATTAGATAGGAAAGACAGCATCAAAGGACAAAAAGATCGTGTAGACATACTATCCCTTTTGTTATCTAAAACAATTGATTTTAAAGAATACAGGCAACTACTTGAAAAGCATAACATCATATTTTTTGAGAAGGAACTTAAAAGAACAATAAAAGTAGCAAGAGAAGAATTTTCATATCTAAATATTACAAATCCTAGAAAAATCAAGCAATTAAAAGATGAATGGGTTAAGCATTTGCATTGATTTCTTTTCTATTTGTAAAAAAGAAAAAAAAGAGAGAGGGCTTATTAGTTATCCAATTGAGGTTTTTCTAACCATCGTGTATCTTGACTTGGCCGCTACCTATCTCAGTAATCGGATCACTATCATCACCAAGTTGATTGTCATAAATTGATGAAAAAAATTCATAAAAAATATTTTCATGGTTTACTGTGCAAATCCTATTATTCATGAAAGGAATATCCTTTCAAATAGTCAAATTCATCCATCTTATTTTTAACAATATTGATATATTCCGAGCTCCAATGAATATCAAAACGTCTCTTCCGTGGATTTCCAAAAACAATACTTGAACAGTCGTCAAGATAATCAGTTGGGGTATCAAGTTCTAAGAATTCACAGATTTTCTTTAAACAATTTTTAGGATCATTAATGAATGATTCATGTCTAATATCAATTATATTTTTAATTTGGTTTTTTAAATCCTCATTAGTTTTACATAAAGAAAAATAGAAATAAATGGATTTTTTTAAATTATTATTAAAATGTTTTCTAGAAATAGTTGTAATGTTGTCATAAGGATTCCTAAAAACATGTATAACTTTTATTTTTTTAATATCAATTATATTATATAGCTCCTCTACAAATTTAGGATTCTTAGAAATTCTTTGAGTACTTAACCCCCCTTTTTTATCTCCAATTACTTTTAATCTCCTAAATTTTCCATTCCATTGATTCGGAATAAGATATGAGTAATCACCCCATTTTCTCCCAGCTTTTGTAAAAGCACTAGAATTTTTTAATATAAGATAAAAAATTTGTTTATCAGTAAACCCTGCTTTAATATATTTTAATACATCAAGCTCATGTGCAATTATTGCATCTGGATGAGCATCCAGAATAGAACCGATGATAGTATGTCCGCTCCTTGGATAACCGATAAACATACAATATGTTTCTATGTCATCAAATAATTTGAGAAATTTAGGATCTATCTGACTAGAAAAAAGCTTTAACAAAGCAACTTCAATAGGATTCATTCCAAACCATATTCTTGGATCATATAGCCAATAATAATTGAGTGGTTCAAATTTCATAAGAAAGCAACCATGTATTTTAATTTTATAATCTTTGTGAATTGTTTTTTCCTGTGAAATTTATGAATTATATATGTAATTTTAGATCGAATTTCACTTTAAAATGGAGGGGGTAAAATTTCAACTGAAAAAACATTTTTTCATGGTTTTGTATTAGGAATTACAAAAAATTCAATTAAATAATAGTGAGAAACACTATTTGCAACACCCTAAATGTAACACCCTTTTATACAATAGAATCTTTTTTGACTTTAATCTAAAAGTCAATCCTAAAAAACAGAAAAAAAGAGAAAGAATTACTAGTATTCACCTAACGGCAACATTGCGCACTTGGCTTTCTTCACCGCCAGCCATGTCCTCGGAACTACCTCCACTCTCGTAAGTATATTCAATGATTGCACCGTAGCTAGATACTATCTCCCCAAAGAGCTCCATTTCTAGAAAATAGCTATACAAGGAATTATCAATCTCAGCATAATCTATAGTATCATCATAACTACTACCTACACCACTATTACCGACCGTCGTAACTTCAGCCATATTTTCAGTGGTTCCATCCATAAGATTCCTCATTAGTTTGAGACTTCCATCCTTAAGCGATATATCTTTCCAATAAAAGGTTACTTTGGTAACAGTAGCTTCATGAGGCAACTGAACAGGGGCAGAAAATATTAGACTCTTAGATCCTGCGCCGTATACTTCATAGCCAAGGTTCGTATATGTATCGGAGTCACTCTTTACCTCGAAGGCAGCAGCAGGTATAGATAGATAACCAGTCTTAGTAGCCAATGGTTCAGGATTAATAACATCATCTGCAGATGATACCTTAGCATCATCAAAACCAAGGATTTTTTCCTTTATTTTGGATTTATCAATAGTCATTACCCCAGCTACCGGTAAAACAGCAGCAGCTATCAACAGCGTACAAACCAAAATACCAACTATTTCTTTTTTCATATTCTTCTTTTTTCTCCCTCAAAAATTTAAAGAATTATAATATTATAGAATGACTTAAATGTTTCTAAAAGTTTCTAAAAAACAGAAAAAGAAGAGAAAATAAATGGTTTTTTTATCGTAGATTCATCATCTTAACATACGCTGAGTATTAGACATATCTGTGGAATATCCAAAGCGACGTTGTAGAAATTTAGATAACACTGATTGCAAGTTGGCAGATTGCTGACTGCTGCTTTGACTGCTGGGGTAGGATTTAATATCTGAGCCATTTACTAATTCAAATGCTGAATTCCCTGCCATATCGAAACATTCAAATTTAAACGAAAAAGACTTAAAACTTTTAGACCATTGAATTTCAAACTCTACAGTAGGCCAAGTTAAGACTTCAAACTCACCTAGCAGCACATCATTGATATAAAATAATAACCAAGGCGCCATACCACTTAGTGCATCTTCAGCAGTTAAAATAAACTTAACATACCATTTACAGCCATCCCTATAAACCTCCCAGGTAAGGTTGGTTTCTGGTGGTGTTTGATCAATATCTAAGTAGAAAGTTGCAATAGGAGATTGTTCACCCTCGTAATTAACCCAATAATAGTCAATTGGAATCTCTCCCTCCTTGTCTACAACAAAAGGCTCAGTATACAGATGCCAACCGTTATAATTATACCAGATCTCTGCTACCTCTTCAGGGTCAAAGACAAAACTCACAGTAACAGGGCTAACCCACCATCCATTATCGCCCATGGTTCCATTAAAAACAGGATACGGCTCTAAAGGATATAATACAAAATCATAAGTAGTATTCTCAGTGATAACTAACAACACCCATTCAGTTTTGTAACCCTCCTTAGAACAAGTAGCATTCTTCATACACCAACAAATAGGGATGTTGGTAACATGATAATACCCAGAGGAATCGCTGTAGTTCTCTTCATATGTCCCATGAAAGTACACTCGTACCCTCGCTCCTTCTATAGGGTTCATATCGGTGTCGTTGACATAGCCTGATAAGCTGCCATTAAAAACTTCAAACCCCTCAAAATATGATGTTCGCGCAGCTTCAATGTCATCAATATCTACTATCATACCAGTTGATGGTACAATACTCATGCCAAAAAACAAAATAAATATTCCACAAACTAAACCTTTTCTAAACAAACCATTCTGCATTTTATTTTCCTCCCTCAAAAACACTAATTCAAATTATTTATTCGTTTATAAACTCTCCCTTATAGGTTGTTTTTCGATTTTTATAAACATTTTAAAATATGGGTAACAATTGTTCAATATCATCTAAATATAGTGATAAAAATCATATTTTGTTTTTTTCTTTTATAAAACCCATACAAAAAAGAAGAAAAAAGAGAGAGGTTTTTAGTTTGTCACCAGAAACCTTGACTTTTTTTTGTAGATGAAAGAAAAAAAGGGTATAAGAGTAGTATTACTTCTTAGGTTTCTTAGGTTTCCCTTTTGGTTTTTCCTTCTTCTTCATCGCCGCGGCAATTATGAGTAACATGATTATCACTATTATCATACCTAGAACTAATGCATACCAGATCATATTGTCCTCTGGTTCTTCCCCAGGAATATATGGTGTAAGCGTATCTGTCTCTGGATCATAATAGTAATCCCATTCACTGTCTTCATCGCTGTTAATCAGATAGGACCCGTTTACCAGTAGTTCTACATCTGTTTCATTACCGGTTTCATTACTGTAGAACAATTCATATGTATCATCGCTATCAGTATCAATCAGATAACCAATGTTTTTAACCCAATGCACATCTATCAAAACAACGTAAGATGTGGTTCCAGACACTGTCTTATTATCAGAAGCATTAACCTTAATGGTATAAAAACCCCAGGTACTCCAGTTATGCGTCTCTGTAGCTGCTGTACCATTTGCTACAAAATCAGTCGTACTATTTGTATCATCATCCCAGTCGAAAATGTATTGAAGTGTATCGTTGTCAGCATCGGTTGAAACCGCTGTATAATCATAATCAGTATTTTTATGACCTTTCTTAACACCACTCACCACCGGCGCAGTTGGCGGAAGGTTTGGCTTAGCAGTTACAACAACCTGTATTTCATCAACATCAGTTGCACCATCATTATCTTTCACTTGAAGAACTACTGTATAATTTCCAGTTGAAGTGTAGATATGCGTTGTCGTTGCCGTAGTTAACCAATCTGTATCATAGGTTCCATCGCCATCAAAATCCCATCTGTACCCAACTATTGTTCCATCAGAATCAGTACTTTCTGAACCATCAAAGTTGATGGAAACTCCTACAGACCCAGTGGTTTCACTAGCTGAAGCATTTGCTGTTGGTTTTTTATTAGTATCACCCGGCGGATTGTATGGTGGAGTATATACTCCTGTTGTAAAACTCCAAATAGAACCAGCAGTAGAAGCACCATGGTTATCCCATGCAACAATTTTCCAATAGTAAGGAGTGTTATAGTTCATTGTCCCAGGATTATAAGTGGTGCCAGATTGATTAGCGGAAACTTTTGTAGTTGGTGGAGTTGTCATCCCGAAGTAAACATCATAAGTTACGGTATCTCCAACATCAGGATCTCCACCAGTCCATGAAAGATCATCGTTAATTCCTACATTTGTTGCACTATTTGTTGGATTTGGATTACTTGGTATATTTGGTGGACTATTCGGAATATCAACATTTAAGTTTACAGTATGTTCTATTTCTGTTTCAACATCTAAAATTAATGGAACTGGATTACGCCAAGCATTTTGGATATAAACAGAAAATGTACATTCTTCCCAGTTGTCTGCGATGAAGTTGATGACATAATTACCATTTGCATAGGTATAATTTATAAAGGGATCTGGTTGGCTCGGGACTGTAATTTTTACAGGTGTACCATTTGGTGCTAATACTCCATTTATATAGACTTTACCATAAACGATTCTTGGTGTTGCAGCTTGTACAGATATTGCTGATATTAGTATAGATAGAAGCAATACTGTATTTATTAACAACGCATATCTTTTATTTTTCATTTTGACCTTCCCCATAATTTTTTCCGGCTATTCATTTTCATGGTATTTATATTTGTCTATTCAGGTGGTACTAAGAGTGTCACATCAACATCGTAGACATCGTCTCCATCTACAACTATCTCATCTGGTGATTCTACCATAGTCTTGTTTATAGCAAAACCTATTGGTTCTCCTTCATCAGGAGGCCCACCACCACTGTCATTGACATCCATGAAAGCCAGAATATAGTATGTTCCATTGGGAACTTGGAATGTATAGGGTCCCGGTGAAGAGAGGTATGTGTATGCTACAGGCTGTATTCCTTCTCCTAGAGGTTCATCGAATGCTACTATATAGATTGTTCCAGTTTCTTCTCCCTCATAGTAGATCGTTCCTGAGATATTATACGTCTTATTAAACGTTATATCAACACCGTCAACATCGTTTCCATCTACAACTATCGGATCTAGTTCTATAGTCTTGTTTATGGCGTAGCCCACTGGTTCTCCTGGATTATAAGTCCCGTTTTCATTGACATCTATAATAGCTGCAACATAGTAGGTTCCATTGGGAACTTGGAATAAGTATGGTCCTGATGAAGGGATACTGGTTTCGTTAATGGGTATTGTTCCTTCTTCTGGAACTTGATCAAACAGATATATATGTATTGTTCCGGTTTCTTCTCCGTAGTTATATATTGTACCTGAGAGACTGTACAGTTCCTCTGGTGGTGCTTCCTCCTCTACAGTGATCCATTGTTCCTGCACTGCTAGTATTGAGCCGTCACCCATGACCATTAGCCACAGATGGTATAACCCTGGTTCGGTTCCTGGTGGAACCGTGATGGTGATACCAAATCCAACAGTTTCTCCACCACCGACATCAGTGTAAAACTCTGGGTCCCAGCTGAACCAGTCTTCGTAACCAGCTTTTGGTTCAAAAGTTAAATAGCTAATTGTTCCCGTAACATCTCCAATGAGCTCGACAATTTTATCAGGTAAAGAAGTATCGCCAAGTAACGCATAAATTCCATTTGTTTCTTCGCTTGCATACTCCCAAGGACATGGGGCCCAACCGCCACCGCAATCAACTGCAACAACTGAAATTCCTGCCTCTTTTAGCTGGTTGACAACGTCAACCCATGTTAGGTCATCGCTTGTACCAGCAATTGCGTCACGCCCTGGATCCACTCCAGTGCTGTATCCAGTACAACCAAAACTTGAGAAATCACAGTCATGCGGAATGTTATCCTCGAATATTATCACGACTTTTCTTGCGCCTAGTCTCCAGCCTGCAAATTGTGATTCATATAAAGCACGTGTATACGCTTCAGGACCATCCCATCCACTACCAAGCGTAAGGCCATTTATCGCTGCGCTCACGGAGCTTGTATCACTTGTGATAACCTGATCAAGATTCCATGGGTAATCCACCCCTGCCTCTCCATACGTACCAGAATATCCACATGAATCATAGGCGTATGGGTAATCCATGAACGAGCCAACACCAAACGAGGAATCAGGGATCTGTGCCCGGATGTCGTTCATGATATCAATCGAGCTTGCTTTAGCTGAAGAGAGTTCCCCACCCATGCTCCCGGTTAAATCAAAACAGAAGAACACATCGAGTTTCCCGATCGGGATTTCGTCAAGAATGACTGTTTTAGCCTCTGTGGTCGATCCACCTGGGTTTAAAGTTATTGTTAGTTCATCTGGTATTATTGTTGCTCCACTACCTTCAGGTACTTCCTCAGGTGGTGCGTTTTCCAAAGAGAACGATACCATATCGATAGCTGCGCATCCGAATGCATCGTAGGCCATTGCTTTAATGTAGTAGAGTATTTCACCTGGAAGCCATGCAACACCACTGCTATCATATGACCAACTAATGATATAGTCTCCAACTAAGTCACATGGTAGATTTGCTGCTCCGACCACCCATTCTGAACCATCCCAGTAGTGTTTTGTGTTGACTTCATCTTTGTAGTAGATTTGTAGATTTACTCCCTGTATTCCGCCTTCTGAATCCCATGCCGTTCCGTTTATTTCATTTAACTCCGTAAGTGTTGCTCCATCCTCAGGAGTTAGTATTTGTATCTCTGGAAGACCAATGTAGTATCTAACTCCATTTGGATTTGTGATATGTACCCAATATATTTCACCAGCGTTCAGATCATGTAAGGTGATATATAACGGATCTAAATCTTTTGAATAACTAGACCACAAGTGTGTAACTGGATCGTAGTGGAATATCCAATCAAAGTCCCACCATATAGACGACAACAATCGTTCTACTGATTCGTTACAGCCAATTTCATATGGTAACGTTAGTCTATTCCATCCAAGTTGCATCCATTGGTCCCACACGATTGTACTGTGTATTTTGAATGTTACAGGTACTGCAACTCCAGTGTTTCCATCTTCATCTAGTGCAATTGCACCAAGAGTTATCTGAGCTCCATTTTGATAGTTGTATATTGGAACAAATGCGTGATAGTAATCCTCTTGACCCTCTAGTGGAGTAACATTGTAATATAGATAAGGCGCATCTCTTCTACCACCAGGTATCCAGAGGAATACATTTAGATCCTCCCATGAGGTTTGATCATCATATGCATGTATTATCACTTCTAGTACATCTTTATCTTGTGTGGACCCCTGCTCCGGGAATGTTATTTCAATATTTGGATCATCAGATCCTCCACCTGGTCCACAAACCCAGAATGTCTCGTTATCAACCTCGCCAACATTACCCAAGCAATCTGTGGCATATGCCTCTAGGTAATGGACACAGCCCTCTTCCAAAGTTATGCAGCCAGTATATTCCATCCATTCGCTCCAATTTCCAAGGTACCAGATTCTGTAATAAATGAACGTTTCTCCACCCTCGCAGCAGCCAAAGTCCTCTATGGTAAAGCAAATCTCTGTTTCAGGATAAACCATCCAAACATCATGTTCATAATCATCAAGTCCAAGGTAGAAGTGTGGATCACCAACCGTTTTTTCAAGTTCAGGTGGTGTCTCATCGACATAGAACGTTTCATTATCAGTTACTTCATTTCCAAGACAATCCATTGCTTTTACTTCTAAGATATGCATACATTCTTCATCAAATGTGATAGGTTCTGTGTAAGGCATCCAAGGAGTCCATTCACCGTCGTAATATATGCGGTATTCAAAGGTTACAACACAACCAGGGCAACAGCCAACATCCACTGCATCAAGTGTGATTTCTGTTTCAGTTGTAACACAGTAATCATCTGTATCTGGTATTGGACAATTTGGCTCACCTACTGTTTTAATAATCTCAGGAGGTGAATCATCAACGTAGAAAGTCTCGTTATCAATATTCTCATTACCAAGACAATCTGTTGCTCTGATCTCAAGATAATGCATACACTCCTCATCAAAGCTGATACCTTCAACATAAGGCATCCAACCACTCCAAACACCATCATACCAAATACGATAATCAACAGTGGCCTCACATGAACAGCAGCTCTCATCTACTACCTCCACAGTTATCCAAGTACTGGTTGTAACACAGCAATCATCAGTATCAGGAATCATATGACTTGGTGAACCTACGAACTTGTAAATTATCGGAGGAGTTTCATCAACATAGAATGTTTCAATGTCCCAGTAAGCATCATCCAGACCATTTCCTAGGCAATCATAAGCACGAACATACAAAATATGCTCACATTCATCATCAAAACTGAAAGGACCAGTATATGTAAACCAGCCATACCAAACATCATCGTACCAGTAACCATACTCAATTGTAACAGGACCGCAATCACCACAACCCATATCCTCAGCAGTAATTGTAATCTCAGTATCAATTGTT
>Ga0209636_10006806_pt1 | contig 11678 bp, 6 predicted proteins | sample DeeMarSWOR152_54_FD_187464 | JGI IMG/M metagenome (GOLD analysis project Ga0209636, IMG submission 187464) | Marine sediment microbial communities from White Oak River estuary, North Carolina - WOR-1-52-54 (SPAdes) (version 2) | ecosystem: Environmental > Aquatic > Marine > Intertidal zone >... | reverse complement strand
CCTGTTCCGATTTTTCAAATCGCCCGGTAATATCTGGGTAGCGGAATTCTCTGCAAGTATTCGGATTATAAATAGCAATGTAGTAATCCTGACCTTTTTTAACAGATAACTTCCCGACAACTGCCGGGTAATCGCTTTCATGTGACTCGAAAAATGCTATTGGTGATTTCTGTTGCTGCGCATCGACATGGTGTAGCTGTACATTTTGGGGAAAGATAGCATTCAGCATTCGACCGCCTGATCTACCCTTCTGATCGAATGTTAAAGAAAATCGATTCTCTTGAATGGTGTATTCATTATCACTGCAATATTCGGGTTTCAGGTAAAAACTGGATTCGGGATCAGCGCCGATATCACCATCACGATGAAATCGCTTTCCGGTGGCGCCGCCAAAGAAACAGAGCAGATCAAATGAATCAATTTCCTGCTCACCTGAAATTTTAACAATCATTCCCTCAGCATCGTCTAATACAAGGACGGTCATGTGTAATTTACTGTTCCCAAACAATAGATCCTTTATTTCATAGAGCATTGAGCCCGGGCGATAACGAGCAATAATGGAATCAGCTTCAATTAGCCATTTTGATTCGCCAGCGGAAATTAAGCCAAACCTCAGGTTTCCTCCCATGCCGGGCATATAAAGCGCAAATTCTGGTAAATCCCCGGCTTCAATCCTGAAACCGGTATTGGTTCCATAAATTGCTCGATTGAATCTTCGATCTCCATTCATAATAATAAAATTTTCACCATCTGGCTGATACCTGATGGATCGTTCTTTATTATGCCAGACTTTATTATCCTGGCAATAGCTGATTTGTATATAACACAGAAAAAGAGAAAAGTGAATTCCAACAATTAAAATTTTTGTTAAATTTTTCATTTGCATAAATCCTGCTTAAAACGAACTGTTCAGCAGATTTTGACCTAGCGAAGGTTACAAAGCTTTGCAAGGGTTGTCAATTCAAAATCGGGATAACCTGGAACAGCGGCACGGCTGGCAAATTCGTTCGATGTTGAAGCCTATTCGCACATTATGGTGACCTGTTCCTCGCTCAAACCAGGCGATTTTGCCGCGATAATAATCTTCCCACTTTTACCTTCTTTAGCACGCACGATAAGCATTGCCTTGCCATAAAAAGCTTACGATAGTCCGCTTGAAACGGCTCTAATGAAAGCGGGTTGCCATTACAAACTCGCTTTTCAACTGTGCCACAAATTCATCACTTTTTATCATCTGATTTTCTCTTATGGTTTTTGCCCGGTAATTTCTTTTTCACTTCATCTAACTTTTTTACCGCTTTATCAAAATCGCTATCCGTTCTGTCTTTTTCGGCGATACGTTTTTTATTGAATTTTTCATACTCATCTTCTGCATGGGCGACAGCCAGCTCGTGAGAAATTTTTCCAGCATGAGTTAAAATATTTCTATCATTTAACTGCAGGAATCCGTTTAATTTTTCGATCCAGTTTTGCATAGTCATGGGTATACGGCGCATAGCCTGGCCTTCGGCAAAAACCAGGTATTGTTCCACAAGATTATTCAGCGCTAAAAGCTCTTTTTCGTTTAAATAATTTTTAGCAATTATAACATCCTGTTTGCGTACCTTATCGCCGCGCCAACTGGTAAGCTCCATATTTGGCTTGTCAGCAGCCGCCCGCGCGTGCACAATTTCGGCAGCCGTTTTACCGGTAATTGCCCAGTGCATCTTGTTTTGCACTGTTTTAAAAAACTCAATGCTGATATCTAACGTCGGATCATAATCCACACTTGTGGCGTAAATATCGGTGATTTTTTGGTAAAACCGCCGTTCGGATGTGCGAATATCCTGGATACGGCGTAACAGCTCGTCAAAATAATCGAAGGGCTGATCAGGATTTTTAAGCCGTTCATCATCCAGGGTAAATCCCTTAACAATATATTCGCGCAGCCGTTTGGTAGCCCACTGACGGAAACGTGTCGCTACATGCGATTTAACACGATAGCCCACGGAAATGATCATATCCAGGTTATAAAAATCAACCAGTCGCTCTACTTCTCTTTGACCTTCCTGCTGAACTATTCGAAATTTTCGAATAGTTGGATCAGGCGCTAATTCGCCTTCTTCAAAGATCTCTTTGATGTGATAATTAATCGTATTGACGCCTACTTGAAACAATTCCGCCATCAACTTCTGCGTCAGCCAGACCGTTTCATCCTGCAGGCGGACTTCTATTTTTGTTTTTCCGGATTCGGTTCGATAAATGATTATTTGTGAATCGGGACTGCCTGCTGTATCGACAGGCAGGTCTTTTTCAGCCATTATTCAATTCCCCTTTTGATTTAGCGATTTCAACCAATCAATACATCGATCAGGCCAGGTCTCCAGGTAACCTTTACCTATTGCCAGTGAAAAACCATGCCCTCCCTCTGGATAAATATGAAATTCTGCCGGAATACCTTTGTCCTTTAATGCATGATAAAATAATAAACTGTTCTCTATAGGAACACTCTTGTCATCCCCGGCATGAACAATAAAAGTCGGTGGGGTATTATCTTTAACTTGGAACTCATTGGAATAGTATTTAATCAATGTAGAATCAGGATTTTCGCCGAGTAAAGCACTTCGAGAGCCTTTGTGTGTAAATGCTTCATTAAATGTTATCACAGGATATACTAAAACCATAAAATCAGGTCTTGAGCTCATAGATTCAACAGGATCACTGGCACTTGAATCGCCGACATCAAAATGGGTTCCGGCTGTTGAAACAAGATGTCCCCCAGCCGAAAAGCCCATAATACCGATTTTGTCCTTCTTTATATTCCATTCATTTGCATAGTATCGAGTTAACCGTATCGCTCGTTGAGCATCAAGTAAGGGTGATTTATGGTTGACAATATTGCTTTTTGATAGGGGTAAACGATACTTTAATACTATAGCTGCGATTCCTTTGGAATTTAGCCACTTGGCGATATCTGAACCTTCCTTATCATAAGCAAGTATCCTGTATCCACCACCGGGACAGATTACAACTGCCTGGCCAGTCGCATTCCCTTTTGAAGGTAAATAGACTGAAATATCCGGTTTTTGAACACAACTTATCCTGACAGCATCTGTAGTATCTCGAATTTCAATTTCATCTGTTTTTTGATAATTGGGAATATTATCAGGCCACAGTGGTAAAGTATAATTTTGCCCAAAACATAAGGTGTTTACGAGAAAAATAATAACTACCAAAACTGAATATTTCTTCATTATTCAAGCCACCTTTCTGGATTAAAACAACATAAAACAACATTAAAAGACTGTTCTAAAAAAGGTATCCACTCAATTAGTCATGGTAAAACTTATTAATCGATACGATTGAGTAACAAGGTAATCAGTGATCGGTTATCAGTAATTAAGTGGCACCGATAACCGATTACTGATAACCAATTACTCTCACATCCTGATACTATTCAATTTTTAGACTGTAGATGCATCTGAAGGAAATTCAGAATCACGTTCCAATCGGTGGGATCTATTCCATGCCCGCCATCATGCATGTAAAAGCCAATATCGTTCAAAATAGGTTCACCAGCGGCCGGCATTTTGTCCGTATTTAATCCTTCCTTTCCTAACAGATTGTATACCGGTTCGGCTGCCACTGCGGCAAGGAATTCTCCATAAGGATCTGACCATTTATCGGAGTTTCCGGTTATAAGCAAAACCGGGCGTGGTGCAATTAGGCTCAGTAGTAAATGTGAATCAACCGGCAGTGAATTTACATCCTTCGCATATTGTTGATATCTCGGTGCGAACCAGTAATGGTAGCGTGTCGGTGCAGTAATATGAGCAATAGTTTCACCATAATTGCGGCGGCTGAGAGCAGCGCCGCTCTCGCCTGAGCATACGGGAATAACAAGAGCAAAGCGTTGATCGATTGCACCCGCCCATAGAACAGTTTTCCCCAGTCTTGAAACGCCCATTATTGCCACACGGTTGGCATCCACGGCCTCGTCCTTTTCTAAATAGTCGAGTGCACGGCTCAATCCCCAGCTCCAGGCTGCGATTGCACCCCACTCGTCCGCTGCTGGCTGTATATTTTCTGTTTTTGAGAACAGACGTCGCACACCATGTTTGGCGCCATCCTGAAAATCAGGTTCGATATCCCCATAATACACCGTTGCAAAACCAAATCCTCGTTCCAGCACAGCCAGCACATTCAACGGATTCCATCGAGGACCTTCACTGGCGGGAACCTTTTGTCCCTCTCGATTCCAAATAAATCCCTCTTTGATACCCGGATCGTCGACAGCCATTGAATTAGCGCGAAAGGAAATGTATAATAAAATCGGCACCGGCCTGGTTGCTTCACTGGGTACGTAAATCAATAATTCCATTTTGGGTTCATCAGCATCATTTGAAAAATAGATCGTTACCTGCGTGCGTTTTGCTTTTCCCTCAAAAGCCAAACTGCCACAGTCAAATACGTTGAAAAGAATGTTCTTTGGACCTGCCGGGGATTTGCCAAACTGGTGTTGTTCGAATAGTGCAACGATTTCGCTGCGGCGTTTATTATTCCATAGCTCAGCATTGTCTACCGGTTGACCATCGGAACATATCAGTGGATCAGGGAGAGAATAATGGCCAACTTTTGCTTCGGTGTAATTCACCGGGATACCGGCAACAGTGTCAGCCGGGAAATCAGCAATTTGGCTTTGAGCAGATGTCGTGAGTAGCAATGTTGTTATTATAAAAAGTCCTTTTATTGAATTCGATTTAATTAACATAGTCTCCTCCGAACAATAAACTATCATTCGTTCCTTTTTATCGAAGTTATAGTAACAGGCCCCAACAGTCCTGATGCCTGTAGAGGCGGTGGGTTGCCAAAGAATCGGATGTTTTCACCGCCGACCGAAAGCACTTTCTGCTTTACTTCCGGATTACGATCACCAAGCAATCGATTCGTCCATTGATTGGTTACCTGGATGCGAAGTTGATTTACTCCTGGTTTTAAGATACCTGTGATATCGAACGAGTAAGGTGGTTTCCAGCCAATGCCCAATACTTTCCCATTGATAGTAACTTCGGCAATATCCATCACCTGACCCAAATCCAGCATCAATTTTACATCTTTCTGAAACCAATCCGCCGGTGCAGTGATGGTTTTGTTATAGGTGGCTGTACCAGAAAAATATTTCACGCCAGCATCGGGATGCCCAGTCCAGGACTGTAACTGCTCGAGCTGAATTTTATCAGGAGTTCCTGAATTGGAAGGAAAATCCAATTCCCAGGGACCGTTCACAGTCTTCAAAGTTGTTTTAATTTCATTCTGCAGAATATGCGATGGTTCCCCTGCAACTTCTCGAAAGACTACAAAGACTGAACCGTATTGCGGTAGGGTCAATGATACAGTTGTCAGGCTATCCTCAATTTTGTACGTAACCGGTTTTCGAGTACCAGTATCAGGAAACCAAAGCTCCGGTATTTTTCCATTTACCCGAAAACGAATATCGATATCCTGAACACGATCAGAACTATTTACAACAAAATAAATATCCTTATTTAGAACACGACGATGAATCCAGAATAATTCCATATCAAGGGGACGACTGTATTCGACATCTTTTGGAATATGCATTGAGGTGAGTACCTCGGATAGTGGCAATCCCCAAATAACGCTGCCTTTGCCGACTCTTCGTCTGAAACGGCTGATGCCGTCAAGATCGCCCCATAATGTTGCAGCAAGTGCTTGCACTTCCGAATCGACATCTGGATATCCCGCAAGGCTTGGTGAGGTAAGTGGTTTCGGCCCAACAATCGATGCTCCATTTTCAACCAGACGGTGTATTTTTTCTAGTACGGGCAGTGTCATACGATCAATCGGCGGCAGCACCAATATGCGATAGCACATTCCATCGGGTAAGACAAGATCGCCGTTTTCATTCACAGATATCCGGTTGAGCAGGACATCTGTATTTATGTAATCATAATCATAGCCGTCAGGGGGAGACGGTGTAAGTCCGGCACCCCAAATCGGCATCGTCGAAGGGGCACCTTCGTTCAGCAGATATGCTATATCCGCTACAAACTGACCCTGCTGTAACATGAATGAGGTGCGTGCCAGATAATCTATGAAGAGTTTAGCTTGCTCTGCCCAGGTAATATTCCTATGAAGGTGTGTGCCAACCATTGTATTGCCGGGCTTGGTATCAAGCGGTTGATGCGCCGATGTATGAAAAACCAGTCGGTTGACACCCTGGCAAAACCAATAGTCAGCAACTTTTTTCAATGTAAAAGGGGATTCATACCCGCCTCCGGTGAATGCTTCAGCGGCTACAATATTTTTCCCATACACATGGGATGCTGATGCTGCTCCCCGGACATCTTGATAGTACATCATTTCAGGGTGAAGGGCATGTACCCAGAATTCACCCATGGGGATATCCATAAACTTTTTGCAAAGCAGTGCATCTTCGAGAATTTCCAGTGAAACCCCGGAAGCTTCACCATAAGTTCCGATACCCTGTTGCCTCAGGAAGTTTGATATAACGCCGTAATGGTTTTCCGCAAACATATCCGCAAGGGTGCGCCTGAAATCCCACAGAAATCGGTCACTCACTTCAGCGCTTACAACTACACGACCTGCAAGCGCTGGAAGGTAGGGTGTTGCATCATAGCCTCGCCGTTTTTCAAATTCGTCCAACATTTTGTCAGTCCAGTTTTGCATACCTGCTTCCCAACTGTCCAGCATCACATAGCGCAGACTTTTACCGTAAAGTGGGCCCATTGTCTCTGCGATAGGTTTCATATAATCCCGGATATAGGTCTCTGTATGTTCCCGACTGAGTTTGTCGACCTCGAAACCAAGACCAGTAGGCATTGCCGGGCGGTTTTTTGTGCCGGTGAGGGAATAACCCATTCGGAGAATGTTCCAGTCGCCTTCCGGAACATCCCATTTCAGATATTCGCTTTGGCTCATTTTTGAGGTCAGATCAATCAGATCATCGTGCTGTATGGCGGCTTCAGTTGGAATAACCGGCGTGGGAACCGATTCATACTCAAATAGATGACGAAATCCAGCTTTCTCCTCCCAGCGGTGAATATACGCTTGTGAATGCAGAATTGCCTCGGATAACACATATTTAGTTGCAGATGTAGCCTGAACTTGACTCATTGTTTCAGCAGGTCCAAGGGGTGCCCCAGTCATTTCAATCCGATAAAATTTTTCACTTGTTTCCGGAAAAGCGAATGTCCGAACCCAGCCCTGACGATAGAGCTGGGCTCCTGGCAGTGTTATCAGTGTCCGGAAGTTTTTCCCATCAATACTTGCCAACAATCTGCCTTGTGGAACTCCCTTACGGCCGCTTATTGTGAATGCCCGTGCTTTAAATAGCTTTTGAAATTCAAACTGTATCCAGGCAGGATCACCGTTTGCTGGCGCTTGAATCGTAAGTGAAGAATTCAGATCATCATCCAACAGAGCAGTCGCATCAATAGCTCCGGTGTGGCTGGTCGCCTTTGGATTGAGTGATGCCATACCAGGCGCAGATTCCCGAACCCGATAAGCCAGTACTGCAACATCTTTGTAAAAGGTGGGATCATTTGAGTTACTTCGTCCCAGATCGCGTATTGGTCCATTATTGAAAGGGGGATGGGGCAGTTTACTGCTAAATGCCTGGGGACCATAAATCAAAGTATCACTCCAGACAAGTTTTTTCATTGCCTGTTCCGGTTTAACCCAGGGACCTCCGGTGAGCCTCCACCCGGCAGAACTGAAGATGGCCATTTCCAAATTCAAACGCTCGGCTTCCTGGGCTGCATGACGGACAGCGGCAAGCCAATCCGGTGTGCCGAACAAAACTTTGTCAACAACCGCTTGACCGCCTCCAAAACTGACATCAGCTAGCTGAAAGCCTGCGATACCGACACGCTGCATCCATTCGAGATCTTTGGTAATTCCTTCCAGCGTTATATTGCCGCCTGTCCAGTGCCACCAGGTTCTTGGTCTGGCGGATTCCGGTGGATTCTGAAAGTTACCGAAAAGTGTATCCTCCGGTGTATAACTCAGAACCTGCATCACAAAGATAACTACAGTAAACAGCGCTGAAAAAAAAACTGTTTTAAAAAATCCTGGTTGAGGCCGACCATTTGTATAGTTGTTCATTGTACAGGTCTTTTTATAAAAATTAACTCCTTTTAAAAAAGGCTAAATCTGCTTCACAGAGTTAAGATCGTCGGGCTAACCGGTAAATCCCAGTCATCAAATGAATCTGGATGCATTGAATCAAAAGGCGGCAAATCATCAAACAAGTATTTTTCAAGCTCCAAGTGATTCAATTTTATGCCTTCGACAATACATTTTGCCAACTGATAAGCGCCATAATTATTAAAATGCGAGTCATCTTTAAGCGCTTCATCCTGCCCTGGAAACGTTCCGGCAGGATAGTGTACAAATGCTTTTTTGGAGCCTTCAATCCCTAATGATTCAAACAAAATCCCACTCATCTTGAATAAATCAATCAGGGGCACATTTTCTTCCCTGGCGGTTTGGCGCATCGCTTCAGGATAATCACCATGAGTATTCACAATCCGGCCATTCTCATCAAACCGGCGGCGGTACATAGGAGTCACCAATACCGGTATCGCGCCGTATTGTCGAGCCTGATTTATAAAATGCTTCAGATATTCCTTGTAGCCAGTGAACGGCTCAACATAGGCGGAACTTGATGGTTTTTGATCGTTATGACCGAATTGAATGAACATGTAATCTCCTGGCTTGATCGTACTTTTAATTTTTTTAAGACGGTTTTCCCAGATAAAGCTTTTTAATGCCTCACCGCTTTCAGCATGATTGGCAATAGCAATTTTTCGGGATTGAAAAAAGCAGGGCAACATCTGTCCCCAGGCTGCCCAGGGTTCGAATCGTTGATCGGTTACAGTAGAATTTCCGGTAAGAAAAACCGTGATTGCCTGAGTCGTTTTCACAATTTCCACGGCGCAAATACAGGGACGTGAATTATTGAATTCAATAGTTAACTGACGATCCCAATTCTGATGCCCGATCTCACGAGGATTCAATTTGACTGATTCGCTGCTGTCAATCTGACTGTATCTGACATTGGTTGTAAATATGACGGCTTTAAACTCACCTGGCTGCGTCAGCACTTTTTCCAGCATCAATCGTCTCGATTCAGCTTTGATGGTTGTGATGCTCTCACCCTCCTGATCGCCCAGCGTAACCGTTATGTTATAGTTGCCTTCAGGTACATCGACAGAAAAAATGAACGGCGCCTGGCTGGTGATAAAATCACTTTTTAGGACATCACTGCTGTTCCTTTCAACTGAAACAATGGTCGAATCGCTGTAAAAACCAAAACCGCGTTTCGCTGTATAATTCATGGTTGGGAGAACCTGAACATATCCCGGCTCGACTTTTCCCACACCAAAGTCAAACTTGAAACTGGTTCCATCCAAATTCGACCAACACTGAAGAACTCCTGCCAATGTAAAAAGTGTGAATAAAAATAATACAGGACCGGTTTTGTGTAAAATCATATCACACTCCAACTTAATTCTTACCCGTATCTTTTCTACCACAAAGATCGCTGATACCGATGAGATATGATGATCAATTGCTTGGGAGATTTTTTTTCAATCGGATAATCTCAATCCCCGCATCAATCACGGCGCCAAGGCCGTGCTTTTCATTAGTCCTGGCTGGACGATTGTAATAGAACACCATATCGTTTTGAATTCCAGTGCCTACACAGACGTCTTTCAATTGCCCGTCAGCTGTTATTTCATGTTCCTTTAAGCCTTCCCAGCCCCTAATAGCGATCGAAGCGTAACGTTTGTCGATCCATCCCTCGTTTACTGCTCTGGCAATGGAATAAACAAACATGGCTGAACAGGAAGATTCGACATAAGAATCGTTTCTGTCGAGCAATTGGTGCCATAATCCATCAGAATTTTGATATTTTGCAATTCCCAAAATTTGTTGTTCAAGGTTCTTAATCAGGATGTCTCGTTCGGGATGATCGATCGGCAGCAGGTTTAACAGATGAACTTGCGCCATCATAATCCATCCATTGCATCTTCCCCAATGAGCGACGCCATTCCTTTTCAGGTCGCTGTAATAACAATGGTAATACAATTCTTTATCCTTATTCCAGAGGTATTCTGTGAATTTGAGCACCTGTTGGATGGCATCATCGTAATATTTTTGATTACCAGAAAATTTGCCCATTCGAGCTAGAAAGGGTACACTCATGTATAAATCATCAGCCCACAAGGTCATTTCTTGTGGAAAGCTGCGTACTATTGTGCCATCTGCTATACGATCTTGTTTTTCAGTGATGTGCCTGGCTGTTTTTTCGATATAGTCCTTGTATTCAGGACGTTTTACTCTTTGATAAACTTCAATGACACTCGCGCCCATTGCCCCGCAATCGTCCAGCTCCTTCATGGTCCATAATTGCCCGAAAGGATAACGATGGTGTGGTCGGTCGCCGGGAAAACGTCTTTGAAAAAATTCATAGTTATCAAAACCAAAAGCAACGTGTTGAATTGCGAACTGCGTATATTTTTCTTCATTCAAAAAGACGCTTAAATTGATCATTGCCATATTTAACACACCATTGGTGTAATGCCATTCGCCAAATGGACTTTTGAACCTAACTTCCACATCTTCTGGTATGTCTTTCGTGGAATTATAGGTTTGCTTATTGTCAATTCCTTCAAATTTAAATTCAGCTTGTTCAACGATATAGTCAGCAACCAATCGTGTAACGGCTTCATCAGCATCGTTGTGCTGAGCATTTGTTATTGAAATCAGAACAAGCACAAAGCAGAATGTAAAAAAATTTCTCATCTAATAACCTCCATATTTTAAGAATGATAGACTTCTGCAAAATTAATATTTTCTTGTCATTTCGAACGGAACGAAGTGGAGTGAGAAATCTGAATATTTTATAATATTAATTCGTTAACCAGATTTCTCGCTCCGCTCGAAATGACATCTTTTCTTATTTTACAGAACTCTATAAGAATGCGATTAACAAATCAAAAAGTGACCAGGCCACCTGACCTTAACCATTCAAGGTAGAGGGCTTAAACCTTCCCATTTAACAATCCAATTCCCATTTATTGGGAAACCAGGTGCGTGAATCCCAGGCGCACCATCCCAACCTGCGGCCATCATGGCAACTGCTGTTAAAAGTCCACCATTGCCAGGCAAATATAAGGTCAATCTATCATCTTGATAATTGTGTCCATTGGTTAAATAAGTGTTCTTTTGAACATTTAATAATAACGCATCGATTGCTAAGTCAGGCTCGCCAACCCGGGCGGCTGTCATGGCGATGAGTGGATAATCCCAACCCCAGGTTCGCTTCCAATTCCAGGTTCTTAGTACTTCTTTCAAAGTGTTGCGCATTATATTCACGTCAATGTCGTCGTTAGGCAACATGCCATAAGCACCCAAAAGTGTCGGATGATCATTTCTATGAAATTCATCCTCAAATGTATTCATGGCTTCTGTATTCTGGTATAATCCATTCTGCTCTGGTATCTTAGAGAGATGAGCCAGTACATGATCCCATTTTTCATTTCGAGGCAATCCCAAGCGTTCACGCCACTTTTGAGCAGTATTTAAACCAAAAGCCCAATAGGACAATTCAAAAGCCGGATTGATCGTGGTTTCCGGTTTATATATTT
>Ga0209636_10006804_pt1 | contig 11680 bp, 9 predicted proteins | sample DeeMarSWOR152_54_FD_187464 | JGI IMG/M metagenome (GOLD analysis project Ga0209636, IMG submission 187464) | Marine sediment microbial communities from White Oak River estuary, North Carolina - WOR-1-52-54 (SPAdes) (version 2) | ecosystem: Environmental > Aquatic > Marine > Intertidal zone >... | reverse complement strand
CAAACTGTGTCAGCTTGCCTGTCTCATCGCAGCGGATTGCCTTGCAGTCTTGGCCACCCATATCAAGGATGGTTCTGACCGAGGGGAGCAACCAATGTGCCCCTCTGGCGTGGCATGAGATCTCGGTTATAGTTTTATTGGCAAAGGGGACATTTACTCTTCCATAGCCTGTTCCCACGGTGAACTGGATGTCTTCCAGCTTCATGCCTGTCTCTTCCAGCGCCATATTCATTGCCTTATGGGCGCTATCAGGGCTACTCGAGCCTGTATAAGCATTGCTATAACAGAGGATCTCGTTGTCGGTGAGAACCAGCGCCTGTGAGCTAACCGAGCCTACATCCACCCCAGCGGTGATCGTTTTCGCCTTGGTCCAGTCCTTATCCGGTGCTTTCCAGGAGTACTCTTTCCATCCGACATTTACTGCTGTCATTTTATTCCTTCTCCCTAGCGATAAGGGCTGCCCCGAGTGCCCCCGCGATTTGTGGATTCTCGGGAATTAGAGGCTCAATTCCCAGGTGCTTCCCTAGCAGAGCAGCAATTCCCACGTTCTTGGCAACCCCGCCGATGAAAACCACATCCTTTTCTATCCCGATTCTGCGCACCATAGAGATGGTCCTGGTGGCTATGGCATTATGGATTGCCTGGGCAATATCGACTTTGTTTACTCCACTATGGATAAGGGATACCACCTCCGATTCGGCGAAAATAACACAAGTGACATTTATCGGGATTTCTTTCCGCGAGAGGAGCGATAGCTCACCCATCTCCTCCACCTTTACCTCCAGGGCCTTGGCCATAGCCTCAACAAAGGTGCCAGTGCCAGCAGCGCACTTCTCGTTCCTGGCAAAGTCCAGAACCTTTCCCTCGACATCACATTTTATTCCCCGGCTTTCCTCAGCACCTACATCAATTACCGTCCTCACCGTAGGGAAGAGCCAGGCTGCTCCTTTGGCGTCAGCAATCACCTCGCTAACTTGATCATGAGCAAAGGGAGTATGTTTTCTGCCAGTCCCGGTAGCTGTGACGTGCTTTACGTCATCGATTGTTATTCCAGCTTTGTGTAAAGCTTCCCCTAGCGCCTGCTCGGTTGACTGTTTCATATCAATGCCAACCAGCACCACGCTATATGACAGGACTTGGCCATCCTTGAGGATGACTACCTTTACAGTTTCCGCCCCGATGTCCACGCCAGCAGTTATCATCTGCTTTCTTCCCGGGTGGCACATATCAATTGCTCAGAGTGGCTGATGACCTTAGCGCTTATTTTGGCTTTGCTAATACCTTCGAAACTTTGTCCCAAATTGAACTATATGAAAGCCACTCCAGAATGTCAAATTCCTGCAGTTTTGGTAACTCTCACCAGTAGTGAAGCTGAACCTATTAACTCTCTTAGCTCTCCCAGGGCTTTAACTGGAATTTTTGTCTTCAAAAGCGTTCCTTTTCATGCGCTCTTCATGGTACCCGATGAACTTGTTAATCGCGTTGGCAGCGCGGTCAAGCGAGGGATAAAGTGGGAGTTTGACTTCATTGCATCTCCGCTGCCACTCTCCAACCACTTCCCAAGCCTCGGCTGTGGAAGCTACTGAGTGCAATACTATGGCTGTAGGCTTCTCACATTCCTGGGCACAACTCAAATAAGTCTCCCTCCGACTTTCCTCTGTGCGCATAGTTAACCCTTGGTTGGACATTACGCTCAGCCCTCGATGCAAGATCATCAGGTCAATCCCCTCCCAGCTGGCAATGACCTTGATGCTCTCAGCAAATTTGCTAACATCAAAGAGGGCCATCGAGGAGTCAAAAGGGTTTCCCAAGATGCTGCCTGCTTCAGGCGCAGTCTTACTTAGCTTCTTCATCACCTCTGGTGGAAGTTTTGGAACGTGTAATCCCATCCTTTCACATTCATCGGCAATCTGAACGCTGGCCCCACCGCCGGTTCCCACAACCCCCACATTCCGTCCTTTTGGAGGAGACATATATAAGAATGACAGGATAACGTCAATAAGTTCATCCATGCTATAAACTCTGACTACCCCCAGTTGCTTGAAAATGGCATCCAATATTGCATCTCCCACCGCTAGGGAGCCTGTGTGAGATGCTGCGGTCTTCGCTCCAGCTTCGGTGTATCCTCCCTTGTATACTATCACCGGCTTTACCTCCGCAGCCGCCTTAAGCGCCTTTAGAAATCTTTGCCCATCCTTCACACCCTCTAGATAAGCTGTTATTATCTCGGTGTCGGAGTCTTGGGTGAGATATTCCAGGAAATCGCTCTCGTTTAGATCGCTGGCATTTCCGTAGCTTATTACCTTGCTAAAGCGAATTCCTCTGGACGCCCCCGCTCGAACCATGTAGAAGAAACTCGCACCGCTCTGCGAGAGGAAGCAAACATTTCCACTTTCCTCGGGAAATCCTAAACCGGCACCCAGCTTCGTTTTCGGGCAGTATATCCCGAAACAATTCGGTCCGATTATTCTGACTCCTCCCCTCTTGGCGATTTCTATGGTCTCAGCCTCCAGCCTTTTCCCTTCTTCAGTCCCCAGCTCGCTGAATCCGGCTGAGAAGAGGGTGGCGACCTTTACCCCTTTTTCTACGCATTCTTCCATCACCTTAGGGACGGTGGGAGCGCCGAGAAATATTATGACGCTATCAACAGGCCCGGGGATTTCCTTAAGGCTTGGATATATCTTTAAACCCCTCCATTCTCCACCCTTGGGATTGATGGGGTAGAGTCCTCCATCGAACTCATGCTCAAGATAAGGACCAATCAGTGTTTCCCCTATTGGATTGGCTGGATTGCTTGAAACACCGAGGAATGCAATCGATCTGGGGTGAAAGATATATTCTAGGCCTTTTACATCTGCTTTAGTTGACATTCCAACCTCCTTAGAGAAGGAAATCCTGCTTATGTAATTTAGTGGGAAGAGGAGCGCACTTGGCTAAATTTCCTCCTTCCCAAAATCCCCAATCATTCTAATTATAAAGGAATGTTTGATCTTATGGCAAAGTTATATGACGGCCTTCTTAGTATCGCCTCTAGCTAAATCGGATATCAATGGTTGGGACCGGGGTTTTATATGTAATTAGGCTCTCTCTCCTGTGCTGTGGTGGGAAGCCTAATCTTTCCCTCGCGATGCCCTTTCTAGTTCTTCACGGAAGTTGGGGTGGGCAATGGAGATAAGGGCTTGGGCGCGCTGGGACAAAGTTTTGCCTTTCAATTCAGCTATTCCGTACTCGGTGACAATATAGTCAACATCGTAGCGGGGTGTACTGATAATAGTGCCTTCCTTAAGTCGGGGGACAATGCGGGAAGTTTTGCCCCGTGCTGTGGAACTAAAGGCGATGATGGATTTCCCGCCGGGAGCCAAGGCAGCTCCCCTTATCCAGTCAGCCTGCCCTCCAACTGCGCTGATCTGGGTATCTCCTATTGATTCGGCATTTAGTTGCCCGGTGAGGTCAACCTCCAGCCCTGAGAGGACGGCGATAAAATTCTCAATCTGACGAACGGTCATTATATCGTGTGTATAGCTATAAGGGTATACCTCTACCAATGGATTTTTATGCACAAAACGAAGTAGGTTTTCTCCTCCTAATGCCCCAGCGGTTACCGTTTTACCCGTGTTTATTCTCTTGCGCTCATTGGTCACCACCCCGCTCTCCATGAGGTCGACCATGCCGTCGCCCATCATGCCGCTGTGTATTCCTAGGTGACGTTTATCTCCCAGAGCTTTGGCCAGAGATTCAGGGACAGCTCCAATGCCAATGCATAGAGTGGCCTCATCGGGGATAAGATAGCTCACATTTTTGGCCACCGCCTCCTCCTCAGGGCCTATCTTGGGATTGCGCCAGGGTGGGAGAGTTCTGGAGGATTCCACCAGGCAGTCAAATTGGCTCATATGGATGGCGTTGTCGCCAAAGGTGGCGGGCATTTGCTCATTTACTTCGGCGATAGCTATCTTGGCGTTGAGGGCTGCCTCACGGTTATAGCCAACAGCAATTCCCAAACTACAGTAGCCCTTCTCATCTGGCGGGGAAACTTGCACCAGAGCCACATCAATGGGCAAAGACGTGCTAAATAAGGACGCTATTTGTATTAGTCTGGCGGGCAAATAATCAACTACGCCGCTCTTGACTCCTTCTATAAGGTCGGAGCTCACATGGAAGGTGATGATATGAAAGTAATCACTGAGCTTAGCATATTTAGAGCCAGGAAGGACTCGGCTATCCAGCAGGTGAGTGCCCTTCAACCTTTCCTTGTCCTCTACCAAAGCCTCTACCAATGTTTGGGGCTCACCACACCCCCCCTCTATATATACTGTATCTCCAGGTTTGATAGCTCTTATCGCCTCTTCGGCGCTTACCTTGCGGTGAGGCTTATCCATTTTATCTCGCATGACTTAGCTTTTGGATTTTGTCACTCCTTCTTTGTCTCTCCAAACGCCCTCGACGCACACCTTTTCTCGCGGAACTGACCAATCCTCCGAAAACAGTCATTTGATATTTTAGGGTAGTACCGCAATCATGAGGTATTCTCTTTCTCTTTATCTACCTTTAAAGACGGCCTTTCGCTTCTCAGCAAAAGATTTTACCCCTTCCTTGGCATCCTCGGTCATGAGGAGTTTGTCGACAATTGACTTCTCTAGCTTCAGCCCCTCTTCGAGTGTCATATCAAACCCCACGGTCATGGCTTCCTTGGCTCCCCTCACTCCTAAAGGACCATTCTGGCAAATTCTACGAGCCCACTCTTTAGCCGTAGGCATAAGTTCGGGAAGGGGGACCACCAGGTTGACCAGTCCTATCCGGTAGGCTTCCTGAGCATCAATGGCGGTACCAGTGAAGAGAAGCTCTGCTGCCTTAGCCCAAGGTATCATTCGGGGTAGCCGCTGGGTTCCTCCCCAGCCAGGTATGACGCTCCACCTTACCTCAGGCACCCCGAACCTGGCATTTTCAGCAGCAATTCTTATGTCGCAAGCCAGGACAGTCTCGAGACCACCGCCAAGCGCCAGCCCGTTAACAGCTGCAATAATTGGCTTATAGATTTTTAAGCCAGTCATAATAACTGCGTACTCGGGCTGACCTTTTTCCTGAGCGGCAGGGACCAACTTTTTCATATCAGCGCCAGCGCTGAAGGCTTTATCTCCGGCCCCGGTGATGATAGCTGCCCAGGCATCAGGGTCATCGCGGAACTTTATCATAGCCTGGCTGAACTCCTGGGTTTGCTCCCAGTCGTAGGCGTTTAGAGCCTCAGGGCGATTTAAGGTTATGGTTACTATTTTGTCCTCTTTCTCATAAAGTAAAGCCATTATCAATCTCCTTTCTGATTATTTGGTTAACATTTGCGCAAGCCACCAATCACTTTCCTATTTGAACCTGACTTCGCTTTGCTTATGCCACAATGCTTAATTCTATTGTTATGAAGAATAAAATGCAAGCCTTCCATTCGTTCGGGTCTACACTTTTTAGCGTGAAAAATCTCTAAAGGGTGACGGGAGGCAGGTGATAAGTTATTCAAAGGCACCTGCTGCCTCCTATAGCTTTAGTAATTAGCAGAACTAAACAAAGGGGGTAAAGCAGGTGCAAGACGATTGTATCGCAGTAGCCCTGGGATTGCCAGAGCTGATGATCGTGGGGCAGGTAGAACTGGATGACCACTTCGAGTTTACCATAAGATACGGGCGGGATAAGGTGGGCTGCCCTATCTGTGGTAGCACGATAGCGCGAAAGCATGAGAGTACATTTCAACGTAAGAAAGACAGGAAGTTAAGAGACAAAATTGTGGTTCTTAGTCTGGAGACGAGACGTTTTCGCTGCCTTTGCTGTGGCGAAGTGTTTACTGAGCCGGACCATATCTTTGGTCCAAAGAGGCGTTGGACTAAACGTCTGAGGAAGTACCTTGGTGAGAGGGCGGGGCATCAGACAGTGAGCCGGGTAGCTAAAGAGGAACGAGTAAGTGAAAGCTTGGTGAGGAGATCTTTCACCGAAGAGACCAGGTGTCAGTGGGGAATCGATGAACAGAGGCCTAAGGCCAGCAGGGTAATAGGGCTTGATGAGTTCTCAGTAAAGAAGAGGATGTTTGATACCACCATAAGTGATTTAGAGGAGAGGAAGGTTTTAGGCATAGTTGAGGGCTGTGGTAACCCTACCTACCACAATTACTGAGTGCAGTACAAAATGGACCTCCGTCGAGGGTACACCGCTTCATTTGCGTCACTCACAGTTCTTGCCTATAGTGCAGCAATAAGCTCTCAGACAGTGTTAACATTTCTGGAGGGGTATTTAATCAGAATGGAATTCTCAGCCATTAGCACCAGCAGCAGGTTCACGCTGGTGTTTTTTTCAGGTGTGGTTATCTATCTCAGCTAGCGTCGGAACAGCTTCCCAGATTAAGACTTCCAGCTGGTGATCAAAGGGGCCAATTCATAATAATCTCGCAGCCAATCTGGGGCTCTCTCTTGCTTCACCCTTAAGGCTTTTGCGATATTGTCAGCACCTAGTTCGTTAAGAAGCTGAGAAGGCCCCTTCGGCCAACCGTACATAAGTCTCACAGCTTTGTCAGCACTGGCTACGTCTCCCACGCCATGAGTTACACACCAGGCCGCTACATTTATAGCTGGAGCTAGAATTTCAACCAGTTCTATCTTCTCTGCTAGTTTTTGCGATATTTCCGGCTTGACATATTTCGCTTCGGGATAGGTGTAGAATCCCTTACCTGTTCTTACGCCACTCAGACCCTTTCTAGTCATAGGCCGCCACAGTTCGTCTGTTAGTCGCCTTGCTGCTGTCAGATATGCTGGCCAGGGTTCAAACTCCGGGTGGCTCTTTAGAATTTCCTCAGCTGATTCTAAGCTCTTAGACCTTACATCGACAAAGCCGATAAAATCCATCAATTCGAACGGTCCCATAGGCAGTCCTAATTTGTACCTCCCAACCGCATCTATTTCAGCAGGGTCAGCTTCTTTTCTCAAGTACATCAGATTAGCCTCAAACACCCAGCCGGAATGTGCTCTTGCCGCAAGGAAAAACCACACGTCCTTGTTAACCACTACAGTCTCTTTCCCATATCTCCGGGACAAATCAAGAATAGTCTTAAAGGTCTCCTCACCAGTGTACTTGGTCTTTACGATTTCAACCAGCCTCATGAGCTGCGGGGGATTCGCCCAGTGCATACCAATGACCTTCTCTCTTCTATTTGTTGCCTCAGCCATCACGGTTATTGACAAACCGCTTGTATTTGTTGCCAAAATCGCGTGTTTAGGTGCATTCGCATCTGCCTCACTCAGAATTTTTTTCTTAAGAGCTATGTCTTCAAAAACTGTTTCTATCACAAGGTCAGCATCACTTACACCCTTGGCAAAATTGGTGCTTGTCTTGATCCTCTTTAGAACGCTGCCCGGGCTTTCTTGGATCCTGCCCTTCGCCGATAGTTTGCTCAGACTATCTTCGATTTTCAGCGTTGCTCTTGCCAACGATTCATCTGAACGGGCCATCAGCGTTACTTCCTGTCCTGACGTGGCAACCACCTGGGCAATACCATGCCCCATTAACCCAGCTCCAATCACAGCTACTTTTTCCAGTGACACGATTACCCTCCTTTCATTCCTTGTGACTAGCTCTCCGCGGCCAAGAATGAACCGTGCAGGCGAAACGACTTATTAGTCCAACCAAATCGCCAGCACAACAGTTTCTTACATGTCTGGCTGGGGGGACTAGCTTGGAAGAAGTTTATGTAGTAACACTGACGTTTCTGGCTTGGCATAGGTTAATTGTATCATGCTGCTATTGTTCTCAGCCAGACCAGCTCTTTTCCTCAGTACCCTTGTGGCAGGCCACCTCCTTTCTATTGTGTTTATGGTAACTGGAAGAAGTTCATATTGGATAAACTGATGTTATTCTGATGGGGCATGTTCCTTTTTTCTGGCGTAAACGGCGACACTCTTGGGGCACAAGCGGTTTAACAAGCCTTCCAGCCAGCGGAAGAACCTATGGTTACCGGTTAAATCCCATTCTAAGAACCTGAGATATAGGGACGGGATCGGGGCATTTTCTTTTTTGATCCCGAAAACACAGCGAAGCATCCAGTAAAAAGAGTGAAGGGCATGTTTGTGGCGAATAATATGAATGGATAAGCCAGTGGTATCCACAAGATTGAGTAGCTGCCGAGTCTTGTATTTTCTGATATGCCCGCCAGGGAAACCATAATAATCTCCTGATAACTTCCAACAGATGGATTCAGCAAAGTAATGAGGCACGCTAATCCCGATGGCACCGTCGTTGCTTAATACCCTGGTCAATTCCCCAACTGCGCTCTTATCTTCTGGAACGTGCTCCAAAACTTCGGAACAAATAATTTTATCAAAGCTGCCATCTTTGAATGGTAGTTTTGTCACATCTGCTATGATTAGATGATACTTGCCCTTAAAGTTTTTTTGCTCTTTTAATGAATCTAAGACGTACTTGTTCTTTTTGATACACTCTCTATCGATATCAAAGGCGACGATGGAAGAATGATTTTGTTTATAGGCTTCCCAGGAGTGTCTTCCATTACCACAACCGGCATCTAAAATGAGGTCCCCGTCTTTGACACCCAAAAGGCCGAGTTCTACGGTAATCATTGTGTGAGCACCTCTTGATATACTTCAAGCGTTTTTCTGGCAGCTTGCTCCCAATTGAATTTGTCTTCCACTCTTTTCCTCCCTGCCTCGCTCATCCGCTGTTGTGCCTGTTCATCATTGAGCAATTGCTTGATTGCAGCAGCTAGGGCGTCAGCTCTTCCTGAAGGCACTAGCATACCTGCATCGCCCACTACCTCAGGCAGCGCCCCGCCAGTGCTGGCTATAACGGGAGTGCCGCAAGCCATGGCCTCAGCGGCAGGTAGCCCAAAACCTTCATAAAGGGAGGGCACTACCGCTATTTGGGCGGCGGAGTAATGTTGTACCAGCTCCTCGCGTGTTAGCCGCCCGGTAAAATGCACTAGCCCGTCTAAATTGAGCTTTCTTACCAAATTCAGGCCATATGAAGGCAGTGGCCCTACATCATCTGTATACGTGGAATGCCGCTCTGCATCGTCTACAATGGTTAGCTTCATCCCGTCCTTTTCTAGTAAGTGTAATGCTTTCAGTAGATAAAGTATCCCCTTCTTTCTATCGTCAGTATTGCCCACCATGATTAAGCCATCCCGTTTTTGGCTTGCCTTCTCATTTCTACTGTAAATTTGGGTATCTATGCCATTGTAGACCACTCTTAATTTGTCAGCGGGCACTTTAAAAAAATGTTCTGTTTTTCTGGCCGCGCTTTGAGATACTGTGATTATTCGTTCAAGGCGTCGGGATACAAGAGCTTGCATTCGGATGAAAGAATAGAATTTTCGGATCCTCCACTTCTCCCTCAACCCATTAGCTTGTTCCAAGTCAGCCTCCCTATCTATAGGGAGCGGATGGTGTATGGTAGCTATTACTGGTATGTTTAACCTTTTCATCAAAAGAAGTCCGTAGCCAAGGCTTTGATTGTCATGAATGATGTCAAAGCGTCGTTGTTTACAAAGTTCTTTTAGCTTGGCATAAGCTCTGAGGCTAAATGTCAAAGGCTCTACAAACATTCCCTGGCGGGTGGCGCATAGTTCATACAAGTCAACAGGGTTCCTTACTTTGGGGAGATTGGTTCTCAGAGAGCTTTCTGGATGATATATGCTCAAGCTTTTGAGGCGATGCAGGCTTACTCCTTCGCTTATTTCAGGGAAAGGTGGACCGGCTATCACCTCTACCTCGTGCCCCATCCGCTGGAACTCACGCGCCAGGTAATAAACATAAATACCTTGCCCACCGCTGTAAGGATTTCCCCTATAGGTCAGAAGGCAAATTCTCATATCTTCTATTCGGATAGCAACTTGAGGCCAGGTAAGTATAGCATGTTTGCTGAGTTTGCGTAGCTATGAGCCTAGACCTCTGCATGAAAATTTGACTTATGGTGCTTTGCCTTTGTGGCAATATCTTATTGAAGGATGCATACAGGTCGCGTATAATTATCTGGTATATTCAGGGAGAAGTGGGTAAACAAAATGGATATATTTAAGATAAAACTTGGGGTAATTTTGGTTACATTGGCTATTGTAGTTGTAAGTAGCGCCTGTGGCCCCAGTGTAGAACCAACGCCGACACCGGAGCCGGGTGTTAATCAGCCACCGGTAATCGCAAGTCTTACGCCCGAGCAGATGCAAGTTCTTCCCTCAAGTGTCGGCTCTCAAAGTATCATCGAGATCCGCTGTGTGGTCTCAGACCCGGATGGCGATGCTATAAGCTATGGGTGGTCAACCACTGGTGGCAAGTTCAGCGGGACTGGGCCTGTAGTTTCTTGGGTGGCTCCGGAGCATTTAGGGGATTACGATGTCACAGTCACCGTTAAGGATGGCAAAGGTGGTAGTGCAGTTGCTTCTGTAACTGTAAGTGTAGTGCGTAACCAGGACCCAGAGATTTTGAGCCTGGATGCTGACCCATCTGTAGTTTCGCCTCAGGGCAAATCAACTATTAATTGTGTGGCCTCAGACCCGGATGGTGATGTGCTTACATATCTCTGGAAGGCTAGCGATGGCAGCATTACCGGGGTGGGTGACGCTGTTACCTGGATTGCACCGGACAGAGGAGGAGAGTTCGACATTACCGTTACGGTTAGCGACGGCAAAGGCGGTCAGAATACAGAGCAGATATCAGTCACTGTAAGTATAGCCCAAAAGATGGTAACCTTAAATCCAGTGGCTAGCGAAAGCGGCACCGTAACTTCCGAAGGGGAGAAGGATACCTCAAGGCTCAAAGCTGGGGATAATGAAGACAATGTAGGCTATCGCGCTTTCTTTAGCTTTGATATTACCCAGTTGCAGGGTAGCAAAGTAAAAGACGCCAAGCTCACTTTTACTACAAATAACGTGTTCGGGGACCCTTTTTCCAAGGAAACAGGGGTGGGGCTTGGCGGGCTAAAGCTATATCGCGTTCGCGGTGCACAGGGGAAATTGCCGGATTATGATATAGACCGTAAACAGTTGACTAAGGCAATTCAGGTTATGTGGGAGTTACCGACGGTTATAGATGTAACCCCTGAAGTAACCAGTGCCGTACTTGGCCCCGGAATTGTTATCCACGTGCAGTTTGAAGCTAGCTGCGTGCTCAAAATGAATGGTAACCATCTGGCTGACTACATTGATTGGGCCTTCGTTACGCTTACGGTCACTTATGAGGAATAGTGAGCAGCTATTTTACGACACTTGGTGTGCGTCTATTCCCTTTTTGAACTTCCTGAGGCTAATCCTATTTCCTATCAGAATCTGGTAAAGAACTGCCAAAATATACTTTGGTGTGGGGCCAGGGTATTTCTATGCCCTCAGCATCAAAGGCCTTCTTGATGCGAAGCCTCAACTCCCCCATCACTGCCCACTGCTGCATGGGCTTAACATCTCCTAAAATCTTGATATCTATTCCGGAGTCGCCCAGATTATTAACTCTCAGCACCTGGGGAGGACTTTTGATCAACTGGCGCCAGTTTTCATCCTCAGCGAGTTTCTGCCCCACGCGGTTTATCACGCTTATGGCGTGGTCGAGGTCAGTGCCATAAGCTACCGAGACATCGAGATTGACCCTGGCAAAGTGTCTGGTGAAGTTGCTGGCTATCCTGATCTCACCATTGGGTATGTGGTGGCATA
>Ga0209636_10006803_pt1 | contig 11681 bp, 6 predicted proteins | sample DeeMarSWOR152_54_FD_187464 | JGI IMG/M metagenome (GOLD analysis project Ga0209636, IMG submission 187464) | Marine sediment microbial communities from White Oak River estuary, North Carolina - WOR-1-52-54 (SPAdes) (version 2) | ecosystem: Environmental > Aquatic > Marine > Intertidal zone >... | reverse complement strand
AGGATGTTTTCCTCCTGAAGGGCCCTTACAAAGGAGACATCATCTTCAATCGGTGTCTTTGGAAAGAGGTAAAAAGCGCCTTCCGGCTTTATGAAATCGTATCCGACCGAGGAAAGACCATCACAGAGCATGTCTCTCTTTTTCTGATAAAGAGAGACATCCACACTCTCTTCCAACAAATAGGCGATAGCCCTCTGCATAAGTGCCGGGGCATTGATATATCCAAGAATCCGATTGCAGAGGATGAGGCCCTTTATGATTATATCCTTATCCGACATCTCGGGGTTGGCTGCTACATAGCCGATCCTCTCACCAGGTAGTGAGAGATCCTTGGAAAAAGATGTGACAACAAAAGTTTCATCGTACACATCGAAAATATTGGGCACCGAGCTCCCATCATAAATGATTTTTCGATAAGGCTCATCCGAGATGAGGTAAATGGGCTCTCCAAATTTTCCGCTGTAATGGGAAAGGATACCGGCCAGTTCCTTTAGATCACCTTCTCCATAAACCCGACCGGTGGGGTTGTTTGGAGAATTGATCAGGAAAGCCCTTGTATTTTCCGTTACGGCCTCTGATATGGCATCAAAATCGAGGAGGAAATCCGGTCTTGTTCGAACCACCTTGGGCACCCCCTGGTGGTTGTCAATATAAAAGTTGTATTCAAAGAAATAGGGCTTTGGAATGATCACTTCTTCACCCGGGTTGAGAATGGTCTTGAGGACCACATTCAGTGCGCCGCCTGCCCCCACAGTCATGACGATCTCATCCGCCGTAAACCTCGGCCGGTTAAAGGTGTTGAGATAATCAGCAACGACTTTCCTCGTTTCCGCAAAACCGGCATTGGGCATATAGCCGTGCCGACCCGGCGTGGGATCATGAATAAGTTCAGCGAGGATCTCCCTGAACTTGGGAGGCGGTTCAAGGTTAGGGTTCCCCAGACTGAAATCAAAGACATTTTCAACCCCGTACTTCGCCTTTCTCGTTTGCCCCTCCTCGAACATTTTCCTGATAAAGGAACCCTTTTCGACGGAGGCCCTGGTTTTCCTGGAAACAGACATTTTTTCCTCCTTATGGATTTGAATGGAATCCGGCCATTGTAACGTCAGCCTTATTAAGTGTCTAAGAAATCAAACTCCTTCGGAATGCAATGTGCTTTGACCGGTTTATACCTCCAAAAAAAGGGCCATAGGTTTTACCCATGGCCCTCAACCTCAAGATCCATGGGCAGCCCGTTGGGTCTGCCCATGGCCTCGTTTCAACTGTTCTCAGGTAATCTGGACGAGGTGGACAGACCCGATCCTAAAGCTATAAAAAAAGCCGAAACTAAAATATCGAACCTGCCCTCTTCTCTCCATCCTGAAAGCTACCCCCTATGTTTTATCCCTTCTAACACATTTTATCTTCCATGTCAACTTTATTAATTCTGGAGTTTTCGGACTTTTCTAAGGAGACTCCATTGTTTCTGAGCGAATCTGGTGGAGAAGTGGGGTACCATTCGAGGGTGAGCAGAGCTTGTCCTGAGCGGAGCCGAAGTAAAGGGGAAAGCCGGCCCTTCAGAGGCAGGAGGGGGTAAGTATTCCCCGTCTGCGAACCTCGAAAGGGTCACTTTGGAGGCATTGAAGCGAAGAAACAGTGGAGTCACCTTCTGAAAATTTATTTATCCAATAAAATCAAATAATTATAAAGATATCCCTCTTAAAACCCCGGAAACTCCAATATTAATTCCGGAATTCCCGTAATTTTTAGAGAAAACCGTTGTCCTTGAGCATACATTGCATTGGTGGAGGGGTAGGGTACCCATCGATGGTAATCGATACATTGGAGATTATTGTCTTATAGCAGATATTTTCTTTATAGTCACCAAGCGCCTGAACTCTCTTGATCCAGGAATGATGTCTTCATTTCCCTTATCTTGACCGGCACGGGCCCCGCAAGCCCCGCCCTGTAAGCGGGGGCGAGGGGCCTAATGGGTTGAGAGACCCAATGGGTCGAGGGGCACAATGGGTCGAGAGGCACAATGGGTCGAGGGGCACAATGGGTCGAGAGGTATAAAGAGTCGAGGGGTACAATGAATAATGAGATTTCATCGGCTCGCATTCTGCTCGCCACTGGGTGCCCGGGAAGGCCCGCCCTGTGGGCTGAGAGCTTCACAATCATATTGATCTCAGGCGGGGATGTTTGGTAGGGTTATATGCTTTTAGGGCAGGAGATAATCAAAGAGAGATGAAAATCCAGCGGTAGGGTAATAGGTATTTTGTTTATCCTATTCTTTTTCCCTTTTTTTCAGGTGTTGTAACCCAGATCAAATGCCTTGAGGTTTATGTCCAGAAAACTGGCCTTGGTGTTTTCCTTGATGGCCTGTTTCAGGTGGTTTGGTGTAATGGGCAGTTCAGCGTGTTTGGCCATCGCGCCCAACATGACCATGTTCATGGACAGGACTGATCCGGCTTCGTGAGCGAGAGCGTTGGCGTTAATGGCGAAGAGTTTTTTCACCCGTCCCCTCATTACCTCAAAAGCCGCCTCTATGTCCGGGTACACTCCCTTGCCGATGGCCACGGTAAAAGGATGCAAGGGGTGGGAGTTGGTGATGACGGTAGTGAGCTTGGAACACTTTGCTCCAGACCGTAGTGTCTCAGAGGGCTCAAAACTCAGCAAGATGTCAGCCTCGCCGTCGGATACGATTGGGCTCATAATGTCACCCATCGTGACCGCCGATTCGACCACACCGCCCCTCTGGGCCATGCCGTGAATCTCGCTCACATTGACATTGACACCGGCAATTAGGGCGGCCTCTCCGATGAGGCCCGTAGCCAACAATGTTCCCTGCCCTCCTACACCGGTGATATGGATACGTGTATTTTTCAAAGTCACTCCCCTTTTTTAACCGGCCGGATGGCATTCTCCGGGCAGACCTGACCGCAAACAGCGCAGCCGATACAGAGGTCAGGGTTGATCATTACGTTTTCCCCTTCCAGGTAGAAGGCCGGACAGGCGAGGTAATTGATACAGTCGCGATGATTCTTGCACCTTTCTTGATCAACCTGGAAAACGGGACGTTTGGGGAACTTCCCGATGCGACGCGCGAACAGCGGACAGATCTCTTCTGAAATTATGACGGAGACGCCATCGTATTGCATGGCCGCCTTCACCGTTTCTTGGGTCTTTTTTAGGTTGCGCGGCCGGATCACATGAACGTCCTGAACTCCAAGTCCTCGGACCACGTCCTCAGGCTTGATGCGCTGTTTATCGCGTCCCAGGGGCTCGGTGTCCATGCCGGGGTTAATCTGGTAACCGGTCATGGCCGTGGTCCCATTATCTAGGAGGACCACGAGGATGTTGTGTTTGTTGTGCACGGCATCGGCCAAACCGGTCATACCGCTGTGGAAGAAGGTCGAATCGCCGATGAAGGCCACCGTCTTTCGACCGGTGGTCCTGGAGATGCCGCACGCCGAGCTGATAGATGAACCCATACAGATAGAGTAGTCTGACGCGGATAGGGGAGGGATGTATGCCAAGCCATAACACCCGATGTCGCAGGGGTATATCGTGTCCTCTCCGGCTATCTTCTTGACCGAGTAGAGAGTGGTGCGGTGGGGGCATCCGGCGCACAGGGTCGGCGGCCGGTCGGGAATATCGGGAAGATCGCTGGTCTCGATCGGCGTGATAGCCTGGTATGGAAATCCGAAGTAACTGGCTATCTTGGCCCTCACCATACTCGGGCTAAATTCGTACAGACGGGAAAACAGCTCTTCTGACTTGCCCGCGATAGGGGTTTTCAGGCCGGCTTCATATGATGCGGCTTTGGCCTCGGTTTCCATGTACGGTTCCAGTTCTTCGACGATCAACACCTTTTCCTTACCCCTGAGAAAGTCCTGCACCAACTTCTTGGGAAAGGGATGGGTGAAGCCAAGGCGTAATACGGCGACCTGGTTCCTGAGGTTCAAATCGGCAAGGGCATCCAAGGTGTAAGCATAGCTGATGCCATTGGTGATAATTCCCCATTTGCCTTGCCCGGAGATGAAGTTATAGTCAGATGAGTTAGCCAGATCGGAGGCCCGGTCATATTTTTCCAGAAGTATCCTGTGCAGGACCCGGGAAACAGCGGGTATAGCAACTTTTTTGGATGGATCCTTTACGAACTTTCCCCGGGTGACTCTCGTTTTCAACGCACCGAAGGTGACGATGCCACTCGAATGATTTATCCTGGTGGTCGTCCGGAAGATAACTGGCAGCTTCAACTCTTCAGAAAGGTCGAAGGCATACTTGACCATATCCTTGGCTTCTGCTGGAGAGGACGGTTCCATAATCGGCAAATTGGAGAGCTTGCCGTAATAACGGTCATCCTGTTCGTTCTGACTGGAAAAAAGGCTCACATCGTCTGCAACGACAATGACCATCCCTCCTTCGACACCCAAGTAGGCCAGGGTCATCAAAGGGTCGGCGGCCACGTTGAGGCCGACGTGCTTCATGGCTACCAGAGTACGGATCCCCGAGGCGGCCGCCCCGGCTCCGACCTCAAAGGCTACCTTCTCGTTGGTGGAGTACTCGAAATATATATCGGTCTCGGGCTCGATCTGGAAGAAAATGTCCGGGATTTCCGAGGAGGGCGTACCGGGATAACAGGTTACAAAGGCTACACCGGCCTCGATTGCGCCCCTCGCGATGGCGAGATTGCCGAGAAGCAGGTGCTTCTGGCCGGCTTCAGGAATAAGTATCGGATTCATATCTCACCGCCTTAAAAATCAATATTGGGTTGAATAAGGGTCGGCCCCGGGTAAGGTCTGTTATAGGCCATAAACGTTGATCGGAGCGTTTCACCCGGCATCTCTCAAAACATACGGAGGGAATTCAAGAGAGCATTTCTTTGAGTTCTTTCAATTCAGCACGACCAGTGCATCGACAGCTACGGGTTTGCTTCCCTCGAGGATAATTGGGTTGATATCGATCTCCTTGATCTTCTCCTGTTCAAGTCCAATAGTGCCCACCTTGATCAGGATATCCGCAAGTTGATCAAGGTCCGCTGCTGGCATACCGCGTACGGACTCTAGAATTTTTCGAGCTTTGATCTCCTGCATCATTTCAAGGGCGTCTCGCTTTTCGATCGGTGCCACCCGAAAGGAGATATCTTGAAGGATTTCCGTGAAAATGCCTCCAAGACCGAACATTACACAGGGCCCAAACTGGACATCCCGTGTGAGGCCCACCACCAATTCTCTGTCTCCCTTTACCATTTCCTGAACGAGCACGGCGTCGGCGTCATCCCCTATTTCCCTCATGATTTCCTGAAAGGCGGCCTTAGCCTCCTGTTCATTGCGGATATCCACACGTACCAGACCGCGTTCCGTCTTGTGGCTTAAGCCAGGGGCGGAGGCCTTGATTACGAGAGGAAATCCAATTTCCTCGATTGTTTTCGTAAGTGCTTGCTGATCGCCGACCAATCTCTCGCGGGTGACCGGTATGGCGTATGCCCGGAGAATTTCTTTTGACTCATGCTCTGAAAGCGTACATCGCTTTTCCCTCAAGGCCCTTTCTATTATTTTATCCAATTCTCCCTCCAAATATCATCTCACCTTTTTCCCTATTGACATGGCGAAGCCCCAAACCTGTTAGCTTCTCCTCCTGAACTCAGCATAATCTGCAAGCTTGGCCAGGGCTCTGGCTGCCCTCACGGGATCAGGGTAGATGGGGATGCCGCTTTCCATGAGTGAGGTATAGTCCTGGATAAACGATTCCAGGTACATTATCACGGCCGTAGCCAGAGGCTTCCTTATGTCCCTCGCCGCCTCTTTGATAACGCTTTGAAATTGCTCCCCACCACTGCCGATGACCAGCAACATATCAATGTTCCCTTCCCGGCCTAATATCCTGATGACTTCCCCATAGATATCAGGAGCTACAACCGTAGCGAGGCTCAGATCAATGGGATTTTCGGCGCTGGTCCCGGCGGGAGGCATGGCCTTGCGAAGCATCTCCTTTGTATCCTCAGACAACCTCGGCACCTCCAGCCCCAGTTCCAGGCAGGCATCGGTGGTGCCCACCGCGGGGCCGCCGGGTCCGGTAATGATAGCCACCCTCCTCCCAGCGGGAAGCGGCTGAAAGTAGAAGGCATACAAACAATCCAGGATCTCCTCGAGGCTCTTCACGCTGATAATCCCTGCACCCCTGAGGACCCCATCCCATATGGGGACTGCCCCGGCCAGGGCCCCCGTGTGTGATGCTGCCGCTCGTGCCCCAGCCTCGCTGGCTCCACACTTCCAGGCAATGATGGGCTTCTTTTTCGATATCTCCCTTGCGAGTTGATTGAACCGCCCGCCGTCCTTGATTCCCTCCAGATAAGAGACGATTATCTCAGTATCTGGGTCCTCTCCCAGGTATTCGAGAAAATCAACAGCGGTGAGATCACACTCGTTACCACTGCTGATTGCCTTGCTGAACTTGACCCCGCTTCTGGTTGCTATCAATGTGAGATGGTCGGCTAAAGAACCGCTCTGGGATACAACACCCACCGAGCCACTCTCCATACCCTGACTCCAGAGAAAGGGCAATCCCGATGAGGGACAGTAGATGCCGATGCAGTTGGGCCCCACGATTCGGGCGCCGCCCTCCCTGGCGATGCGAGCCATCTCCCTCTCAAGCTCTTTCCCTTCCTCCCCTCCTTCCCCGAAACCAGCGGTGTTAATGACAATTCCCTTCACACCCTTGGCAACGCACTCCTTGATCGTTCCCATGACGGCAGCTGGAGGAGTAAGGATAAGTACCAGGTCCACGTGGTCGGGGATGTCCGTTACCGTGGGGTAGGCCTTAACCCCCAGTATCTCGCTTTCACGGAGGTTCACGGGGTAGAGTTTCTGGAACCCCGCCTCTAAAAAAGCGTCCATGAACCTACGTCCTACCTTTCCCTCCCGGCTTGAGGCACCGATGAGTGCCAAAGACCTGGGGTGGAAAAAGGGGTCTAGCTCTGCAAGGATATTTCTCTTAGTCATTTGTCTCCTTTTCTCATGTGTCACGATGGGTGACCTTTTCCGTGATCATTAAACATGTCGGATTTTCTAAAAAAGCTCTGCTGCTCAAAGGTCTCTATTGCCGAATTGTAAACAAAACCCTCAAATGGCAACGTACCCGTTTCCTTACGTGAAAGACTGACGGGGGTTGTCCTTGATACTTGTCTTTACTTATTTATCCCAGATTTGCTGAAAAGCTGAGCTCAAGCTCAGAAATCCTCTTAAATCTCCATCCCTACTCTGTATCCTTCATGGATTGCTTCCAGAGCCGTGCGCGTTTTCACGCAATCCCCGATCATATGAAGTTCTGGAACTTTACCCTCGAGCGCCCTGCCAAGGGCGTTGTTTGGATTCCCACCACGAGCGAGGACAACCGTGTCCGCAGCTATGGTTGTCTCCTTCCCATCAATGGTACAAACAACCCCTTTATCGGTTATTTCCTTTACCTCCACTTTGCCCACCTTCTTCACACCAATATTATCAAGCCTACGCAGGAAGTGGGCTCCTGGCGGCCATGGCAAGTCAGATCCTATTTCCGAAACCTTTCTCCGCGAGAGAACCGTTACCTCTCTATCCCGTTTTCTCAAATACTCGGCTGTTTCCAGGCCAACCCTCCCTGCACCTATGATGCAGGTTCGCTTGCCGACAATCACAATCTCCGCTAATACATCGAAGGCGGTGACTACGTTGGTTTTTTCGACGCCAGCGATATTCGGTATGAGGGGGGTTATTCCCGTTGCGATTATGACGGCATCCGGCTTCTTTTTTTCAACATACTGCGGGGTGACCTCGGTCCCGAGTTCTATGGTGACGCCGAGCTTGTTGAGCTTGTAGACACGCTCAACGATGGCATTTTCAAACTCGTATTTATTCGGGGGCCTGTATGCCAATACCAGTTGCCCGCCTAAACGGTAGTCCTTTTCGCATAAGGTCACGTCATGGCCTCTTTTCTTGGCCACGATGGCCGCTTCCATACCTGCCGGCCCTCCGCCCACAACGAGAACCTTCTTCTTCTTGGTTGCCGGCTTAAGCACCCATTTCCCCTCTCTCCCCATCACGGGATTAACCGTACACATTATCGGCAAGTGCTCCCATAGCCTTCCATAACAACCCTCGCAGCAGGCTATACAGGTATCTATATCACTAAACCTCCCTTCCATCGCCTTCTGGGCGATGTACGGGTCTGCCATTAAACCCCTTAGCATGGAAACCAGGTCTATATTAGTTTGCCTGAGTATATTTTCTGCCATTTCTGGACGATTTATCCTCTTGGCGGCAATAACGGGGATATCACCGACGACTTCCTTAATCGCCTCTGCCATGAATACCCAGGCGCCTCGCTCAACCGCAGGCGAGTGGTCCTGTAATGGGGTGGTAGACTCCCGCATCCCTGCCGATACGCTTACGATGTCCGTACCATTTTCTACCAGCATTTTGGCAATAATCTTGGCCTCTTCCAGGTCCACGCCGCTCTCAACGAAGTCATCGGCGTTCATCCTCACTGAAATGAGAAAGTCGGGGCTCGCTGCCTCTCTGCATGCCCTTAACGTCTCGAGCGGTAGCCTCATCCTATTTTCCAGGCTTCCCCCATATTCGTCCGTCCTCTTGTTCGTGTAGGGGGAGATGAACGAGGTCATCAGATAGCCGTGGGCATAATGGAGTTCGAGCCCGTCGAACCCGGCTTTTTCCGTCCTTTTTGTTCCTTCGGCGAACTTACCAGGGACCCATTTTATCTCATCAATGGTCATTTCCCTCGGCTTTTCCCAGTACATTGATATCTTGGGTAAAATGGCCGAAGGTGCCCAGGGCTGTTGACCGCTGGCCTTTGAAGTGGTTTGCCTCCCTGCATGTGATATCTGCAGGATGATCCCACAATCATATGCGTGAACGGCGTCGGCTAATTTCTTAAGGCCCGGTATGTACTTGTCATCGTGGACGCTGAGATGGTGAAGTAGGACTTTCCCTGCGGGGTAGATGGGATTGGCAACCTCTACAAATATCAGGCCGGTTCCTCCCTTTGCTCGTTCCGCATAGTAGGCCACAAGCCTGTCCGTTACATATCCGTCTTCTGTGCCGTACTCAGTGCAGGCGGCTGACATCACCAACCTGTTCTTTAGGGTTAATTTCTTAATTCTCAACGGTTCAAAAAGCTTTTTCATTTCCATAGCAATTCCTCCCGGTTAATTTTGATGGTCTTATAAAAGCCATACCTTAGACAGAAAGATAATAAACTTCACATGCAGGGCGCGCGTAACCTTGAGGAATGAGACATACCTATCAATATGCCAGCGTGACTAATGATGAGGCCTAAGGCCCCCCTTCGGCTCTGCTCAGGGCTGTGAGTCCTTCGACCCTGCTCAGGACCGTGAGCTTGTCGAACGGCCTATCGAATGGCAGATGCACTTATTATGAAGCCGTCAGTGTTTATTGGCCTTCGAACTCTTTCTTCAGGTCCTTACGTAAGACCTTGCCGTAAAGATTTTTGGGCAGGTCTTCTAAAAAGTGGATCTTTTTGGGCCGCTTATATCCGGACAGGCGGTCCTTGCTGAATTCTATGAGCTCATCAGTTGTGACCGACATCCCTTCCCTGGTCACTACAGCTGCTGTAACCGCTTCTCCCCAGAAGGGGTCCCTTACCCCAAAGACGGCTACCTGAGCCACTGCAGGGTGAGCAGAGAAGACTTCCTCAACCTCTCGGGGGTAGACATTCAGGCCACCTGTGATGATTTTGTCATGTTTCCGATCCACTAAAAAAAGGTAGCCATCTTCGTCAAGGTATCCTATATCACCGGTATGCAGCCAGCCCTCTCTAATGGCCTCTTGGGTTTTGTCGGGCTGTTTCCAGTAGCCACGCATGACCAAATCAGACCGCGTAATCACTTCTCCTGTCTCATGGGGACCGAGGATCTGATCATTATCGCCCGCAATCCTGACCTGTACCCCGGGGTATTCCCTTCCGGCTGATGCCAGTCGGTTTTCACGGGCAGGATCATCACTCACCATATGTTCCTGCCTGGAAAGGTGGGTAATGGTTATGATCGACTCAGCCTGACCATAAGACTGGTCCAACACGGGACCAAAGAGTTCCAGCCCCTCCTTAATCCTTTCCACAGGCATGGGAGACCCGGCATAGGTTATCCGTTTTAAAGAGCTCAGATCGAAATTCGGCCTTTCGGGATGGTCCATCAATCCGATGAGCATGGTGGGAACGGTGGCTAAATCCGTTATCCTCGATTTCTCAATCTCTTCGAATATGGCCTGCGGGTCAAAATGACTGTGAAGATAGCACGCAGCTCCTCTGATGATGAATGGGAGAATTCTTACGGACCCGGCATGGCTCAGGGCACCAGGCGTTAAGAATGTATCCTCTTGAGTAATGTCATAAACATCTGATAGAAGAAATTGAGCACAGGTCATGATATTCCGATGGGTCAGCATGATACCCTTTGGGTCACCCGTGGTGCCGGAGGTATACCAAAGGTCTGAGAGGTCATCCAAGGAAACATCGATCCCTGGTTCCTGCTCAGGACCCTTTTGGAGGAAATCTTCATATGCGATCCCGGGACCTTGGCCCTGTTGAATGAGCCACCGCAGCCCTGGGGAGACCTTCTCGGCTGTTTCGACGAACTCAGGTCCGTGAATCAGGGCTAGCGCGCCCGAATTCTCGATCATCCCCCTAATCTCCGAAGGCGCGAGGCGTGCGTTTAAACGCACCCAGATCAAGCCAGCCTTATAGAGGGCCAGGTAAGATTCCAGATAACCCAGACAGTTATGAAAAAGAAGCCCCACCCGTTCTCCTTTTTTTAGGCCGAGTGAAAGCAGAGCATTTGCAAGTTTGTTTATCCTGCGGTTCAGATTACGATAGGAAATGGCTTGGCCATCAATGACAAATGCTGTCCGGTCTCCGAAATAGTGGGAGCTTCGAGTGATCAGATAACCGACATTCACGATAGATTCTCCTTGAAAGGTTATATTATATAAATGATGGATGAAAATTCGTAAGAGCGACCTTGTTTCTGAAGCGTTGAAAGCGCTCAGGCTTTCAATATATGAATAGCTACAACGGCTGTTTCTCCAGCCACATTTCCGCCACCATTTTCCACCAAACCGATATTGGGCAAGGGGCTAATCTGCCGTTGTTCGGCCTCCCCACGCATTTGCCAGACAATCTCAGCCAGCTGGGCCAGGCCCGTTGCCCCGGCTGGATGTCCCTTGGCGGTCAATCCACCAGATGTATTCACCGGCAACTTACCGTCAAACCAAGTTTCACGCTCATCGATCATCCTACCGCTTTCACCGGGCCCGCAAAATCCCAACTCCTCATATAGATACAGTTCGATGGGCGCAACTGCATCATGGAGCTCTGCAACCTGGATATCCTGGGGTTTTACAGCGGCCTCCCGGTAAGCCTTTTCGGAGATGCGGGCCACGATCGTTGGCTCGTCTTGACCAGCAAAACCAAAACTACCCAGTATACTTGAACCAATCTTAATGGGCCTCTTTCCCATTCTCAAGGCCATCTCCTCTGTTCCGACAAGGATAGCCGCCCCACCATCTCCAAGTGGACAGGTCATGAGCAACGTAATAGGATCGGCTATCATCCGGGAATTGAGGATCTCTTCCACCGTAACCCGATTACGATACTGGGCATGAGGATTTAAGGATCCATGATCGTGG
>Ga0209636_10006802_pt1 | contig 11681 bp, 14 predicted proteins | sample DeeMarSWOR152_54_FD_187464 | JGI IMG/M metagenome (GOLD analysis project Ga0209636, IMG submission 187464) | Marine sediment microbial communities from White Oak River estuary, North Carolina - WOR-1-52-54 (SPAdes) (version 2) | ecosystem: Environmental > Aquatic > Marine > Intertidal zone >... | reverse complement strand
GAAGTGTTTGGACAGATAGGTACATGGCTGGCACAGCAGAACGTTGAGGGGCTAAGCCCAGCAGTTAACGCAAACAACTCACTGGCGATCGTGAAGCCTTATAGTGTTCAGACAGAAGGGGCCGTTCTAGGACACTTTAGTTATTTCGACTTCATAGCTCCTGGGATTATGGCCATGACGGTGATGATGAGCGTTATGACAGGGCTCCCTGCAGCTATCTCCCACGAGAAGGAGGTTGGCACATTGGACGGTATGATGGCGGCTCCCATCAACAGGCTTGCTATAATAGTTGGAAAAACCCTGGCCCAGACGGCCAGAGGCTTACTTCAAGGGATTCTAATACTGACGTTAGCTGTGGCTTTGTTCGGCGTCACAATTCATGGGAGCATTCTGTTAGTCTTTGCATTGCTTTTGTTGGGGGTGTTCAGCTTCGTTGGCCTTGGCGTCGTGATAACGTCTTTTGCGAAGGATCAGGAGACAGCCATGATGGTAATGATGACGTTGATGTTCCCTATGATGTTCCTTAGCGGCGTTTTCTTCCCGATACAACAGATGCCTTGGTACATGCAAGGCATCTCAAAAGTTCTTCCACTGACCTACGCAGCCACAGCTCTGAGGAAAGTTATGGTGCTTGGGGCAGGCGTGTCCATGATAACCACTGAGCTCGCGGTACTGATAGGATTTGGGGTCGTCATGACAATAATCGCGGTGCCTGTGTTCAGGAGAGCCATGACTAGGTAGGGCTGAATCTCATGCATGCATGTACCAACCCAACAAAATTGGTGTGAGGTTACTAGATATGAGTGGAAAACCACCATTGATAGAATGTAAACACTGTGGTTTAACGATACCCAAAAAGAAGAGAAGAGAACATCTAAGAAGAGCTCATAATATATCAGTCGGTTTGAAGGGGTGGATAGGCAAGCATTTTAGAGAAAGCAAGTGGAAACATGGCTGGAAAAAACCGTCAATAATAGAGCTTAAATAGGAAAACCACTTGATACTTAAAGGCGTGCCTCGTTTTTTATTTTAAAACGAAAAAAGCGGAGTTTGAGTGAGACATCTCAATTTTACTCAAGTTATTTATGAAATTTCAACTAAACCAAAAACCAAGAGGCGCCACATCCAAGTTGGAGTAGAAAGATTTAAATAAAATGAATTGTTGAACCATCTCACTTTTCATGAGGGGAATTTGAAAGTTTGCAGAGATTAGGTATGGCCCTTCACGTAAGTCCAAGTCGAAACATAATAGTAAAAGTTGAAAACATCCCGAAAATCGGTGAAACGGTTGTTGATGAAGATTTAAAGCCCATAGGAAAGATTTCTGACGTATTTGGTCCTGTCTCCTCGCCATACGTAGCAGTAAAACCTACAATTAGAGAACCTAAGAAATTGGCGAATAAGATTTTGTACATGTCCCCCCTCAAAAGGAGAAAATAGGATGAAGGATGAGGAAAAAGAAGGGCGTGAAAATCCTAACCCTAAGTCTGCCCCACATGTTGAGCCTATGAAGGTTCAGTGCTGCCCCGAATGTAGTAGCACAAGGCTTATGCGTGATTATGAGTGCGCCGAAATAGTTTGCATGGACTGCGGCTTCGTAATAGCCGCAAAGATAGCTGACAGGGGACCGGAATGGAGGGCTTTCGATAATGAGCAAAGGGCGAAACGGACACGGGTTGGCGCTCCTTTAACCTACACGATTCACGATAAAGGCTTATCCACAATGATTGACTGGCACGACCGAGACGTCTATGGAAAAAGCCTCTCACCCGGACAGAAGGCACAGGTTTATCGTCTTAGAAAATGGCAGCGACGCATAAGAGTTTCAGATGCAACAGAACGCAACCTTGCCTTTGCACTGTCAGAAATCACAAAAATCGCTAACAACCTAAACCTTCCCAAAAACATCCTTGAAACAGCCTCAGTAATCTACCGAAAAGCCGTTAAAGAACGACTGATAAGAGGAAGGTCAATTCAAGGCGTAACCGCAGCAGCAATATATTTAGCGTGCAGGCAATGCAAATTGGCCAGAACACTAGAAGAAATAGCACAAGCCTCGAGCGTAAACAAGAAAGAAGTCGGTCGCAGCTATCGTTTCCTAATCAAGGAGCTGGACTATTTCATTCCACCTTTAAAGCCAAGCCAGTACATAACAAAATTCTCAAACCAACTAACAATGCAAGGAAAAGTCGAAGAAATCGCCCACAAAATTCTGGCGGCAGCAAAAGAGTTAAAACTCACCTCTGGCCGCGGCCCCACAGGCATTGCCGCTGCAGCAAGTTACGTGGCTTCCGTGTTAACAGGCGAAAGGAAAACGCAAAGGGAAATAGCTGAAATAGCGCAAGTAACCGAGGTTACTATCCGAAATCGTTACAAAGAACTCGTTGAGCGTTTGATGTTCCAGATAAGCATCTAGCATCTCCCACTTTTTCTTAGCATTCCAATTTTCGTGTGTAGCAATTCCTATTTTCGAGCCTAGTTTTCATATTAATGGCCACTATACCCCCTTATCTCACGAATCTTCTTTTTTTTAAAGTAACAATTTACCTAGACCCTTAGATGCTTATTGCAAAACACATTTTAGACTCCAAAGAGTGATAGTTATAAGAGGCATGTAATTTGGTTACGTGTCCAAAATGTGGGGTAGAAGTAACTACTGCAGTGAAAAAATGGCCTATTCCTTCCAGAAAGTCGGCAAAAAAGGGCGAGGCACCCAAACTTGTTATGGGAATATTTGAATGTCCAAGCTGCAAGGCTAGATTTAGAGCTTCAGTAGAAGCTGAAACTGAAACTGAAGGAACAGTAAGTATTAAAAACATGGTTGAGAGAATTAAGAGTATAAAGGGGGAGCTTATGCAGACTCTGAAGAACCTCCGTGAAAAAATAAAGACATTAGAGACTGAACGATCAAACCTGATGATCGAGATTGAAAAATTGAAGGAGATGGCAGAATCAAAAGTCAGTGCCCTAGAAGGCGAAGTGGACATGTTGCGAGAAGAGGTGAAATCCCTGAGAGATCTCTTAGGTTATTCAGAAGAAACAGAGAAGTAACAAGTATCGATTGAAATTTGTGCTCCCTTGAATAGTAGTCTTGAATTTCCAAATTAAGCTTCTAAATACTTCTTATAATATTCTTGAGCCTTGACCACAGCTTTTTCTGGGTTCTTCAAGATGGGATATTTTGTCTCTGGCGAGAGTTTTTCACACTTCTTGAAATATTCAGTGACTTTTTTCACATTTCCTTTGTAAATCGCTAAACCTCCAGCAACCTCATACCATACTTTTGCCCTCAAGGGGTCCTTTTCTTTTTCAAGTTTCTTAGCCTTCTCAGCAGCCTCTTTCATTGAGACTTCAATTTTTCTAGGATCAAGAAACATTGTATTGAGCAACGCTTCAAATGTTTCTTTGTCATCATCGCAAAGCTGTTCAAGCTCAGTCGTTATTTCTACATTCTCCACCTTTATCTCTTCCTCTTTCTTTCTAAATCTATCCAGTAAACCCAACATGAAACCTCCTTACTCCAATATGTTTAGATTCTAGGGCTAAGTATAATATCAATAGATAATTTTAAAGGTTTGTTTATCCATTCTGTAGTTTATGCCATATAGATTCACGTTTGACCTTTCGAGGATTCCGCGTTTCTTCTTCACTGAGCTTACCAAGATTGGCTATCAAAAGGGAATGCATAAGAAAGTTGGCAGAGCCATAAATGAGATGGTAAAAAGATTCAAAATTCAAGAGGCAACAGGCCTTAACCTATCGGATGCTGTTCTTCTTCTTGAAGACCTCATCGACATACAAGCTAAGAATCTTCTCGGAAGAAAAAAATTCGTGCAGACAAGGAAAAGAGCGCTTTTTCTGCCTCATTGCTCTAGAAAGTACATGGATAACCGTTGCAAGGCGCTTTTCGATCCAAATAAACCATCTTACGTCTGCGCACACTGCTCTCCTGACTGCCTAATCAACAAGTCGGTGTCTTTTGCTGAAAACAAAGGTTATGATGTTTACATCTTGCCAGGCGGTTCTTGCGTTCCAAAAATTTTGGAAACTAGACACTATGAAGGTGTTGTAGGCGTTGCTTGCGGTGAAGAAATAAAGTTGGGCGGAGACCTAATGGACAGTATGGATATAGTCGGTCAAGCTGTTCCCTTAATAAAGAACGGTTGCGCAAACACCTCCTTTAACCTTGAAACACTGTTCAATCTCCTGTAATTCAAGAGATATTATCTCTACAAAGAAAGGAAAGAAGAAGGCTCCAAGGAACAGTATTACTGTGATTCCTCTTTCTCGATAATCTCTTTCATGATGTCGATTATAGCATGGCAGTCTTCGACTTTATTTTTTGGAATTTGAGTGTATTAACGTGTATTACAACAAATCGATTTAGCTAGGAGAATTCTGGAGGGTCTCTAATGTTGAAAAGTTACTTTGTGAGTTCTCTTTTCTTCCAGCGTAGGTTCTTGCTTCGGCATTTTCTGCACTTGACGGCGCTCTTGGCATTTCTTGCACCACATTCTCGGCAGATTTTCATGTAGAGTCTATGTTTCTGGGCTATTGCCTTTTTAAGCGGATCCATTACTGGCATTCTTTTATCCTCTATTGTAGTTGAAACTCAAATGATTTGCTGCCAAATATACTTTTTGTAATGGCTATTCAGGAAGGGAAGTTTCCCCAAGTCTAGCTCTTAGACTGAAGCCTTTTCTACTAAAACTTCCTAGTAACCTTAAAGTCCTCTTTTTCCATCAGCTAACTCAGCAATTGTCTCATGGGACTGTTCTGGTAATTGACCCAGCACGCGCCAAAGCAAACAACATCTTTAGTTTTGTATTAGGAGAAAGGATTAATACTCACAGCAAATAAATCATTTTGGGTATCTGCTGGATGTGTCTTTAGGTTGAAGGAACCCGTTGTTGAGTTCAAAGGTGTGACCAAGAGATTTGGCAAGGTTGTAGCTTTGGATGATTTGACTTTAGTGATAAATGGTCGGGTTAACGGGTTGATTGGCCCGAATGGGGCTGGGAAGACTACTTTGATCAACACAATGATGGGCTTCACGCGACCCAATGCTGGCACGATCCACGTCTTAGGCTATGATGTTGACTCTGAGCTTAATGAGGTCAAGAAGAGGATTGGTGTTCTACCTGAGAGGCCTGGATTTCCAGGTACTTTTTCCGCTGAGAAATTTTTGGTTCGAGTGGCGCGGTTGCGGGGGATTTCCAAGCCACATAAGAGTGCAAGGGAGGCTTTGGACGTCGTGGGTCTGAGTGAAGCTGGTGACAGAAGGATTAGGACATATAGTTCGGGTATGTATCAGCGTCTGGGATTGGCGCAGGCAATTCTGGGTGAGCCTGAGTTGATCATATTAGACGAGCCAGCAGCAAACTTGGATCCGTTGGGGCGAGTAGACGTTTTGAGGATTGTTGAGTCTTACTCTAAGGAGCGGGAAGTGAGGTTTTTGTTATCAACACATATTTTGTATGATATCGAAAAAGTCTGCGACTGGGTTGGGATTATGGATAGTGGGAGAATGCGTGAGCAGGGTTCCGTAGAGGAACTGATTCGAAAATACTTTGGTTTGACCTACAGCATTGTAGTTTCGGATCCGCAGGTGTTTGGCGCTGAGCTGGCAAAGACGAAATATGTGAAGTCGGTAGCGTATAGGGGCATTGCTGTCATAGTAACGTTCAAAGCCAGCGTAGACGTTTATGAGGAGGTCATCAGGTTGGCAAAGAAAGTTCAGGTCAGAGTTGAAGACGTTAGGCCAGTCTTGGGTTCTCTAGACGAAGTGTTGAGGAGGGTGTTGATTCCAGATTGACTGGCAAGTTCCGAGAGCTGATTGCGTGGGAGCTTGAGGAGAACTGGGATTTTCCTGTGCTGGAGTTGATATTGGCGATCACGATAATTCAAGTCTTGTCCCTCGTGACTCTTGCAAGAGATGATGCTGATCTTCTGGCCAACATTTCGCGCCCTCTTTGGTCGTCAATGGTCTTCGTTTTCGCTATTTCCGCTGCAGTTGTCTTCGGAAGAAGCTTTGGCGAAAGTATTGAGAGGCGCAAACTTGTTGTGTTACTTTCTTATCCGGTTAGTCGAGTTCAAGTTTTTGTTGCCAAGTTTCTGTCGAATTTTTTGGCGACGTTGTGTCTGTTCGGGTCAGCTTTGTTTGTAGAGGGCATATTGCTGTATATGTTCAAGCCCAACGTATATTGGCTGATGTTTGGTGACACCTGGATAATGGAAGTTGGCAATGCACCATTCATCTGGGGTTTGATGTTTTTCACCCTATTGCTCGTTGTGTTCTTCGCAAGTTCTCTGATGACCTTCTTGTCTTTGATGGTGAAACGTTTTGGGTTGTCTGTTTTGATTTTTTTGATCTACCTTTTTGGGATGGAGTATTGGGCTGGTGCTGTTGGCAATAGAGTCCCGCAGGCATATCTTTCGCTCAGTTTGGGACCAGAATCCATAGTGCGGTATCTCACCGCGTGGTACGTCAACACCTTCACAGAGAATTATATGGGAACAGGAGCACTCACAGTAGGTTTCTTTCTCACCGGCTTTTGTTATCTGTTGATGGGTGGGCTGGTGTTTCTATTAGCATCCCTTATTCTCTCGCAAAGGATCGATCTTGACTAAGGTGGCTAATGCAGTGAAACTGTTTAGGATTGGCATGGTTGTTCTCGTAATAGGCATATCATTCTTGATCACAACTCATCTTAGGGCTCGTGTGTTAGACACTGGAACCATAGGGAATTATCTTGGATTTTTTGGACCTTTTCTTTTTGAGCCGAGGGAGACTACTCTTGTTTTGAGGGAGGCGGAACCGCCTCAGAACTTGACAGTGGCTATTGTGAGTCAAAATAGCTGGAATCCAGAGAGAACCATCAGAGAAGCTGATACGGCCCTTTTGCTTGTTGGATTGAGTCAAGCCGACGCGGTTGTCTTCAAGATTGGCACCCGAGGACTGTATTGGGTTCTTGTAATGACGGAGACGGGTGAGCTTACTGGCGACACTGAATTGAGTGTGGAGCAAAAGGGTCTTTCTGAAGACTTGCTGTGGTTTTCGTATACGCTTATAATTGTTGGGATCACCATCCTGATTTTTCAGCGGCTCAGAGGGTTGAAACACAGTTGATGATACAACTGATTTGATTTTTAGAGTTAATGTCAAAAATAAAGCACGATAGTATCATCAATTATCAGAAATAGTATCCTAAAAATTATAACACAATTGCACATAACGGGTTACTTGGAGGTGTATGATTATGAAGAGAGACCTAATATCTGGACTAATTGCTTTTCTGCTCACAGTCATTGTTTTCGCAGGCTTTATAAACATCGCCTTTGCCCTAATGGATTACGATGATGATTGGAGTCCCGATGAAACCTCGCATTCAGAAGTAGCTGGATGGTATCAGCAAGTTGGTCAGGATTATAACACTCAATCCCACAAAGGATCAATCACAGAAGGCAACGTTTATCGCACTGGACAAACAATATTCAGTGGATATGACGTCACTTATGACGAGGTATACTCACACACATTCTGGCTTACCTCTAACTATACTTACAAGGACAAGGGATACAGTGAAGAGGATATCAAGTTCATCAAAACGTATACAGATAGTGGCTACTCGGATCTTGTTCTTCAATCGCGTGCGCTGGCCGAAATCGGTCCACCAGGAGTTGAACGCTAGCAGAAACCGGTCCATAAGTTAGCTAATTCGCGGAGATACGTTAATGTCTCACAAACTCGTTATCTTTCTACTTCTTTCGCCTCTAGTTTCCTTGTATTTCACGGCTGTGTCTGCGCACTCTCAGATTGTCGTACGTCCATACGATTGGGTCAAAATAGGCGCTTATGCAAAATATTATTCTACTGACAAGTCTGTAGCCATTGCACTTCCCAATGGGACCAAGAGACATTTTAATGAACTTTATTCTCCAATACTTTTCGATTGGACCATTATCAACAAAAAAGAAAGCAGAATCACACTCAACGTGACATTCTTCATCAACGGCTTGGCCTGGGGACCTAACCTAACACTGTTCAATGTAACTTTCCACAAAACCCTGCTCGTCGAGATCGACATTTACACTCGCGAAAGCTTCATAGGCGATGAATCCATAGGAAAAACTTGCTTCTGGGCAGAACCCTACAAAGAAGTCGGCGACAACATAACAGTCTTCTCAAACCCAGATCTGCTTGAAGCCAACGTGTGGTGGGTAAAAAGCGGCAACTGGCCCACTTTAGAGAAAGAGATCAAGAGGTGTGGAGCGGAGCTGTTCTGTTCTGACCCTGACGCCGCCGCTTGGGGCAACTATGTTTTTTCTTGGTACACCGGAATAGCTCTACAGCTAAGTCTTCTCGGCCCTCCTTGGGAGGTTCCACCGGACAAAATAGGGAATTTCCAAGGCCATTTAAAGAATTGCACAGAGTATAACATTACCCGTTACGCAGGAGCCAGGCTTGGAGAATATCTAGGATTAGCGCCCAAAGTTGGGTTACCAGTGGACTTATACCAAACCAACATTGACCTAACTCTAGAAACAGAACCAGAACCACCAAACCTATCAGACTTCTGGAAGTACCTCCCCCACGCCTTCGTCGTTACCTTCGCAACTACAGCAACAGTTTTCATAATATTGAGAAGGAGAAAACAACGCAAGAAATCACCAGCGAGAGAAACATTATCTTTGACTAATATGCCCGAGAACATCAAAGTGTTGGATAGAAGCCTGGACAAACCGAAGCTGCTTCGCTGGAAAACGGCAGTTCATGCATGCGTAACTACTTTCTACTCAGAGAAGCATATACAAAAACAAAAATACGTGCTTTCTAGTAAGTTCAAGAGAATGTGAAAGGATTTTGCTGGCTGGGCTCATCCTTAAATGTCTGATAATTTACACACTAGCTCGAAAAAACGTGTTTTAAGCACAAATATGGTTGATTAATAGTCTTGCAATGTCGCTTGGTTTCTCAGCTACCTTCACGTTGGCTTTTCTTAAGGCTTTAATTTTGCTTTCAGCCGTTCCTGTTTTGCCCATAACTATTGCACCGGCATGTCCCATGCGTTTCCCGGGTGGAGCGGAACGTCCAGCTATAAAGGCTACAACCGGTTTTGGATACTCTTCCTTCGCAATGTATTCTGCTGTTAACTCTTCAAGGTTGCCGCCTATTTCTCCTATCAAAACTACAGTCTTTGTTTCAGGGTCTTTTTCGAACATTTTTAGTGCGTCTATGAAGTTTAAGCCTGTTATTGGGTCTCCACCTATGCCTAGGCATGTAGATTGTCCCAAGCCGTTTCTTGTTAGGCTTGCTGCTACCTCGTATGTTAGGGTTCCACTTCTGGATACTATGCCTACGCCTCCGGCTTCAAAGATGTGGGATGGCATTATCCCAAGTTTGCATTCTTTGGGGGTTATTATTCCTGGAGTGTTTGGTCCGATTATTGTTGCGTTGGCTTTTTTGGCGTATGTCATCATGTTGACTGCGTCTTTTATCGGTATATGTTCTGTAATTAGTACAATTGTCTTTATTCCGTTTTCTATGGCTTCTAGGGCTGCGTCTGCAGCGAAGGGGGCTGGAACAAAGATTATGGAGGCGTCTGCTGAATGTTTTTCTATGGCTTCTTCAACTGTGTCATATACTGGGACACCGTGGATTTGAGTTTCGCTTTTTCCAGGGGTTACTCCTGCAACAATTTTTGTTCCGTATTCCAGCATGAGTTTGGTATGAAATCTTCCTTGTGTTCCGGTGATGCCCTGAACGATTGCGCGTGTTTTCTTGTCAACTATTATCCCCAAATGATTTGCCCTCCTTATCCAGATATTTCAACGGCTTTTTGTGCTGCTTCTTCCATGCTTTCTAGAATGTGTATTCCAGCTTCTGTTAGTATTCTTTTTCCTTCTTCTTCGTTTGTTCCTACAAGCCTGATAACCATGGGTTTTGTTACCCCAACCTTTTCTCTTGCCTTTAGAATTCCCGTTGCAACTTCGTCGCAGCGGGTGATTCCGCCTAGAATGTTTATGAAAAGTGTTTTGACGTTGGGGTCTGAGAGTACAATCTTGAGGGCTGCGGCTATTTTTTCAGGTGTTGCTCCGCCCCCGACGTCGAGAAAGTTTGCTGGTTTTCCGCCGTAGTACTGGATTGTGTCTAATGTGGCCATCACGAGGCCTGCTCCGTTGCCGATTACTCCTATGTTTCCGTCCAGTCTGACGTAGGCTAAATCGTTTCTTATGGCTTCTAGTTCTTGCGGGGTGAGTTCGCCTTCGCTTGTTAGAAGCCCTTTTTTGTGCTCTTGGTGACGGAAGAGTGCGTTGTCATCTATTATTATGCGTGCGTCTGCTGCAACAAATTTTCCATCGAAAGTTTCTGCTAAAGGGTTCAATTCAATTAATTCTGCGTCGTAATCCATGCCTGCGTGATATAGGCTTTCAAAGATTTTTCCCAGCGTAGAAAGTTGACTTTTGGCGTATCCTATTTTTCTTGCGATCTGGCGGGCGTGGAATGAACGTAAACCTTTTTGCGAATCTATGAAGTATTTGGTGACTTTTTCGGGAGTCTTCGTTGCTATTTCTTCTATTTCCATTCCGCCCACTGCTGAAGCGATTGCGACATAGCTTTGGTTGAATCTGTCAATTGTTAGGCCGAAGTAGAGTTCTTTCTTTATCTGTATTTTCTCCTCAATCAATACGCTTTTGACAGCTAGTCCTTTTATCCGCGTGTTCAACAGTTTTTCTGTGGCTTTTTCTGCTTCCAGAACTGAGTCTGCGAAGAGTATTCCTCCTGATCTTCCTCTTCCAGCGACTGGCACTTGCGCTTTTATGGCGAAAGGTGGGTTCAGTTTAGTTGCGATTTCGCCGACTTGATTTATGTTTGTTGCTAGTCCCCCTTGAGGTATTGGGATTCCGTATTTCAAGAGTATGTTTTTTGCTTCGTACTCAAAAAGCTTCACTGTGGTTTTCTCCTATTTTATCGGTTCTATAGCGACGTAGGATTTCGTGTCTTTTACGCCACCGATAGAGGAGAGTTTCCTTAACACCTCGTCGAGTTTGCTTCTTTCAATGATTAGGAGCGCATCAATGTCGCCTGCAACTCTGAACGCCTTTTGAACGGTTAGTCCTTTGATCTTTTCATACACTTCACTTCTTTTGCGTGGGGACACTTTGAGGAATACGAATGCAGGGATCGAGGACATTCCAAGTGCGTCTAATCCCTTTTCAGTTACGTCTATGAAGCCCCTGCCAGTTCGTATATAGTTTAGTTCTCTGAGTTTCCGTAGGTGAACGTTTAATGCTTGCCTGCTTATGCCTAGCCGTTTTGCAAGATCGTTTTGCTTCATACGTAAGGTGTATGTGCTTGTGGACTTGCCTTTTTCATATAACATTCGGAGCAGCTGCGTTGAACGCCTAGTAAGCGCTTCCAAGACTGTTTCCTTCTTAATAATTTTGTTAAGTTTGAATTTTACAATAGTACGGCTTATTTAAACATTTAGCAAGGAAAGAAGCTAGAAGAATATGCCATTTTATCGTCTAGTTTTTGTGGGTAGAACTTAGGACCGTAATGTATTTATTTGTGGATAAAAATCGTTATGAAGCCACAGAAAAGTGAAAACGAGGAGTGAGGCGGTACAAATGTCTGAAAGCAATGCAGTGTTGATCGGAAGTAAGCCAGTAATGAACTA
>Ga0209636_10006800_pt1 | contig 11683 bp, 11 predicted proteins | sample DeeMarSWOR152_54_FD_187464 | JGI IMG/M metagenome (GOLD analysis project Ga0209636, IMG submission 187464) | Marine sediment microbial communities from White Oak River estuary, North Carolina - WOR-1-52-54 (SPAdes) (version 2) | ecosystem: Environmental > Aquatic > Marine > Intertidal zone >... | reverse complement strand
CGTATGAGCCCGGTGGTGTTCGTGTTGCTGTATATTATTAGGGAGCCCCACCTCGACTGTGCCTTAGCCCACCTCGTTCCCATCATCATGTCGTTCATTTCCTTACAGTATTCCAGAAGCTTGTCAGGATCCGCAAATTCTAGGTCCATAGTTCCTCTGGCGGCTATAGCCTTCAGCTTCTTAGACCCCATTACGCATCCCATCCCAGTTCTACCGCCGGAGTTCTTCATCCCGTTCATCACATTCGCGAATCTCACCAGGTTCTCACCAGCTACGCCGATCACCATGCACTGGATTTCGGCATCTCGATGAATCTCTCTGATAGCCGTCTGTGTCTCGAAAGTGTCCTCTCCCCAAAGTTGGGAAGCATCTCTGAATTCGATTTCGCCATCATGAATCCATAGATAAACTGGATTCTCCGCCCTTCCGCTTACCACCAGATGGTCAAACCCTGCCAGCCTCAGTTCCGGCGCAAAGAATCCGCCCATATTTGAATCGCCGACGCCGCCTGTGAGAGGAGACTTAGCGGCTATGTCGCATCTCCCAGAGCCCAGGGCTGGGATGCCGCAGAGCATTCCAGCGCCTACTATGAAGACGTTTTCGGGCGCTAGGGGATCGGTGTCTGGCTTGACGTGATTGTAGAGAAGATACATGTTGATCCCCCTTCCTCCAAGGTATAGGCGGCGAATATCCGCTGGAATGTCTCTTGTAGCTATCTTTCCGCTTGAGAGGTCTATGTAAGCTATCTTCCGCTTATGCACCTTTGATATTCTCCTATGCTCTGCCTCGAATTTTGGCTTGGTTCGGTCTGGGCCAGGAGAGTCTGTAGGTAATGTTGCAATTGGGACAGGTGACCTCTTTATCTTTAGGCTTAACCGGAATTCTTTTCAGGCAATTCAGGCACCGAACGGTTATCTCTTCGGTCAACTCTTCTCCACCTTGCATATGCAATGTTGCCAATTCTATTAAAGTGAGCCTCGCCTTTGTCGCTTCTTTTTCGACAATCTGATTAGCAAATCGAGAGCCCTTCTTTCCTCCTCTATGGGCTTTGTCTTCAGCAACCCGGCTTCCTCAGCGTCTCTGAATATTTCCTCACCCTTCTCGGTGCGGATGATGGTTAGCGTCCAGCCGCTCAGCCCAAGACCCCCAGTTGAGATGTCGGCGAGTTCGGCTGAGAAGTCTGTACAGGGTAAACAGCTTTTGCGAGTGTATTGCTTTGCCTCCTTCAGTGAGATTACCTTGACTTCGCCCGATTTGGTCGTGACAAAAAGTTTAGCCTTGATGTTCATCTTCTTTATGTCGTGTGGGTCGATGCCGAGTTCTCCTTCGATGTGTTTCTCGAATAATCCCTCGTAGGTGAAGCTTTCGGTGCACATTAACCCTATCGCAAAACTGAGTTTTTCAGCGTATTTTCTGAGAGGAACCATCTGAATTCTTCGGAGAGCTTGTATCTGACATGGAGTTCCGACGAAGGCCATGCTCGTTCTCTTTTCCTTGACTCCTTCATTGAATGTAAGTAAATTTGGCGAGTAGAAGTATCTTGTTCCTGCGCATTCCAAGACTTGCGCCGGGGTTGTGACCAGCTTTGGAACAGGATGAAACAGCCGATCTTCATTGGTTCCTGACAAGGCGGCTCCGTCGATTATTCCATTGCGTAGCGCATACGTTAGAAGAGTGGAAACGACTCCTCCATCTTGACAAACCTTGAGAACATCTTCGTCAGTCGTTCTAGCGACAACGATGCGCTGATAGACACCAATTTCTTCCTTTGGATTTCTTTCCCTTCCAAATGTAAACTCCTCTAGAGCGGACCACGGCAACTCATATCTGGGACAGACCTGCGCGCAGATCCCACAGACCTTGCACTCAGCGACTTCCTCAGGCTTTCCATTCACATAATCCAAGCAGCCAAAGGGACATACGGCAACACAGGCAGCACAGCCCATACACTCTTCAGGGAGAACCAGTTTCTCTAGGGATTCTTCGAAGCTCATCTTAGGGATTTTAGGCATTCTCTCACCATCATTCACGAATAGATGTCATAATCGGCGATAACATACACTTCAATGTTTTCACATACGCGATTAACAGCACCCAAATCCTATTATAGGTTTTCGAATGCAAGACTTCAAGATGGGGTCTGTACGTGGTTGAGATAGTCGCTGTTAAGGACTTGCCGGTCATAAAGGAAGGTGATGATCTCGCCGAGCTTATCTGCACACAAGCTGAACAGCAGGGAACCCCAATTGAAGATGGCGACATCATTGTGATCACGCATATAATCGTGTCACGAGCCGAAGGAAACGTGGTGAATCTTAACACCGTAACGCCTTCGAATTTCGCAAGAAATCTCGCTCAACAATGCAATAAGGCCCCAGCTCTTGTTGAGACGATTCTTCGAGAGTCTAAGACCATCATTCGAACCGGGAATGGAAACATAATCACCGAAACCAAGCATGGAATTATTTGCGCAAACGCAGGAGTCGATCGATCCAATGTTCCTGGCGAGGAAAACGTTGCTCTGTTGCCGAGGAGACCTGATCGTTCGGCGCAGAATATTCGGGGAAAAATAAGAAATCTGACTGGGAAAGATGTGGCAGTGATCATCTCTGACACTCAGGGACGCCCGCTGAGAGAAGGCGGAATCAACATGGCCATAGGAGTAGCTGGGATCAATCCGATTCAGGATCGAAGGGGGGAGAAAGACCTTTTTGGATACGTCTTGAGGGTGAAGAGAACCGCAATCGCGGACGAACTAGCATCAGCCGCCGAACTTGTTATCGGACAGGCCGATGAGGGAATCCCTGCAGCGATCATCAGAGGATACTCATATCCGAAATCAGAAACAGCGAAGGCAACTGAACTGATAAGACCCCGTGAGAAGGATCTGTTTATCTGATATCTTTTATCGTCTATCTGTGCCAAATTTGGAATGAATTGAGGTTCTGCGCATAATTGCTTCGTAGATGAAGTATCCCCCGAGTACACTTATTGTCCCTTGAATGGCGTTGAATAGTGCCACTAGGGGGCTCAACAATAGTACGCCGACGAGTGGCGTTCCGTAGTAGATTGGCTGAACTAATAGATTGGCAAAGAACATGATAAGACATCTGAGCGCTATTCCAAGGATACCGGAGACAAGCCTTGTGAGCTTTGTTGGGTTCTTGAACCATCTTAATCCCAAAGCTACCCCAACGATAGTTGAAAACTCGGCTACAGCTTTCGTCAATGGCCCAACAGGGTTACCGCTCCGCACGAGGATGGCAAAAAATGCCACCGCCGAGGCGATTACTCCTCCAGGCATCAAATCGAATAGGAGAAGGGCCAAAACTATGGGAATACCTGTAAAATCGAAGTGGAGAAATTGAAGTGGAGGAATGAAGGGGATTTTCAAACCGGAAAATTTCATCGTGTAGTCGAAAACAACAACTAGAGCTCCAAGGACAGCGGTTCCTGTAAGCGTTCTGGTGCTTATCCCCATCTTAAATCTGGTCAAGATGGAAGCTTAACCTATTTAAGAGTAGCTACTCTTAAATGAGGAGATCTCATAAGTTGCAGAGTCATAGGATGACCAAAATGAACTCAAAGACTATTTCCTTCATGGCATTGATGGGTGCGCTGGGAAATATCCTGTTCCTAGTTTCATATTATGCCGGACCGATTTCTCCTGGAGTTGCGTTGGATTTTTCTCTAGTAGGTGCTTTTATCGCAGGGATTTTTGGAGGCCCCACCATAGGATTTTTTTCCGGCTTGTTTGTCGGAATTTTTCCTGGCATTTTTTTCGGTCCCCTAGGAAATGGATCATGGCTTGGGCTGGTAGGCTTGCCTATCGGAAAAGCCTTGACTGGTCTCACGTCCGGTGTTATCGCAAAGGGACTTAACATAGGCGGAAAAAAGCATAGCTCTTTGACGATTCCAGTAGCACTTGTTTCATACGTCCCAGAATGTCTTTTCACAATTTCCTATTTCTTGTATCTAATGCCCTATTTTATCGGAGGCGGAGGAGGCGTGGGCATCCTCGCATACATTCTACCTAAGGCGTGGGCGGAAGTTATCATCATCAGCTTTTTCATGGCCGCACTTGCCGGAAACGTTGGCTTCAACGATTTTATCAACAAATTCCTTAAAGTCAAGCTGTGAAGACTGCATAAGCGCCAGCTTATTAAACAGCAAAACGATGCTTGTGCACATCCTATAGAATCCTTCTTAGAAGGCGATTGAGGTGAAAAAGGTAATCTTGAAAGGGAAGGTTTCGAGCGGTGAAGGAACCGGAACCTTTTTTATCAACTTGCCATGGGCGAAGAGGCAATTCAGTGAGAAGTTGAAGTTCAACCCTTACCCGGGGACTCTAAATCTGCGGCTGTCACCCGAAGTTGACATTGAAGAGCTAAGGGATGTAACAAGAGGCATAAAGATAGAGGCTCCAGAAGGCTTCTACGGAGGACGATGTTTTGAGGCTTCGGTGTTAGGCAAGGTGCGTGGAGCGGTGGTCGTACCTGATGTGCCGGACTATCAATTTGACGTATTGGAAATAATAGCCCCGATGAATCTACGCGACGAGCTTGGGCTCAAGGATGGAATGGAGTTAACGGTTACGGTTTGGTTGAAGTAAGACTAGTAACATCCGAATGGAACCTAGACTTTGTTTCCTTTCGTAAGGATTCCTCTGCTGATGAAAACATAAATCTATGATAAGGGAATAGTGCTAGCGAAATCGGTCTGAATATCAATGGATGGATGCCCTTTGAATGATGACGTGAAGTTTGGTTTTGAGAGCACTCCACACCCGTGGGAGTTCATATCCGAGTTTGCCACGTATGTCGAGGACGCTGGTTTCGACTCCTTCTGGATGCCTGACCACACGGTTGGGTTTGGAATTAAGAGGTGGAATGCCCTAGAGGCTTGGACGACTCTCTCAGCTGTTGCCACTAGGACTAGCAGAATCCGTCTGGGAACTTGTGTTGGAGACGTTTATAGACATCATCCGGCCTCCTTGGCGCAGATGGTAACCACCTGCGACGCCATATCTAGCGGCAGGGCCACGCTCGGGGTTGGAATAGGTGAGGCTATGAACCTGCTCCCCTTCGGAATCCCGCTGAAGAAGCCTATCGGCAAGACCCGTGAGACGGTCAGCCTTATCAGGAAGCTTTGGACCGAGGACTCTGTTGACTACGAAGGCGAATATTACACTTTTAACGGAGCTTTTCTGCAGCCAAAACCGGTTCAGAAGCCTCATCCACCAATCTGGATAGCAGCAAACTCGCCTATGACCATGAGGATGGTGGCTGAGCTAGGGGATGGATGGATTCCTGCTAGCATTTTCCCAGAGGAATACGCTGAGGGACTTAAGAAAATCAGAGATTGGGCAGAAGAAGCTGACAGAGACTCGACGAAGATCGAGCCTTCGCTCTTCACCTTTACAGTTGTAGCTGAAAACCATGAAGAAGCTCGAAAGGCTATATCGCTGCCAGCGAAGATATACTTTTTGACAAGACCTCGAATACCGAGAAAGCTGGGCTTTGACGTAACCGACGAGTATGACATGACCTTCAAACTCCTCATGAAATCAGAAACCACGATGGCTCTGTTGGAGAAGGCGAAACAATTGCCAGATGAGATTCTGGATAAGGCTCCAGTCTTCTTTGGATCGCCAGATAATATTGTTGAGGCTATGCAGAAGTACGTTGATGCTGGAGTGAGGCATTTTGTTGTAAACTTTTACGTCAGACCGGACATGCTCAAGGAGAATCTCAAGCTTTTTGCGGAGAAGGTCATTCCGCACTTCAGGGAGAAATGAAGTTGATAGCGTGACAACTTCAGTAGCGCTGCTCCTTGAAGCCATGATAGTTGCGTGCAAGTGTAGATTGGGCAATCGTCTGATTCTTGTCTAGTTGGAAGAAGAAAAAGAAGAGAAGCTGGATGGGACCAGCGAGCACACTTAGGGGACTCTGAGTCGCTTTGAATAGACTTTCTTTCCCAGAACAACAGCAAACAGAGTCGCAACCAAGAACACAGCGGTCAACAGCATGCCTGGAAACTCGGGGATAACCGTGACTTCCCCCGGCGTTGCCGTGTGGGAGATGCTTTCTAGGTTTGAGTCCAGAAGATCAGTTGCAGGTTCATAGAATGGCGCCTCCTCCCAGAACTCGAGAGCGCTGTCACCCATAGAGAGACACGTGAAATTCAGGGTTGCTATTGTCCCACTCCCATTGACTCCAGGCACTGGTCCTAGGAGGGAGCAGGTTGCTTCATCTATTTTGCCAGCAGCGTCTATTTCGGGGATTGTTGACGGTGATAGCCATATGCCGCTTGTGTCGCCTTCGTCTTGAAGGAATGGTCCTTCGTCGATGCTGTTCAGTCGTAGGACTGTGTTGTTCCACCTGAGTCGAAACATCCAAAGATAGAGGTCGGTCATGTCGTTGACGGTTATGTTGACTACGAAAGAATCACCAGGCTCTTGTTCAAGAGATATAGGGACAACTTCAATTGAAGTCGGACTGGCGATGGCTACACCCGACAGACCTGCAAGCGACGCTATCGTAATCAACAAGAACGGTACGCATACGATGGTTTTTCTCATTTTCTCACCTTAACCTCGTTAGTCAGCTGGGAATTGCTGTGTTGGCATGCATGCGGCTACGAAGCGGGAAGCGCTATGACAGTCAAGGTCCGTGGCCCCACTTGTCCAGTAGTGAGTTCATCATACAACTTCCATTGCATATTGACTGTGTGGGTTCCTGGAGCAGCATTTGGAATATAGAATGTATAGGAATGTGATGCCCATTCATCGGACTCTGTCAGAGTCACTCCGTTGAGGGGATTCGCTGGAGTGGCGTCAACCATAGCCCGCACATACATTGCACGCGCAGTTCCTGAGACACGAGCCTGCGCGCTGAACATGATCAGCAACGTGCTATTTGTTGTAAGGGTTATCTCGACGGACATGTCTGGCATGTCTTGCCAGTATAGTGCAGCGTACGAGCTAATATCCGCCGGTGTCATAGAGTACGTTAGATTGTTAGGTAGTATGTTACTAAGTGTTGAATTAAGCATGTCAATCCTCGCTTGAAGCTCAAGGAGTAAGTCAGTTTTGTTTATGGGGGTCCCAGACGTACCAAATCTGGTTGCCATATTTCCCAAGTCTTGATAGTTGATTATTCCATCATCGTTGGTGTCAACCCACGGATCATAGCCACCATCAGGTAGGCTTCTGATCGGCATCATCAGCAACAACGCCGACGTCACACAAAGAGCTGCCAGAACAGCAGCAATCAACTTCTTCCTATAAATCACCATATCATACCTCCTTTTGCTCTTGCAGATTGTCGGGATTCAGTTTTAACTCTTTCCAAAGGTTTGAGAGTAAAGCCGCCCAAATGCTAAAACCGCTATCAGGAAACGTAAATCACTAGCAAATCGCTATTCGGCTCCTATCTGGATTTCACTGAAGACTTAGGGTGGAAGGTCTATGTGTGTGAGAGTCGGGAGAATCACCGAACGCCCACTCTCATTTTCCCTTCCAATTAGGCTTTCTCTTTTCCAAAAATGCCTTCAGACCCTCCACGGCATCTTCAGTACTCATGAGCGAACCTAAGTAGATGTCAGTGACATTCGCAAGCGCGCTCCTGAAGCCCAAGTCAAACGCACGATAGATAGCCCTTCTAGTCAACCTAAGCACCACAGGGCTCTTCTCCCTCAGCTTTCCCAGAAGCTCATCCACTGTTTCATCCAGCTTCTCCGCCAGAACCACTCTGTTCACCAGCCCTATCCTCTCAGCCTCCTTCGCATCGACACTGTCTCCCGTCAGAATAAGCTCGAACGTCTTTCTTCGACCGATGAGTTCAGGGAATAGGACGGTAGCCGGTGGCGGAAGAACTCCCGCGTTGATCTCAGGCTGCCCGAACTTTGACCTTTCGGAGGCTATCACCATGTCGCAAGCCGCCGCCACCTCGCAGCCGCCACCTAGGGCGTATCCGTCAACAACGGCGATCGTGAGTCTGTCCAAATCCTCTAGCAAGAAGAATACCTCGTGAAAGGCTTCAAGAAGCTCCTCAACTTTCTCAGGCATGTGGTCTCTGATGTCGACTCCAGCGGAAAAGGCACGCTCTCCAGCGCCTCTCAGAGTTACAATACTCACGTTGTCGTCCTTCTTGATGCTTTTGAGCGCCTCGTTCAGTTCTCGCAGGGTTTCTATGTCTAGAATGTTGAGCGGGGGTCTGTTTATAGTGATCTTCGCAACGCCGTCCTTCTTTTCTAATAAAATATTCTTAAAGGTCAAGTAGTTCACCTTTTCAGAGTACTATCCAAGTCCTTAAACACTTTTCTCCTTTCCCATAGCTTATAAGTCAAAGTCGTCCAACTAGAAACCGGTGTTAACTATGAGTGAAGCACCAAAAAAGATACAAACTTGGCAGATGGTAAGGCCCTCGAGCAAAGACCCCAAGACCGGAGAAGTCATCGAGGGCATATTAGAGAAGACAGAGATCCCCGTCCCCCCACTCAAGCCGGGTGAAGTCTTAGTGGAGATTACGGGTTGCGGCGTCTGCCACACAGATCTAGGCTATTTTTACGACGGAGTTCCAACAGTTACCAAGCCACCTCTCACTTTGGGGCATGAGATAAGCGGTGTAGTGGTGGCTGGCGATGAGGGGTGGATAGGTAAGGAAGTGATTGTGCCCGCCGTTATGCCCTGCAACAAATGTCCCATCTGTGCAGCTGGGAGGGGCAATCGATGCTTGGTTCAGAAGATGCCCGGCAATAGTCTAGGAATCTATGGAGGCTTTTCCAGTCACATTCCAGTTCCTTCCGAAGACCTATGCGTGGTTAAAGACCGTGGCGATTTTGAACTGGCTGAGCTGGCGGTCATAGCCGATGCTGTCACAACTCCATATCAAGCATGTGTAAAGGGAAGACTGAAGAAGGGGGAAAACGTGGTCGTCGTCGGCGTCACAGGAGGCGTGGGCAGCTACATGGCCCAGATGGCGAAAGCCTTCGGCGCCAAGACAGTCATAGGCATTGCCCGAAACCCAGAAAAGCTCAAGAGAGCTCTCAAGTACGGCGCCGACTTTGTCATCAACTCAACGAGTAAAGATGCGCGGGCCATCCGCGAAGAGTTCAAGGATATCTGCAAGGCCAATGGGCTTCCCCACAACTACGGGTGGGTGATCTTTGAGGTCACAGGATCTTCGGTTGGCCAGGAGATAGCACTTACTCTATTATCCTTCATAGGTAGGCTCATTTGGGTTGGCTTCGGCTTGCAGAAGAATGAGTACAGTCTATCGAGGCTTATGGCCTTCGACGCGGAGATAATAGGAACATGGGGCTGTCTACCTAAATACTACCCAAAGGTGCTGGAGTTCGTTCTGAACAAGACGATAAAAATAAAGCCCTTCACTGAGATTAGACCGCTGAGTCAGATCAAAGAGCTCTTTGAGCAAGCTCACGCCAGAAAATTGATGAAGCGGGTTGTTTTAACACCAGACTTCTAATGAACCAAAGAATGTAAGAGAGCTCTGCTTGAACAACAGATTGTTTTATGAGGGATTTTTGCCGATACAGAAAATCCTCCTCGCTTGGAGTTGCGGTTTAGTGAAGGTGAAGCACTCGTAACATCTCACAAGCTCCAGTCCTGCGTCTGTTAGTGCCGCTTCTATTTCATTGGCTGTGTACCCACGTTCAGTGTGCTCCTCGAGAATTCTCTCAAACAGCTCATCCTCTCTTTTCACGAAGAAGGTGAAGCTTTTGGTTGTTGTCCTCCTCTTCTGGTTATGAACATTGCTTTCTATGGCAAAGATGTCGTCAGTGATCCAGAACACACTAAACCTGTTGTCCCAGCCGTACTTCATATTGTATAGCGTGTTCATGTCGAACATAAAACACCCATTCTCTTTCAGATGCTCCCTTACTCTCACAAATACGGAAACAAGTTCTTCCAGCTTTGCGATATAGTTCAATGAGTCGTACAGCGAGACAACCAGATCCACTTTTCCTGGAATGGTGAAGCTCCTCATGTCAGAAAGCAGAAACTCAACGCGGACCTTCTCTTCTGCAGCCTTTTGCTTGGCTATTCTCAGCATATGCTGTGATCCATCAACCCCATATACTCTGAGCCCCCTCTTTGCTAGAAGTATGGCGGCGGTTCCGGTTCCACAAGCCAGATCAAGAACGCTTTCTGGCTGAAAATTGAGGCGCTCCAGATTTTGATCTATGTAAGGTATCATTCTCTCACTGAAAGAAGAGAAACCCGCCTTGTCATAGACTTGAGCGAATCCCTTGCCGTAGGTGCTGGCTTGCTTGGGGACGATTCCAGCGGGTTTGTTTATATGATGATTGCTGAAGTTAGAAGAGTTCTTCTTCATTTACCCACTTCGGGAACCATTGATAGTATTTGAGTGGCTTGGCTTTCTTCAGTCCCTTATAGGTGGCTCTTGCCAGTGCTATTCTTTTACGTCTGTCTCGATGAAGTTTGGCAAGGCCTTTACTCTCCAGCGTCTCCAGCAGTTTGTCTAGCTCTTCGTCTTCTATTGAGATCCATTCTTTAACGTCGTCGCGGCTCATGTAGAGGCCAGGGTTCACCTTGTAGTTTCTCGCAAGGATCTCAAGCACAGACTCTTCGCTGATTTGACTTGTGATTGACGGCTTAGATGTAGAGATAGGCACTCCAAGTTTCTCGTGTACGCGCCTAGCAGGCATCTTCAAGTCTTCGGCCATGGCTCTCCGCCCCCATCTAAAAAGCACTAATCGCATGACCTCGCTTGTTCCCGCTCCTATCTCGTTGCCTTTGGAATCTCTCGCAAAACCTTCAATCGGGTAGAACCGCGTCCAGCCGTCTCCACCCATGACCTGGATAGCCTCAGGCATGAGCTCTCTGTAGGCTTCTGATGCGTAGAGCTTGGCTACAGTTGCTTCCAAAACCGGGTTCAGCTTCATATCCATTAGGTGAGCGGCCTGATATGTGAGCAGTCGGGCTGTGTGCAACTTCGCGATCATATCGGCGATCTTGAACTGGTTTACCTGATAATCGATGGTGCGCTGTCCAAACTGTATCCGTCGCTCCGCGTGGTTGACCGCGTATCGGATGGCCTCGCGCATGGGACCTAGCATTCCAGCGGCGAAGAGGTTTCGCTCGAAGTTGAGCCCGTCCACGAGTATCTTCCACCCGTCGCCTTCTTCACCCAGCCGGTTCTCTTCAGGTATCTTTGCCTCATCAAAATCTAGGTAGCCGTTAGGAAGAGCTATCCATCCGCCTAGCTCATTGATTCGTTCCACAGAGAATCCTGGCGTGTCCTTTTCAACGATGAATGCGCTGAGGTGTCTATACTTGGCTTTGTCTTCGGGCTTGTCGCTGGTTTTAGCGTAGAGACAGTATACACCGGCAATACCTGCGTTGGTCGTGAACCTCTTCTTCCCGTTGAGCACGTATCCCTCGCCTTCATGTCTTGCGGTAGTTTCTATCCCAGCAGCGTCCGAGCCAGCATAGGGTTCGGTTATGCAGATGCCTCCCAAGATTTTCCCATTAGCGATTTTAGGCAACCATCGTCTTTTCTGCTCCTCCGTGCCAAACTTCAGAAGCTGTTCCACGCCCCCAAACATGGTCACACTGTAGCAACATGTCAGAGCTGAACACACGCGGCTGAGTTCTTCAGCGACGATGGAGCATCCCGTTATGCCTATTCCTAATCCT